>Ga0256404_1010192_pt1 | contig 13102 bp, 11 predicted proteins | sample RumenRJG_01DNA_FD_185990 | JGI IMG/M metagenome (GOLD analysis project Ga0256404, IMG submission 185990) | Bovine rumen microbial communities from Lethbridge, Alberta, Canada - RJG_01 | ecosystem: Host-associated > Mammals > Digestive system > Stomach > Rumen | place: Canada: Alberta | collected...
CCAGAATGAGCCGCCTTCTCAGTGAGAAATATTTAGCGGGGAGAATGGCAAGGACATGCAGTTTCTGGAGAAGAGAGCATGGCTTGAGGTAATTGAAAATGGCATATTCAATCTCATTGCCAATATCCAGAGGATTGGAGATCCGACTGCCTTGGAGGAAAGATTCAAGCCATTGATAATATTTTATCGCGGCGATGGCTTTGCTTTTATTGTATTTTTCCGAGCTTGAAATATTCTCCCCGCTTTCTCTGAATGTGACATAGCAGCCAGAAAGCGAGGCGATTCCGTTATCCAATGACAATTCCATTATGGAAGCATCATCGCTGTAATACGCAGCTGGAAAAGAAATGTAACCACCTTTTCCCTTTATGTATGATGTCCTGTACATGAACTCTGTAATGGTATGCTTCCTTTTCCAACGCAGGGCCGCATTGACAAATGCTATCCCGTCCTCGTACTCTGGCCATGGCTCTGTAGCATATATGATTTTGCCTGAACAATCGGAATATTGCGTAGGCGACCTGAATACGTTGCATTCGGGGTATTTGTCCGCTAGGGCAAGCATCTTCTCAAGGAAGGCGGGTTTCAGCAGGTCGTCGTCACAAAGCAAGACGAAGAACTCTCCTCTCGCAAGGGACAGGCATTTGTTCCAGTTCAGGACGACAGATTCATTCCCAAGGTTCTTTTGATTGGCATAGTAGCGTATTCTAGGGTCGTGGAACTGACTGACAACTTTTCCCACAGGCTCTGGAGAGCAATCGTTGACAATAATCAGTTCGATATTGGAATATGTCTGCCCAAGCGCGGATTGAATTGCCTCAGCAAGGAACCGAGCCTTGTATGCAGGAATAGCTATGGAAACCAAGTCTGGAATCATGTCTGTTTTCTGTGGATCGAGCGGAACCACCTCTCGTGAATCAATGAAGACTTTATCGGTATTGACTCTGCGAAAGCATTGCCGAAGAGAACCTCACCCTGGCTTACATTGAAGGTAAGGTCCGACTTCTCGGATGTGTAGCGTTTCACGTTGCGCTCAGCGACGTCGAAGACAATCTTATATTCGCCCTCTGCCAAAGTGAAAGGCGGAATCTCAAAGACCAAATGATATGAGCCTGGCTCCAGGGAGGCTTGCTGGCTCACATCGTTGTAGTCCGCCCGGGCGAGCGGATACTGGAAAGAACTGCAGATGTTGAATCCGACGACGAGAGAGGGGATTTTTTTCATCACGTCGATGTCAAACTCCACGCAGATGGCGGAGTCAATTGATATCATGTCTCTGCCTACGGCGTGGACCGAGGCTTTTCGCAAGCTCAAAATGTTTTGATTACCGTCTTCACCTTCGAACGAGTTTTGGAGAATCTCTTCCTTGAGGTATTCGCGGATGGCATCACTCATGCCGCCCATGTACTTGATCGTGCCGTTTTCAAGCAAGATGCCGTGGGAGCAGAGGCGCCTCATGCTGGCCATGTTGTGGCTCACGAAAAGCACTGTCCTGCTGCCGCCCCGAGAGACGTCTTGCATTTTTCCGATGGCCTTCTTCTGGAATTCTGCGTCGCCAATGGCAAGCACTTCGTCGACGACGAGGATCTCCGGTTCCATGAAGGCGGCCACTGCGAAGCCGAGGCGGACGGTCATTCCGGAGCTGTAACGCTTGACGGGAGTGTCTATGTAGCGTTCGACGCCGGCGAAATCCACGATTTCGTCTATCTTGCGGTTTATTTCGTGCCTGGTCATGCCCATGATGCTGCCGTTCATGTAGATGTTCTCGCGGCCGGTAAGCTCGGGATGGAAGCCGGTGCCGACTTCCAGCAGGCTGCCGATGCGGCCCTTGGCGCGGATGCAGCCCGTGCTTGGAGAAGTGACTCGCGAAAGGAGTTTCAGGAGCGTCGACTTGCCTGCGCCGTTCTTCCCGATTATGCCGACGACATCGCCTTGCCTGATGTCGAAGCTTATGTCGCGCAGGGCGTAGACAATTTCGCTGTTTCCTTTGGTGGTGCGGTCGTTGGTCTGGCCGATTCTCAGATATGGATCCTCTTTGTGTCGGACAGATGTCTGCCACCAGCGGTTGAGGTCATGGACGAGGGTGCCAGTCCCGACCACGCCGAGACGGTAGATCTTTGACACATTTTCGAATTGTATGGCAATGTCGCTCATTGGAATCAGGAAGATTATACGGTGTCCATGAAGTTGCGCTCGACGCGGGAAAAGATGATCACGGCGAGGAAAGTCGTTACGCAGAGAAAGCCGAAGCTATAGAGCAGACCCCACCAGCTGAAGCTGCCCGAGCCCAGCCAACCGTACTTGAAGGCCTCGAAGATTGAAGTCAGAGGGTTGAATGACAGGATGTCGCGGAATTTCTCAGGCGCCGAACTCAAAGGGTAGATGACAGGGGTCGCATACATGAAGAGCTGGAGGCCGAAGGTGACAAGAAGCGTCAGGTCTCTGTATTTGGTCGTGAGCGAGGTGATTATGAGGCCCCAGGACATGGCGTGCCCGGCGACCATGACTATCAGGACAGGAAGCAGCAGGGCAGTGGCGTTCATGTGGATCGGTGCATCGGTGAAGAAAGCGTAGTAGCAGAAGAACGCCAGGAAGAGGCAGAACTGCATGAGGAACTGCAACAGGTTGCTTATCGCTCCGGAAATCGGCACGACAAGCCTTGGAAAATAGACTTTCCCGAAGACGCTGGAATTTGCGGCGAAGACATTCGAGCACTTGTTGAAGACGGTAGAGAAGTAGTTCCAGAGGGTGATGCCGGCCATGTAAAACAAGGCCTGGGGCAGGCCGTCGGTAGAGATTCCCGCCAAGCCGCCGAACACGAACATGTACATGACCGTGGTCAGCATCGGCTGGATGAGAAACCAGAGCGGACCCAGAATGGTCTGTTTGTAGACCGTTACGATGTCCCGCCTGACGTACATGCGGATAAGGTCACGGTAGAGCCAAACTCCTTTGAGGTCAATGTCCAGCAGGCTTTTCTTGGGCTTTATGACAGTTGTCCATTCAGACATGGCAAAATATTCATTTAATTCAAGATTTGAATCTTATGGTCGCTCCAGGCATTCGGGACGAGGCTGTATGAACTGACGGCAAAGGCGGGGGAGCAGAGGATATAGTCAATCCGCAGGAGCCCGCCGAGGCCTTGGTAGCTGCCGCCCCAGCCTTTACCGGCCTTCAGGAAGGCATCGTCAAGAAAGGCGGAGATCTTCCTGTAGGAATAAGATGCCGGAGGGACGTTCAAATCGCCGCATACGATGACGGGATAGGGACTTGCAGCCACGGCAGAGGCAATTTCCTCAACCTGTGCTTTACGCTTTGCGGCATTGGCACGCAAGTTCCTGAACAGGCCAGCTGATGGCTTGCTGCCGAGACACAGCCCATTGGTCTGCAGGTGCACGTTGAAAAGCCTCACAGTGTCCTCGGGCATGGCGATGTCAACGCACAGAGATTTGTTGTAGCTGTCTGGAACGTAATATTCCACCATCTCCAAAATGGGCCAGCGGCTGAGGATCGCAAGGTTCAGAACTTCATCTTCCCTGGAGTTGACGGCTGCATATTCCAGTTCGCCGAAGGCCGTTCTTATCGAGTCCCATGCTACGAGACTGGTATGCGGCCTTTCCTGAAGGCAGATAATGTCCGGATGGATTCCGCCGATGAAAGAAGCTGCCCGAAGCATCGTGTCTTGGCTGACCAGAAAATTATCAGCGTTCCAGCTCACCAGTCGCAAATGAATTCCATCATCTTTCCCACGCTTGCAGAATGAGTAGCTGCGGGAGGCTAACAGCATGAGCAGGAGAATCGCAGCACACGCCAGTATCAGGAGAAACACCCTAATCGCCCGCATCGTAGAAGACTATCATGATTTCTTCTTTCCGAAGACCTTCTTGAAGAACGACTTGTGCCTTTGTCCGTCCTCGGATTCATAGCCGTAGCCGTAGCCGTAGCCGTAGCCGCCATAGCCGTATCGGCCGGACTTGGTTATGGAACCGTTCAGAACGAGGGACATGTTCTTCAGCTGGCCGCTTCGGTAAACCTTCTCTAATTCAGGAAGCATCCTGCGGTCGAGTTTGCCGACGCGGACGACGAAAATCGTGAGGTCGGCGATTCGGTTAGTTATCACGGCATCGGCCACGAGACCTATCGGAACGTTGTCTATGAATATGTAGTCGTACCTGTTCCTGAACTCGTTAATCATGATGTCAAGCTGTTCGCTGAGAAGGAGTTCTGATGGGTTCGGAGCAATGGGCCCTGCTGGGATGAAATCAAGGTTTTCGCACAGATCGTCGTGCTTGATGATTTGGTCAATAGTCGCATGTCCGCTCAAGTAGGAAGTGAGCCCCATCTCATGCTGGTGATGGCGCTCATGCGATGTCAGAGTTCCCTTGCGAATGTCCATGTCTATCAGAATCACCTTCTTGCTGGTGAGCGCAAAACTGGCTGCAAGGTTGCTGGACACGTAAGTTTTGCCTGCTCCTGGTCCGAACGAGCTGAATGTCACTACCTTGAGATCCTTCGACTTCACATTCATGTAGCCCATGTTAGTTCGGATTATCCTGAAGGCCTCGGACACGATGTCGCGGCTCTTCGCGCGCACTACGATGTCCTTGATGTCGTTGTTTTTAGACTTGCCCGAGGAATCCTTTGGAATCTCACCGAGGAACGGTATGCTGACGATATTCTCAATGTCCTTGCGGTTGCGGATGCGGGTGTCGAAGAACATTATGAGAAGAAAGATGACTGCAGGAAGTGCAAGCCCTTTCATGACTCCGGCTGTGACCATGTTCTTTCCGTTCGGAGAGATGGGGGAGTCGCTTCCGCCAGCAGGGTCAAGGACGCGGGCATCGCTCTCAGTAGTGGCCTGGCTCAGGGCATTCTCCTCTCGTTTGTTTAAGAGGTAAAGGTAGAGTTCCTCCTTTATGCGCTGCTGGCGTTCGATGGATAGCATCTGCCTCTGCTGCTTAGGAATGTTAGAAACCCTCCACTGCGCCTCATTGGCGCGGCTCCTAGACTCCTTGAGTTTAACCTCTATGCTCACGATCATGTTGTCGATGGCGCGGATTATGTTCTGGCGCATCGCTACAAGGTTCTTGTTTAGTTCCTGCACGATGGGGTTCCTGTCGCTGCTGTCCTCTATCAGCTTGTCGCGCTTGAGCTTGTTGGCATTGTAGGCTGCGATCTGAGTCTCGATGTTGATGTCCGAGATGCCGGTGTTGGACGGGATCAGCTCGGTTGCCTTCGCAGGGTCCACGAGATAGTCTTTGATGTACCTGGCCATGCGCAGCTGCATCTCGAGTTCCTGACTCGCAGAATTGTATTCCTTTTTGTCGGAAATCGACATAGAGGCGGCCGACGAAATGTCTATCATGTTGTTGTCCTTCTTGTAATCCTGAAGCTCGGTCTCGACGCCCCCAAGCTCCTTTTCGATGATTACGAGTCGCTCGTTGATGAAATTCGAGGTGTTTATTGCAATCTGGTTCTTGTCCTTGATTGTTTCCTCGTTGTAGATAGTGATGAGCATGTTCAGTACGTCTTCGCAGCGGATGGCAGAGTAGTCGCTCAAGGAAAGACTCAGAATCGAGGAGTTGTCCTCTATCTGATTGATTCTAAGATTATTGCGGAAGAGACTAGCCATCGAGTCAGTGCTCTTCCTGCGAATCGTGACCGGTTTGCCGTACCATTCCTCGGAGTAGTAGAGCGTCGGGGCCGCGACAAGACGACCGACGGGAGTGGAAACAGTGTCGCCGAGAGCGATTACGATGCTCTTCGCAGGCCCCCTCGAAAAATCGGACAGCCTGACATGGTTCTTGTCCACTGAGGTTGCGATAAGTTCGAAGGTGTTGTGATCCTCCGCATCCGGGAAGCTGATTTTCACTGGCGCAAGGCTGTAGAGCTCTTTCTCGCGCAACTTGTCCATCACGACGTAGTTTACGTTGGCATCGAGACGGTTCACCACGTCGCGCATGAGTTTGTGCGACCTGAACTGAAGTATCTCATTTGCGACGTTCGTCACCATCACGGTGTTTACTCGGTCGAGCCCTCGTCCTATGTTGTTGGACGATGGGTCTTTTATCATCACGGTCGCAGAACGGGAATACACGAACGGAGTCTTCGCATACTGGTACCATGCATAGCCGCCGAAAACTGCGATGCCGAGCAAAAACCAGTACCACTTTGACAGGAGGTACATCAATATGTCGATGGGGTTTATGTTGAACCCACCGACGCTGGCAGACTTGTCAGGAGACATGTCCTGCTGATCGCTCATCTTGATCATATGCAATAAAGTGGTTTACCTGAAGAAAGTTACCAGGACAATCGACGTGATTGACGATGCGAACGATAGCAGCATGCTCCAAGTGTTCATTTTGCGCTGCGACTGCTCCGTAGCTCTCATGGAAGTAGGCTCGACGTAGATGATGTCGTTTTGCTGGAGATAGTAGCAAGGGGAAGTGAATATGTCCTTGGACCTGATGTCGTGGTAGAGGATGCGGCGCTTGTTGCCATATTCACGTATGACGGCTATCCTGTCAAGACGTGAATACGGGGTGAGGTCGCCCGCCATGGCAAGAGCGTCGAGCAGCGTCACGTGGTCGCCGGAGACTTCGTAGGTGCCTACCTTTCCGACCTCGCCGAGAACCGAGAACTTGAAGTTCAGGAAGTTGACGGTCACCATCGGATCTTTCATGTACCCTCCTTCTACAATCTTCTCCTTGATTAGCTGAGTGAGCTGCTGGCGCGTCATTCCCTCTACGTGGAGTTTACCGATTATTGGAAAGTCTATTTCTCCGTTGATGTCTACGAGATAGCCTTTCTCCTTCTCATCGCTGGCGCCGGCTGCGTTATTATTGCTCGTGATTGTTCCGTCGGCACCCACGGAATAGCTCTGGCTGCCGGTCATGTTGAACGGAAGCGCAAGTTCGGGGTTCTTGCTGCCTACCGTGATGCTGAGCCGGTCGTCGCGGTGGATGATTGTCTCGTATTTCTGAATCATTGGATATTCCTGGAGTTCGTCCATGTCCTGAAGATACAGGAAATCCTTGCGTGAAGCGCATGAGCTGAGGATGATGACTGCCGTCAGGCAGATTAGTCTTAAAGATTTTTTCATTAATGGCATTGGTATTTTGCTGTTCTGCTGTTCTGTATTTTGTCGTTCATATGTTTATCACTTGCTCGCAACGGTCCATGACCCGAGGGTCATGGGTTACGAATATAAGAGTATTTTCCTTCCCCCACTCCAGTAAATTGTCCAAAACTTTCTTCGTGGTTTCTGTGTCGAGAGCTGAAGAGGCCTCGTCGAACAGCCAGACATGCCCGGGACGGAGCAGGGCGCGGGCAATAGCGATGCGCTGCGCCTGCCCCTCGGACAGTCCGTAGCCGTTTTCCCCGATCTTCGTGTCCAGCCCGTCGGCGAGTTCGTAAACGAAGTCCGCGCATGCAAGAGAAATGACTTTCCTTAGGGTTTCCTCGTCGGCTCCCGGCATCCCAAGCAAGAGATTCTCGCGTATCGACCCGCTGAGAAGCGTGTTGCCCTGCGGCACGTATTCGAAATTTATCCTCATGTCCGGAGTGACTGGGTAGGACTTCCCGTCGTCTGCCGTAAGGGTGATGCTTCCCTCTTCAGGATAAATGAGGGCGAGCATCAGCCGTATTATGGTTGTCTTTCCGGCGCCTGTCTGCCCTGCAATAGCTGTCGGATGTCCCGGCAGGAACGTTGCCGAGAAGCCGTCGAGTACTTTCTGACCATCCTCGTACCCGAAGGAGACTTCGCTGAACTTGAGCGTCAGAGGCCTGTCGATGAGTTCGGGATGTTCGTCCGGCTCCACGTCCTCGAAGAGTGCCATGAGTCTTTCAACTGATGTCCAGCCTCTCACAAGGCTCGGCGGGATTGCGATGAGGCTGAGGAAGGGCCCCTGTACCTGGCCTACCAGCTGGAGGAAGGCGGTCATCGTGCCGAATGTAATCTCTTTGTCGTAGAGCTGGAATATTCCCCAAAGGAAGGCAACTATGTATGCCCCTCCGAAAGTGACTCCCATTACTCCTTGAGTAAAGGTCGAGAACTTGATTTGCTCCATCCCCAGCTGGAAGACCTTCTCCTGGGTGTCGTGCAGCTTCTTCTTGCGGTACTCGGTGGCTCCAAGCGAGCGTACGAGCGTTCGTTTCGAGAGATTCTCCTGCATTACGGTCCCCATCTCGCTGCTCATTTCCTTCTGCCTGCGGCTCAGTTCCCTAACTTTGCGGAAATACACCTTGGAGAGCAGCACGAGGGGCGTCGCTACCAGGATGAACCATGCCAGGCGTTTGTCAAGGATCCAGAGGTAGACGAAACTTCCTATGAGCTGCAGGCTGGTGACGAGGAGATTCGGGATTATCCCGATTCCCATTCTCAGAACCTCGGAGGCGTCGCTTCCGATTCGCGTCAGGAGATCCCCTGTGTGCCAGCGTCCGGCACCTTTCCATGAGGTCATCATCAGCGCATCTGAGAGAGAGTTTTGCATGCTGATGCTGATGCGCATGTTTATTTTCCCGAATATCCAAGGCGAAATGAGCCTTGCCGCAAGCCCTAAGGCGAACGAGCCGACGACAATACCGGCCACAACGTAGATGTTTCCCTGCTGGGCGCCGGTGGCCACGTCGACGATCCACTTGGAGACGGCGACGTTGACGAGCGACATGACTACGCCGAATATTCCGGAGAAGATTGAGAATGTGATGAGCCAGTGGTACCCCTCCGTGACACTGAGAACCCATTTGAAGGCTCTGTGGGCCAGACTGTAGCCTTTGCGTATCTTCTCCTGGGTGAAGGCGCTTTTTATCTCCGCCATGATCCTCTTCATCGGTACAATCCTTTCAGCCGCATCTACAGAGTCGGAAGCCAGGCAATGATTTCTCTTGGCGCATAAGGCAGAAAGCGCCAAGCCTTCGTGAATATGCGCCTGGCGGTGAAGGCCTTTCCCTTCCAGCCTTTCGGCCTTCCGTTCACTCTTTCGTCCATGAAGCCGAGGTCTCCGCTTTTGGCAACCTCGTCCAGCAATGTCGCAATATTCTGCTTTTGGACATTTCTCACCTTGTATGGCAGATCGCCTTCCGCAAGTCCGAGCCACTGGACCAGGAAGGCGAAAACCAACCTCGCCCACCTTTCCAGGCCGAAAAGGCGAAGAACCTCAAGGGTTTTTCCTCCGTCTATTATGTCCTTGTTTGCGTGGAGGTACATTGCAATGTCACAGAGCTGACGCAGGCCTATCCCCTCATTTATGCAGTGCTTGAGCGCATGCGACAGCAGTTGCAGCAGGTCGAGGTCAGGGCGAAGAACCCGTATCTCCACGCCGTCCAGGCATATGCTTCTGGTGGAGCCTGATTTTTTCATCTCGTTCTCAATCCATTCTCTGAGCCTCCTGCTTTGCGCGCGGAAGATCGTGTGCGGGTGAACCAGTAGTCCGTGGTGTTCCACGACGACTCCTCCCATGACATAGCTGCTCTCGGAGCCCTTGCCTCTTCGGACAGGTGTCCCCCAGCTCTCAACGCAGTCCGTGGCCCATTTCTCGCACTTGGGGGAGGCAAAATAGAGGTCTATGTCGCCTAGGTTCCGGAGCCATGGCTTCTCGTACAATCTTGCAAGAGACAAGCCTTTCAACACGATTGGGGTGAAAGGCCTGTCGTTGTTTTCAAATCTGACCCTCAGGTAATCAGTCAGTTTCAGATGCTGCCGGTAGACCTGTTTCTGGGCATCGGCAATTGCTCGGAGCTGATCCAGGAAAATCCTTGGCGGTCGTGGTCTCTCGAGTCTTCCAAGGCTGTCAAGAACAAGTCCCTGGATGCCTTGCTTCAGGGATACGTTCATGATGAGAGCCCATTGCCCCGGACTCAGTTTCAAGTCCTTGACATAGCAAGGCTCGTCTCCCCACAGCGCAAGACGAAGCAGTTCCCGCAGTATCTTGATTGTCTGATCCATTACCTGGGAGATTACCATCCCGGAGTTTCCGGGACGACCATCCCTGCATCGATGAGCTGCTGTATGAAGCGTTTGACGTCCTTCCTTGCTGTCTCCGAATCCACCTCGTACTCATTCGTTATCATGGCGGCCAGATCATCGAGAGAATCCGCTTCTTCGATGTGATCCCACACGAAGCCGCCGATGCCCTCCAAGGTCATCATGCCGTTGTACTCCTGAGCCGTCGCTCCAGTCGGCACGAGGACAGTCTCCCCGGCAATATCCCTCTTTATGAACTCCTTTATCTTCTTCATTTTCAATTTTTATGTTTCGCAAACCTTGGAATTATCACGGATAAATCCTCATAATCAATCTCCGGAGCGGAATGATGTCCATCCATGTCCTCTCGAAGAAGTGCCACCAGAAGCTGCTGAGGCCAATCCATTTGCCCTTTCTCTTCACATTCTTCACGATTGCAAAAATCTGATTCCTTCGGATGCCTATCTCCGATTCAGTCTGCGCATCGCCTATCGTGTCGTAACAACCATCGGCGTGTACCCTCTGGATGCGGTGCAGTACGTACTGCCCGTTGTCGCGCTGGTACAGCACGATGTCGCCTCTGATGAGCTGACGGTCTATCGGCCCGAGAAGAACGCTGTCGCGATGGTGAATAAGGAAAGGAGCCATGCTGCTACCCGATATTACCAGGCTCACTTCGCGACCTTCATTCTCTATTATGTGGCGAATCGCTCCGACCAACTCTTCTGTGTCAATTGTTTTCATCTTGATTTCGATTCCCTCCCGTCCTCATTTCCGGCGAAATGACGGCGGCTTCAATCGTACAGGCAGCGGAGAAGCGTCTGTGGAGCGTCATCCTCCATGTTCGCGGCATAGGTGTGTACGATAACCTTCGACAATATGTCATTCACGGCATCCAAAGCCTTTTCTGAAGCCTTGCGGTTCCACCAGTTCACCGTAAGCTGCATGGCCAGCGACTTGAAATGCCTGGGAACGCTGTCCTGAAGCAGGCTGTTCTCCGCCGCCTGCTCCATGAATATGATGGCACGCACTGGACGCCTTTCATTGAGGCATATTCCACTGGTTCCGCACACCGGCCAGCCGCACACGTCGTAACCGCTCCCATCAGCTCTCGGAACCAGCAGGCCACGGTCTCCGTTCAAAACCTTGCATCCCTCTATGTTCTTGACCCACAGGCTGCTGTGGGTGGATTTTCCAATTCCGCTCGGGCCGCTGAACAGGATGGCCTCGCCTCTGCAATCCAGACATGAGCAGTGCAGAATGTAGCATCCATGCATAGCCAAGTGCCTTTCCAGCGAGAGGCATGACATGAAGACAGTGTCATGTGCGAGTCCTGCGCGCATATTTTTCAGGAAGGATATCCCTATTCCTCCGTTTCCCATCTCCTCGTAGACAACGTAGCGCTGTTGCCCTCCCTGGACCCCTATCGAACGGCGTTCAAGCTCGCCTTTGCGCCAGACTGTGATGTCGGGCTTATCCGCCACCACCGTCCAGCCATTGTCTGCGTCGGGAAGAGCGTCCACGAAGAAAAACCTGTAATCGAGCCTTGTTACGACCGGGATGGCCTTGCAAGTCCCGTCTCCGGCAGCGAATTTGATGGCGTTCTCCGGGAAATCTGTCCTCTCCAGCCCTTCAATCCTCAGCTCCGCCGGGCCAATGTTCAGCTGCATATTCATTTACGTACTTTTTCTTGGCTTCTGCCATACGGCAGAGATAGTCAAGGCTTCCGTTTACCTTCTTCTCTTCCGTCGCAGCCTCGTAGCAGACATTGCAAATCGAGTGCAGCCTGCACCCATCGCATTCCTCGTGGGGAGGAAGCTTTTTCGCCTCGCTGCGGATATATTCCCAGGCTCCCTTCACTCCGCTCTCAAGCAGAGATTTCGTTGGTTTTGCCATGCTGACGCAAGGCGACATCGTGCCTTCCCAGTCGATCCAGAGCGAAGTGCTTCCTGCGCGGCAGCTGAGTGTCTGCGGTCCTTTCGGGACGAAGCTGTCCAGGAAAATCTTGCGTTCGGCTATGTAGCGGTCAAAATTGTCTCCCTTCTTGTAGCGCATGTACTCCATATCGACCTTTGCAGCCTTTTCCGGCGAGAGCCTGTGGGCGCAGACATTGCGCCCGCAGCATTGGGGCCTGCAGTCCGGGAACATGTAGCCGTTCACCTCAGCAGGGATTTCCAGCTCTTTCGCAGTGGCGATCATCTTGTCGTAGTCCTCCTCGTTGTCTTTGAAGATGCTGACGTTCATCTTAGTGTCAATGCCGTGTTTCTTGAGAAGCAGCAGGCCCCTCATGCACTTGTCATAGCCGTTGAAAGAGTGGCAGGCTCGTTCGTAGGTCTCATTCGAGCCTCCGTAGAGGGTGACGTTGACGCGCCTGGGCTTTAGTTTTTCGAAGAGGTCTGCGGTTTCTTCATCGATCAGCGTCCCGTTAGTGTTGAGCGTCAAGATGAAACCCATTCCACGGAGCTTCTCGTACAGCTGCTTGAATTGCGGGTAGAGAAGCGGTTCGCCTCCTGTCAGGAGGATGAAGAGGGTCCCCATGCGGCGGAGTTCCTCGGCTGTTTTCAGCCAGAACTCCAGGGGGCGGAGACCACCTTCCTTCTCTACGGCCTTCCTGTCGGTGCGGATGAAGCAGACCTCGCAGCTTAAATTGCAGATAGGAGTCAGCTCGAAGTTTGCGCTGATTGGCACACCAGCCTCAGCTGCCTTCGCGACCAGTCTCTTTTCAAGGCCATCATCCTCTAGAAAGTCCATCGGGAAACTAATTAGTCGTATGTCAGGCAACGACTATGATCTGTCGACTACCCAAGAGTCCCGATTCAAATTTTTCGTAGCGTGCAAATTGGTTCCGTTAGCTGTCCAAATAATCACGGGTATAGATTCTATTTTAGACGTAGACATATCATCCAAATAATAGCCGGTGAGATATTCGTCAGTCGTGGGGGATTCATGGGTCTCATTGCAAGGGGTAAATGTGTGGCCAAATACCAAACGTGGTCCAAAATAATCGCCATTAATTGTTGCATACCTATACCCATCATGGATATAATAATTATGACCAGTCTGACCTGCATTGCACTCGAACTTATAGTTGCCGTACTGAGTGCCATGGTCACAAGCTGCCACATATTTGTTAGC
>Ga0256404_1010193_pt1 | contig 13101 bp, 8 predicted proteins | sample RumenRJG_01DNA_FD_185990 | JGI IMG/M metagenome (GOLD analysis project Ga0256404, IMG submission 185990) | Bovine rumen microbial communities from Lethbridge, Alberta, Canada - RJG_01 | ecosystem: Host-associated > Mammals > Digestive system > Stomach > Rumen | place: Canada: Alberta | collected...
CTCCTTTGTGCCGCCGAGGAGTTCCTTGTAGTACTGAATCGGGAGGAAGGTCGCGGAGAACAGGATGGACGCCCGGCCCCGGTCCATGCACCTTCGAAGGTTTGCAGAGGGGTCCACGTTGAACAGGCGAAGCAGAAGGTCATCCCGCCCGGAGGGCACTGCATAGGTGATGTAGTGCTCGTCCAGAAGCCCCGCCGCCATGCCAAAGTGCGTGAGGCGGAAGTAAAAGTCCAAAAAGTTCTCCCGGAGCGCCTTCTTTGCGGCAAAATTCGGATCCTTTTGACTTCTCCGGTCAGGATCCCGCTCCTTTCCAAGGATTTCCTCCATCTCCAGCGTCGTCTCCCGGACACGCTCGGAAATCCGGTCAATATCGTCAAGAATCCAGTGCATTTCCCCTGTTTTCGGCGGCTGCGGCTCCGGCTCCTCCTCTGCCGTCTCCTGTGCTCTGCGGATCCGGAGGAACTCCTTCGAGAGGGCAAGGAGCTTTCTCGCCAGGGCGGGATAGAGTTTTCGGATCTTCCTCCGGAAGGCAAGGATCTCACTCCTTGTGAGGTCCGCGCTGTACATGGCCCTGCCCCGGTCCAGGAGGTTGTGGGCCTCGTCGATGAGGAAGATCGCATCCGAGGCAGGCGTTCCGTCTGCAAAAAAGCGCTGGAGCCTCGCGTGGGGATCAAACAGGTAGTTGTAGTCCCCGATGATCACATCGGAAAAGAGGGCAAGATCAAGGCTCATCTCAAATGGGCAGACGAGGTACTTTGCGGCATAGGCCTCGATGTTCTCCCTCGTAAAGCTGTCCTCGTGGGTCAGCATGTCAAAGAGGGCCTCGTTGATCCTGTCAAAGTGCCCGGACGCCCGAAAACAGTCCTCCGGATTGCAGGAGGGCCGGTCCAGGATGCAGATCTTCTCCTTTGCGGTCAGCGTGCAGGTCTTGAGCCGCACCCCCTGTTTTCGGAACAGGGCGACAGTCTCCTCCGCTGCAGTCCTCGTAACAGTCTTTGCCGTCAGGTAGAAGATCCGGTCGGAGAGGCCCTCTCCCATCGCCTTTGCCGCGGGGAAGAGGGTCGTCACGGTCTTTCCGGTCCCCGTCGGTGCCTCGAGAAACAAAAGCTTCTTTCTCTGGATCGTCCGGTACACGGCGGCGGCAAGGTCCTTCTGCCCCTCCCGGTAGGGATAGGGGAAGACAAGGGACCTGAGCGTTGCCGTCCGGAGCTTCTTCCACTTCCGGCAGACGTCTGCCCACTTCCGGTACTCTGCCATCAGGCCATCGAACCACTGCTTCAGCTCCGGGAAGGAATAAGAATAGTAGAAATAGCGGATGTTCTGGGTGATGCGGCTGCAGTAGGTCATCCGGACGCCGATCTGCGGCAGTGCCTGCTCTGCGGCATGCATGTAGGCATAGCACTTCGCCTGGGCAAGGTGCACCGCCTCCGGCTCGCGGATCCTGTCGAGATGCCTTGCCGTCGTTTTGATCTCATCAATGCAGATGCAGGGCCCCCCGCCCTCTTCCCGCCTGGTAAAGATTCCGTCGGCTCTTCCCTCAATGGTGATCGTCCGGAGGGGATCCTCATCTCCGTCCGTTTCCTCGCGCTCTGCAGTGCCCGGATCTTTCGGCTGCTCCGGAAAGGGATATTCCAGGGAAAGCCAGACCTCGGAGGCATAGTCCTCCCCTGCGGCATCCTGGATTTTGCGGTGAATCCGGGATCCCTCCAGCATGTCAAAGGTCCCGCCCCCTGTTCTGTTGTCCAGGTCCCCGGAGCGCAGAAGAAACTCCACAAGCTCCCGGACCGATACAATCTCTTCGGTAAACATGGCAGAGGTATTGTCTCACGAATGCGGGCACAAAAAAAGCCGGCCCCCGGAAGTTGCTCCGAAGGCCGGCCAGGTCAGAATTCTGCCCGCGCGTCAGCTGACAGGTGCCAGCCGGTTCAGCTCGTCCTCAAACTGCTTGTTGTATCCATTGTACGTCACCACGAGCTGATCCATCAGATTCAGTGCCAGAACCCCGAGGATGGACTTGGCGTCGACGGTGATGTGGCCGCGGCTCTCACAGGCCACATCGATATCGAAGTCGCAGCGGGAAGCTGCACTCACGAATTCCTTCACCTGGCCGGTGGTCAGCCTGATATTTCTCTTCTTCATCATCATTGTTCTCCTTTCCCACAGGGCAAGTGCACTGTGAAATGGTGCTGAGGCGGGTTGAAACGAAAGTGTGTAATCGATTACAATTCCCGTTTCATCCAGCCTTTGCACAATTATACGCGTCCGCGGCGATTTGTAAATGCATCAGATGGACAAAGATTCGCTCCGTCGGGTCCAGATTTTGTACAGATCTTTCATTCTTTACGCAAATTTTACCTACAATGGTAGATAATTTCATCGCTTCTGTGCATATATGCAGTTACTTTTTCGTCGGCGGGATCCCAGGACCAATCTGTCATGGCTCCCCCGGCAATCTTTTCTTGAAAATCTTATGGACATGGTATTTAATAGGTTAGAACTGCCCGGGTGGAAGGTCGGGCACAGGATACGGAAAAGGACAGGGAACAAACATGGAAAATCTCAAAATACCACAAGGCTATCAGTCATCCCTCAACCTGCACGAGACGCAGGTCGCCATCAAGGTTGTAAAGGACTTCTTTCAGAACCTCCTGGCAGAGCGGTTGAACCTGCTTCGGGTCTCTGCACCGCTGATCGTGGACCCGGCTTCGGGCCTGAACGACAACCTGAACGGTGTGGAGCGCCCGGTGCGCTTCGACATCCGGGAGACCGGCCGCGACGCAGAAGTGGTGCAGTCGCTGGCAAAGTGGAAGCGCTATGCGCTTCAGAAGTACGGCTTCCGTGTGGGTGAGGGACTCTACACGGACATGAGCGCCATCCGCCGGGACGAGATCACCGACAACATCCACTCCATCTATGTGGACCAGTGGGATTGGGAGAAGATCATCCGGAAGGAGGACCGGAACCTGGAGACGCTCAAGGAGACGGTGCGCACCGTCTACCGCGTGCTGCGCAAGACCGAGAAGTACATGTCAATCCGGTACGACTACATCGAGGATCTTCTGCCTCACGACATCTTCTTTATCACAAGCTCTGAGCTCGAGGCCATGTATCCGGACAAGACGCCGAAGGAGCGGGAGTACCTCCTCACAAAAGAGAAGGGCGCCCTCTGTGTGATGCAGATTGGCGACAAACTCGCAAACGGAAAGCCCCATGACGGCAGAGCACCGGACTACGACGACTGGCAGCTCAATGCCGACATCCTGGTCTACTACCCGGTGCTTGACATCGCCCTGGAGCTCTCCTCCATGGGTATCCGCGTGGATGAGAAGTCCCTGGCAGAGCAGCTGAAGAAGTCCGGCTGTGAGGACCGGGCAAAGCTCCCGTTCCAGAAGGCCGTATTAAATGGAGAACTTCCCTATACCATCGGCGGCGGCATCGGCCAGTCGAGGATCTGCATGTTCTTCCTGCGCAAGGCTCACATCGGCGAGGTTCAGGCATCGATCTGGCCGGAGGACGTGACAAAGACCTGCGAAGCGAACGGCATTCACCTCCTGTAAGGCGAAGGTCAATACAAAACATCTTTGTATTATCATATCAATTTTGTATCATAGCACACCTCTGTCCGGCAGTGCACTTCGCCCGGGCAGGGGTGTTTTCCGTCTTTCAGGAGCTTTTCGCCCTAATATTGTTAGGTTTGGCTCATCTTTTTTCCGCATTGCATCGCTAAAGTGCTTGCGTTTCATAGGATAAACCTTATAATTAATTGCTGTATACAACTGCAGATCCGCAACCATGCGATCAAAGGAGGAAGACCATGTCTTATGTTGAGGAAGTCTACCAGAACCTGGTAGCAAAGCATCCCTACGAGCCCGAGTTCCTCGAGGCGGCAAAGCGCGTCCTTGATTCCCTCGAGCCGATCGTCTCGGCCAACGAAGAGCTCTATCGGAAGAATACGCTTCTGGAGCGCCTTGTGGAGCCCGAGCGCATCATCACGTTCCGTGTTCCGTGGGTAGATGACAACGGAAAGCAGCAGCTGAACCTGGGCTATCGCGTTCAGTTCAACTCCGCCATCGGACCCTACAAGGGAGGTCTCCGCTTCCATCCTACTGTCAACCAGTCCATCCTGAAGTTCCTCGGCTTCGAGCAGATCTTCAAGAACTCCCTGACCGGTCTTCCGATCGGCGGCGGCAAGGGCGGTTCTGACTTCGATCCCAAGGGCAAGTCCGATGCAGAAGTCATGCGGTTCTGCCAGAGCTTCATGACTGAGCTCTACAAGTACATCGGCAAGGACGAGGATGTCCCTGCAGGCGACATCGGCGTCGGCGGCAGAGAGATCGGCTATCTGTACGGCCAGTACAAGAGAATCACAAACCTCTATGAGGGCGTGCTCACCGGCAAGGGTCTCTCCTTCGGCGGCTCCCTCGCAAGAACCGAGGCAACCGGATACGGCCTCGTCTACATCACCAACGAGATGGTAAAGGGTGCCGGAAAGTCCCTCGAGGGCAAGACCGTCGTCATCTCCGGCTCCGGAAATGTCGCTCAGTATGCCTGCCAGAAGGCACAGCAGCTCGGCGCAAAGGTTGTCACCGTCTCCGACTCCAACGGCTATGTCTATGATCCCGAGGGCATCAAGCTCGATATCGTCTTTGACATCAAGCAGGCACACCGCGGAAGAATCAAGGAGTACGCTGAGCGCGTGCCGGGTGCGGAGTATCACGAGGGCGAGCGTCCGTGGGGCGTTCCCTGCGACATTGCGCTTCCCTGCGCAACCCAGAACGAGATCAACGGCGAGGATGCGAAGAAGCTGATCGCCAATGGCTGCTGGTGCGTCGCTGAAGGTGCAAACATGCCCTCCGATGAGGATGCCATCAACGCCTATGAGAAGGCCAGAGAGAACGGCTTTTTCCTGTACATGCCCGCAAAGGCAGCAAATGCAGGCGGTGTCGGTGTCTCCGCACTGGAGATGAGCCAGAACTCTGAGCGCCTGTCCTGGACCTTCGAGGAGGTCGACAGCAAGCTCAAGGACATGATGGCAACCATCTACAAGAGAGTCTCCACCGCAGCTAAGACCTACGGCCACGAGGGCGACTTCGTCGTCGGTGCCAATATCGCAGGCTTTGAGAAGGTTGCTGATGCGATGCTCGCACAGGGCAACGTCTGAGTCATCTGAAAAACAGTCTGTTTTTCCATACCGGTCCCGGGTTCCCCGGGGCCGGTATTTTTATCTCTCATTTTTGCGGGCCGTACGGCTTTCAATATTTTTTCCTAGGAAATGCACGGCCCCCGCGTTACAATATTTCCAGAATTGTTATGATAATCAGAATCCAGAAAGCTTTCAGAAAGGAACCACATGAGACAGTTCGAACTCATTGCGCCCTGCCACTTTGGTCTGGAGAGTGTACTCAAACAGGAAATCTATGATATCGGATACGAGATCTCCGAAGTGGACGATGGGCGGGTCACTTTCATCGGGGACCCGGAGGCCATCGTGCGGGCCAACGTCTGCCTGCGGACAGCAGAGCGGGTGCTCTTAAAGGTCGGCTCCTTCCATGCGGAGTCCTTCGAGGAATTGTTCCAGGGCACCAAAGCGCTGCCCTGGGAAGAGGTACTGCCCAGGGACGCAAAGTTCTGGGTGACCAAGGCCTCCAGCGTGCGCAGCAAGGTCTTCTCTCCCTCTGACATCCAGGCCGTCATGAAGAAGGCGATGGTGGAGCGGATGAAGCAGGAGTACCACATCGACCACTTCCCGGAGGATGGGGCTTCCTATCCTGTCCGGGTCTTCATCAAAAAGGATGAGGTGACCGTAGGGATCGACACGACCGGAGAGAGCCTGCACAAGAGGGGGTACCGTCTCTCCCAGGTCAAGGCACCGATTGCGGAGAACCTGGCAGCCGGACTGCTGATGCTGACTCCCTGGAAACCGGGACGGATCCTCGTGGACCCGTTCTGCGGCTCGGGCACGTTTCTCATTGAGGCAGCCATGATGGCAGCGAACATCGCACCCGGCATGAGCCGGCACTTCACAGCAGAGGAATGGACCAACCTGATCCCCTCCGCCTACTGGAAGGATGCCAGAGCCGAGGCCGCCGATGCGATTGATCTGTCTGTAGAGACCGATCTGCAGGGCTATGACATCGATCCTGCCGCAGTGGCTGCGGCACGGGACAACGCGAGAAACGCTGGGGTTGCAAACCTCATCCACTTTCAGGTGCGCCCTGTTTCCGCACTCTCCCATCCCAAGAAGTACGGGTTTATCGTGACCAATCCTCCCTACGGAGAGCGGCTGACCGACCAGGAGCACGGCGGAGACTTTTACATTCGCGGCATGCATCCTGGAAAAGAGGCACGGGAGGCAAGAACGCCCTCCCTCTCCTCCGAGCGGGAGATTGCAGCGGTCTACCGCGACCTCGGAGAGCGCTTCCGCGCTCTTGACGCCTGGTCGTTATACCTCATCACCTCCTATGCCGACGCAGAAAAAGAGCTCGGCATGAAGGCGGCAAAGAACCGCAAGATCTATAACGGCATGATCAAGACCTATTTCTACATGTTTCCAGGGCCGAAGCCCAGCGTCCGGAAAAGGAAAGATGCAGCAGTCACAGAGGCATAACCTGCTTTGATTTGTCAGTGTTGACCGGCTAAGTCGGCCGACATTCTGCTTTAGAGAAACGAGGTATCTATGAGGCTCACGATGATCTTTGCCACCGGCAATCCGAATAAGGTGCGGGAGGTACGGGAGATTGTGGCTGATCCGGGCGTCACCGTCCTCTCCATGAAGGAGGCGGACGTCTTTGCCGACCCGGAGGAGACCGGCACCACCTTTGCAGAGAATGCACTCCTGAAGGCAGGAGCCGTTGCAGAAAAGGCAAGGAGAAAGGCGATTCAAGGGCCATACTGCGTCGTCAGTGATGACTCCGGCCTTGTCATCGACGCCCTCGGCGGCGCCCCGGGGATCTACTCTGCGCGCTTTATGGGACATGACACGGACTATCGTGTCAAAATGAATGCCATCCTCGAGAAGATGAAGGACGTCCCGGAGGAGGAGCGATCCGCGCGCTTTGTGGCTGCCGTCTCCTGTATCTTCCCCGCAGGGCAGGAAGGCGTTCTCTATGCCCAGCCCGGGCAGGATCTTGTCCTTGCCAGCGAGGGAACCATGGAGGGAAGGATCGGATGGGAGATCGCCGGTACCAACGGTTTTGGGTACGATCCCTTCTTCTATCTTCCTGCCTATGGTAAAACCAGTGCGGAGATCCCGCCGGAGGAGAAGGATGCCATCTCCCACCGCGGAAAGGCAGTGCGCGGGATTCTGGAACAGATCAGAAAGGTGCTCGTTCATTCATGAAGGTGCTTGTTGTCTCCGATACCCATGGAAGGGATGCTCTCTTCCGGGAAATCTGGCAGAGGGAATCTCCCTGTGACCTTGTGCTCTGTGCCGGGGACACAGAGGGGTCAGAGTCCGACTTTGCTGCACTGACAGCGCCGATGCCATTTCTCTCTGTCCGCGGCAACAATGACTTCTTCTCCGAACTTCCTGATGAGCGGGAGATTCCAATCGGGGCATTTCGCTGCCTTCTCACCCATGGCCATCTCTACCACGTCTCCCTCTCCGAGGACCTTCTCATCGAGGAGGCGCGAGCAAGAGGGGACGACATTGCAATCTACGGACACACCCACCGGCCTGTGATCCACAGGACACACGGTCTTCTTGTCATGAACCCGGGGAGTGTGGGCTGGCCAAGGCAGGAAGGGCACCGTCCCTCGTACATCGTTCTGACGCTGGATGCGGATGGCATGCTCTCTGCAGGGATCCGAACCCTCTGATTCTGGGCATAGTGCACAGGGATCCGCATTTTACCGGATAGATTTTTGGATAGAATGAGAGCAAAAAAAAATTGACAGGAATGTGGGGCAGCCATATAATTGTTCTTGCGTCACGGATATGGTACCACCGGGGTGTGGCTCAGCTTGGCTAGAGCGCCTGGTTTGGGACCAGGAAGTCGCAGGTTCGAATCCTGTCACCCCGACTTCTGAAAATTAAATGTGTTTCGCATTCCATGCGGGTGTAGTTCAGTGGTAGAACACCAGCCTTCCAAGCTGGATATGTGGGTTCGATTCCCATCACCCGCTTTCATGTGTCCGTAGCTCAGCTGGATAGAGCAACGGCCTTCTAAGCCGTGGGTCCGGGGTTCGAATCCCCGCGGGCACATTTGGGAAGGAATCGTAAGATTGCACCCATTATGGTGGGTATGGCGTAGTTGGCTAACGCGCCAGATTGTGGTTCTGGAGACCCAGGGTTCGAGTCCCTGTACCCACCCTCTTTTCGTCAGGCAGCAGCGTGTACCATTGGGCTATCGCCAAGCGGCTAAGGCACAGCACTTTGACTGCTGCATTCGCCAGTTCGAATCTGGCTAGCCCAGTTGACGGGCGATTAGCTCAGGTGGTAGAGCACTTGACTTTTAATCAAGTTGTCGTGGGTTCGAGTCCCATATCGCTCATGAAAGCTGAAACGTCCTGAATCTTTAGGGCGTTTTTTTCGTGCTTCACGCGGATATGGCGGAATTGGCAGACGCGCTGGATTTAGGTTCCAGTGGGCAACCGTAGGGGTTCAAGTCCCCTTATCCGCACATCATCACAAGTCCCGCAGGTCAGGGAATTCCTGATCTGCGGGATCTTTGTATTGTTGTCCATGTTCTCTTTGCGTTGTCCGCAGGGATTCCTTTTTTCCGCTCATCTGCGTCCGGCAGGATCTTTTCCACAATCAGGCACAAAGCATCGACTGCTGCCTCACTGCTCCCATGTCGCTCTTTCATGAGGCCTTCGGGAAACTCCATGGCTGTTTTCCTCATCCTCATTTTCGGGGGATTTCAATCCGCATTCTGATCACCTTATATCAGGAAGCCTGCAGATCATGCACGTCCATGATCCTGCAGGCTTCTTTCCTATCTACTCTTCGGGCAGGCAGAATTGCAGAGTGCTGCCTTTTCTCTTCAGTTCAGCCTCTTTACGGTCTCTCCCTTGTAGAGACTTCCCTCCACCATCGCCTGCTGAATCAGGGTCGTCTTCGGGTGCTCGATCAGCGTGATGAGGAGCTCCGCAGCCTTTCTTCCCATCTCCTTCGTGTCCTGACGCAGCGTTGTGATATGCGGTGTGATGTGCCTCGTGATGCGGATGCCATCATAGCCGCAGATGGAGACGCCGTCCGGAATGGAGAGACCCTGGTCGTGAATGGCGTTGATCCCGCCAAAAGCAGCAAAATCGTCAGGATAGAGAATGCAGGTCGGCGGATCCGGGAGATTTAACAGGCGGATGGTCTCCCGGTAGGTCTCGTCTGTGTTGCGATAGGCTGCTTCACAGACATAGGCATCCGGGATCTGAATCCCCCGTTCATAGGTGGTCTTGTAAAAGCTTGAGAGTCTTGCCTGGGTGACGGCAGAGTCCGCACCGTGGATGTATGCGATCTTGCGGTGTCCCATATCCACGCAGTATCCGACCAGGTCTGCCATGCCCTTCACGTTGTCTGAGATCACGACCATGCGGTTGTTGTAGACGTGGTCGATGGTCACAATCGGGATGTCCGAGCGCGCAAGCTCAATCACATCCGGATCATAGAAGTCCACACAGGCGATGCAGACGCCGTCAAAGCCCCGGTACTTGGCATGGTCCAGATAGGACATGCTGTTCTTCTCGCTGCGGTTGCTGTTGATGAAGGTTAGATCATATCCCCGTGCCTCTGCCTCCCGTTTGAAGCTGTCCAGGAGCTCTGCGTAGTAGTCGTGGGTCAGGCCGCTCTGTGCGGCATCCACAAACAGGATCCCGAGGTTGTATGTCCGGTTTGTCTTGAGGGCCTTGGCCGCCGAATTCGGGCGGTATCCAAGTTCCTTTGCCGCCTTCCGGATCCGCTGGATCGTCTCTTTGCTCACATCCTTATGGCCGTTCAGGGCCTTGCTGACAGTGGCGATGGATACGCCGCAGTAGACAGAAATATCCTTTAAGGATGTTTCCTTTGCTTTCCCAGCTGCCTTCTCTGCCATTCTGACCGTCCTTCCTTTCTCCAGTTCCTTATGTTTCCCCAAGATTATATCGGACTTTCTCCGTTCATGGCATTCCGATTTTTGTCCTAAATCGTTTACGATATTATCCTAGAATATTTGACGGATTTTCGCAAGTAAATTTCGATATTTATGTCTATTCTGCATGTGTTTTCCAGATTTTTCCGGCATTCCTGTTGCACAATTCCTTTGTGTGAGGTTATAATGATTCCAGATCAGTCCAAATATTAACTTAAACGTTTACTTTTTCTTAATCGTTATCGTTCCGTGAAAGGGGGAACTCATGAAATTTGGATACTTCGATGACACACACAGGGAGTATGTCATCACGACACCCAGAACGCCGCTTCCCTGGATTAACTACCTTGGGAACCAGGACTTCTTCTCTCTGATCTCCAACACCTGCGGCGGCTATTCCTTCTATAAGGATGCGAAGCTCCTGCGCATCACCCGCTATCGCTACAACAATGTCCCCTATGACAGCAACGGCAAGTACTTCTACATCAAGGACGGCAGCACCATCTGGAATCCGGCCTGGCAGCCGACGAAGACGGAACTCGACTTCTATGAGTGCCGCCATGGGATGGGCTACTCCCGGTTCCTCGCCGAAAAAAGCGGAATTCATTCCGACCTTCTCTGCTTTGTTCCGCTCTCAGACGCCTGTGAGATCCAGCAGCTGAAACTCACCAACAATACGGACACGCCAAAGGACCTGAAGCTCTTCTCCTACGTGGAGTGGTGCCTCTGGAATGCCTCCGATGACTGTGAGAATTTCCAGAGAAATCTCTCCACCGGCGAGGTGGAGGTCGTGGACTCTGCGATCTTCCACAAGACCGAGTATCGGGAGCGCAGAAATCACTATGCGGTCTACTCGGTCAACAGCAAAATTGATGGCTTTGACACGATCCGCTCCGAGTTTATGGGCTTCTACAACGGACCGGACCAGCCCCAGGCTGTACTGGACGGCACCTGCCGCAATTCCATTGCCTCCGGATGGTCACCGATTGCCTCCCAGCAGATCAATCTGACTCTGCAGCCGGGAGAGACCAGATCTTTTGTCTTTGTCCTCGCCTACATCGAGAATCCGGAGGATGAGAAGTGGCAGGAGGGCACGACAGCGCGGGATGGCATCATCAACAAGAAGCGTGCCTGGGCCCTTCTCTCCAAATATAAGACCGATGCCCAGGTGGACATGGCGTTTGCCCTGCTCCATGACTACTGGGACAGGCTCCTCTCCCGCTACACGCTCCACTCCGGGAACGAGAAGGTCAACCGGATGGTCAACATCTGGAACCAGTATCAGTGCATGATCACCTTCAACATGTCCCGTTCCGCCTCCTACTACGAGTCCGGCATCGGCAGGGGCATGGGCTTCCGCGATTCCTGTCAGGATCTTTTGGGCTTTGTCCACCTGATCCCCGAGAGGGCAAGACAGCGGATCCTGGACATTGCGGCCACCCAGTTCCAGAATGGCTCGGCCTATCACCAGTATCAGCCGCTGACCAAGAAGGGCAATGCGGGTATCGGTTCCGGTTTCAACGATGATCCGCTCTGGCTGATTGCCGCCGTCTCCGCCTACACGAGGGAAACCGGTGACTACACGATTCTCGACGAGATCGTGCCCTATGACAACGATGAGAGCGTCGCAACAACACTGATGGAGCACTTAAAGCGCTCCCTTGACTTTACGATCACCCACAAGGGCCCCCATGGCCTTCCCCTCATCGGCAGGGCGGACTGGAATGACTGCCTGAACCTCAACTGCTTCTCAAAGCACCCCGGAGAGTCCTTCCAGACCTTCGGTCCCTCGGAAGGGCCTGTCGCAGAATCGGTCTTTATCGGCGGCATGTTCGTGAAATACGGCGAAGAATATGCCGAGCTTGCAGAACTGCGCAAAGATACGGCAGAGGCCGAAAGAGCCCGTGAGGAAGTGAAAAAGATGAACGAGGCGGTGTGCACTGCCGGCTGGGATGGCAAGTGGTTTGTGCGTGCCTACGACGCCTATGGACACAAGGTGGGCTCCCATGAGTGCACCGACGGGCAGATCTACATTGAGTCCCAGGGTTTCTGCGTCCTTGCAGGCTGCGGTGTGGAATCCGGGCAGGCCGAAGAAGCGCTGAAGTCGGTGGAGGAGAAGCTCGACACGAAATACGGCATCTGCATTCTCGCTCCCGCCTACAAGGAGTACCATCTGGAGCTGGGAGAGATTTCCTCCTATCCGCCGGGATACAAGGAGAACGGCGGAATCTTCTGTCACAACAACCCCTGGGTCTCCATCGCTGAGACCGTTCTGGGGCACGGAAACCGCGCCTTCGAGGTCTATCGGAAGACTTGCCCGGCCTATACCGAGGAGATCTCCGAGATTCACCGCACGGAGCCCTATGTCTACTGCCAGATGGTCGCAGGGAAGGAGGCAAAATACTTCGGAGAGGGCAAGAACAGCTGGCTCACCGGTACGGCAGCCTGGACCTTTGCAGACATCTCCCAGTACATCCTGGGCATCCAGCCGACGCACCAGGGACTTCGCATCGACCCCTGTGTACCGGCGGATTTTGGGGACTACACGGTCGACAGGCTCTTCCGCGGCACGGCATACCACATCCATGTCACCAACCCTGACCACGTCGAGAAGGGTCTGAAATCCCTCACTGCAGACGGTGTCCCGGTTGCAGGGAATATTCTCCCTGTCGATGACACTAAGAAGGAAGTTTTTGTCGAGGCGGTCATGGGCTGATTCTCGAGATGTCCTGATCCCTGCAGGGTGCGGCGGCAGCTGCGCCCTGTTTTTCTGCCCCTCACAATTGGCTGAAACTTTCGCATGATTTCAGACGGGCGATTTCTCTATTTATCCTTGACAATAGTTCCCACCTCCTCTAAAATATCTCTTGTTGCTGGTGAGGCAACAGAGAATGCGTGCGTAGCTCAGCTGGATAGAGCGTCTGGCTACGGACCAGAAGGTCGCGAGTTCGAATCTTGTCGCACGCAGAAGAAAGCACTCAGGAGATTTCTCCTGAGTGCTTTTTGTTGTCATTTTTCTTTCTCCTGATCCGGTGTC
>Ga0256404_1010194_pt1 | contig 13101 bp, 9 predicted proteins | sample RumenRJG_01DNA_FD_185990 | JGI IMG/M metagenome (GOLD analysis project Ga0256404, IMG submission 185990) | Bovine rumen microbial communities from Lethbridge, Alberta, Canada - RJG_01 | ecosystem: Host-associated > Mammals > Digestive system > Stomach > Rumen | place: Canada: Alberta | collected...
AATCCATGTAGTTATAACCGACGACATCCAGGAAGGAATCCGCCATCTCCAGCCGCTCCGAAATGGCCGGGTGGCGGACGATTTCACCCATGTGGGCATCCATGGCCCCCATGAAATCATTGACGTTGCCACCCTCGGGGGCACTATTTGCCGCGGCCAGAACGTCTCTCATGATTTCGCCCATCCGGTCCCCGGCGGCGAAGACCCCGTTGATTCCGGCCGTCACGGGCCTGGTCGGGTCGAGGCTTCTTACCAGGGCGCTGAGGGCCGCCCCGGTCTTCGCCCCGGCCGGAGTTCCGATTTCAGGGATCTCATTTCCGATGGAATAGAGGATGACGGACGGGTGATTGATGTCCTTCTTTACCATGGCAGCAAGGTCGCCCTTCCAGGAGTCCTCGAATGAAACGCCATAGTCAAAGTCCCCCTTGAGCCGGGTCCACATGTCGGAAAACTCGTCCATCACATACATGCCAAGCTCGTCGCAGGCCCTTAAGAGTTCCCCGGAAGCAGGATTATGGGCCATGCGGATGGCGTTAAAACCGGCCGCCTTCAGTCTCTTCACCTTCCGATAGGCAGCGTCATAATATTCCGCCGCCCCGATGGGGCCGTTGTCGTGGTGGATGCAGGCTCCCCGGAGCTTGACTGTCTCCCCGTTCACCCGCAGGCCATTTTCGCTGTCCACGGAAAGGGTCCGGACGCCGAAAATGCCTTCGGTAGAATCCACAAGGGTCTCATCCTCTTTTAGTACAGTCTCACAGGTGTAAAGAGCCGGATTTTCTGCCGACCAGGCCTGGATATCTGAAAGGCGGATCCGCTGGCTTACCATCCGCTCTTCCCCTCCGAAAAGGACAAGGCGGGTAACTTCCCGGCCGACGGTCTTCCCCTTCCCATCGGTGACCGTAGTCAAAAGAAGGAGAGGACGACGGAGGGGCTCTGCATTAGTAATATCCGTTTCCACGCGGACCGTGGCCCGGCCGCCGTCGATGGCTTCGGTAAAGGTCCGTACGCCCCGGGGCGGGATATAGGTCTTGCCGGAGGAAAGAATGTATACATTCCGATAGATGCCCGAACCCGGATACCAGCGGCTGTTCTTTGGCGTACAGTTTCGGACCTCGACCCGAATCGAGTTTTCTTCCCCGTACCGGAGATAGTCATCCAGCGATACAAAAAACTCCGTGTAGCCGTTCAGTTCACGCCCGGCCTCCTGCTCGTTCACGTAGACCAGGGCGTTCATGTAAACCCCGCCGAAAGCCAGGACCAGGTGCTCGTTTCGCTGTTCTTCCGAGACAAAAAGCTTCTTTTCATAGACGTAGTTTCCCCCGTCGTAGAAGCCTGTATTCGTCCCGTTTGCGCTGTCCTCATGGGGAAGGCGCTCCATCATGGCGTCGTGGGGCAGGTCCACACTCTTCGCGTTTTCCGGCACCGACCAGACCAGGGCGAAGGAGTCCCTGTCCTCCCAGAATTTCCAGTCCTTGTTGAAGTTTTCTGCTTTCATGAAAATCGTCCTGTTCTATCGGCTGCCATAAGAGGCAGCGTTTTTGTATACATTTTTGCGTGATACGTTTATGTATTGTCGTGTAGCTTCATGCTATTCACTTCGCAGCATTGTCCTTCGGCTCAGCCTTCCGGATACCAGGTCAACTCTCCGAGCTCCTGCATTGCCTTTTCAAAGGCCGCCGGTTCGATACCCAGGAAGCCGAAATTCTTCAGGACAGGCAGGGGAACGAAAGAAAACTCCGGGTCCTCCGCCAGCGCGATCCCGTAGAGGGGAGGCAGTTGCTTCTGCAGGATTTCCAGGGCTTCCGGGAAAGCCTTCAGGTCATGAAGGGTGGTGCCTTCTGAAAGAACCTTCCGGTAATCGCGGACCGGCTCGTACTCATAATCATAGGTTCCGGCCGTCAGGATGAATTCTTCTTTCCCGCTTTCCGGCAGGGTCACAAAGGCCCTGGCCCCGAAGGGAACCTCGATGTGGACGGAAAGGGTGCCGGTTTTCATTATTCTCGTATTCACAACGTAGCGGCCGCTGACCGAGTCGTATGTGCAAAAAACCTCAGGCAGGCGGATGTCCAGATGGGGCGCGATAACTGCTTCCGCAAAGCCCGCCGTCTTCGGCCGAAGGCCCGCAGCATAGGCGTAGACAAACTCCATGACTGAGCCGTAGGAATAGTGGTTCAGGGAGTTCATCCCGGTCGGGCTCATGGAGCCGTCGGGCATGACGGAATTCCACCGCTCCCAGACCGTCGTGGCCCCCATATTCACGGCATAGAGCCAGCCCGGGTAGTCCTCGTTCAAAAGCAGGTCGTAGGCCTCCCGGAACATCCCGTTCTCGCCCAGAACCGTAAGGAAAATCGGCGCGCCCGCAAAACCGCAGCGAATCTTCATCCGGTCCTTTTTGAGGCGGTCCCGGAAGCCCCTGATGAGCTTTTCCCTGTCGCGGAAAATCCCGTATTTCAGGGCGATGATGTAGGAAGCCTGAGTGTCCGCCGCGAGCCGCCCGTTCGGGGTCACGTACTCGGCCAGGACCGCATCCTTTATGGCCTCCGCCAGTTGAGAATAATGTAAGGCCTCCGCCTCGTAATCGGGCGTTTCTCTTGCAGATATATCTCCATTTTCCGGGACGGGCCCGCCAGCCCTCTGCCCTGCAGTTTTCACATCATTTCTGCCGCTTCCCCTGCTGTGCGCAAGAATTCGAACCGCCTCGGCTACAAGGGCTGCCGAATGATAATAGTATACGCTGGCCACGAAGGCGTCTTCGGTCCCTCCCTTGAAGGAGTTTTCCGTCGCCCCGTCAAGGCCCAGCCAATCCCCGAACTGGAAGCCGAAGTCCCAGAGACGGGTCTTCTTCCCTCCGTGGTTTTCCCCGTCCGCCCGGTCGATGTAGTCGACCCAGGCCTTCATCATGGGATAATACCGGGCCAGGTCCTTTTGCGACGCAAACATGCGGTAAAGGGTATCCGGCATCATGGTCGCCACATCTCCCCAGACCGCCGTGCAATCCTTCTTGTGCCCGATATTCGGAATGTAGTTGGGAATTCCGCCGTCGAGCTTCTTCTGCTCCCAGGAGAGGTCGCATAAAAACTTCCGGAAGAAGGCCCGGGTATCCATATGATAGGAAGCCGTCGGGGCAAAGACATTGGCATCGCCGGTCCAGCCCAGGCGCTCATTCCGCTGGGGGCAGTCCGTCGGCAGATCGATGAAGTTCGACTTCTGGCCCCAGAGGGTGTTTTCAATCAGGCGGTTTACCTTGGCATTATTCGTCTTGAGGAAACCCGTCTGCATGAGGTCCGAGTAGAGGACCGGGGCCCGGAAGGCCTCCGGAGAGACCTTTCCCGGCCAGCCCGTCGCCCGGACATAGCGGAATCCATAGTAGGTGAAGTGCTGGGAAACAGTCTCCGCCCGGCCGTCAGAAATGTATACAAATTTCGACTCGGCCTCCCGGTAATTGTCCCGGTAGAAATTTCCTTCCTGCAGAATTTCTCCGAACTCGAATGTAAGGACGGTCCCGGCTTTCATTCCAGCCGGAATGTCGACCTCCAGAAGGCCCGCGTGGTTCTGTCCGAAGTCCAGGACCGTCTCGCCAGCGGGCGTCGTAATGACTTCCCGTACATTCAATACTTCATGCGTCCGGATATAGGGAGACACCCGGTCCTGAAGATGCGAAAGGGCAAGGGCTGCTGTGCCGGGCTCCTGCTCAGGGGGAATGACAACTGCAGGCTTTCTCACACCTTCAGTCACATTTTCAGCCGCCTGCTGCCCCGCCTTATCTCCCTTGTTTACAGCAGACTTCTGGTCCAATGCCCCTCTGCCATTTTCTGCAATCTCAGCGGCCCCGGCAGGAAAATCGGTTGGCAGGCATAGGCCGGCTGCCCGGTCAATTACTTCTCCGAAATAGATGCCGGATTCCGTGATGGCGGAAGGAGTATATGTGAAGGAGTCATCTGTCGCAATGACCTCGTGCCGGCCGTCTTCGTAGTCGATATGAAGTTCCCCGATGACAGCCATCCGGTCCCCGAAGTTTTCCTTTTGTCCCTCCAGACCGAAGGTCCCCATGTACCAGCCTTTGCCGAGGAGGAAGGACAGGGTGTTCTCCCCCTCCTTCAGGTTTTCTGCAGCAAATGTGATGACCTGAATATAGTCTTCATAAGAAGTGCAGCCGGGAAGCAAATACTCGTCTCCCAGCTTCTCCCCGTTCATATAGGCTTCGAAAAGGCCGACACCGGCCGCATAGAGACGGGCCCGCTTCACGGGACCGTTCACGGAAAAAGTCTTTGAAATCAGGGGATGAATGTCCTCTCCCTTTTCCGGTCCGATCCAAACCGCCTTCCAGGGCTCATCCATTTTCCCGGTCTCAAAAAAGGTCTTCCCTGTGCAGGAGTCCCCGGCATCCCCGGTGACAGCCACCCGGACGAAATAACGGGTACGGGGACTCATCTCAAAGTTCAGAATCTCCTCCGCCAGGTTCAGGGCAGGAGCCTTCTTTTCATATACGATATCCGAGAAATTTTCATCCCTTGCGACTATGATTTCTCCGGCAGCAAAATCCCTGCTCTCCGTCCCTTCCACCGTGAAGGACAGGGCCGGACCTTGCGCAGTAGAAGAAGGCGTCGGGCCCTGCGCTGCAGTGAACGGAGCCCGGCCCTGCGCTGCAAAGGAATGACCCGCACTCTCCGGACCCGGACCCTTCGCCGAAAAGCCAAGCGGCTCTTTCACCCCGTCAATTTTCATATTTGAAATCAGCATGGCAGCCTCCTGAAGCGACTTCTATTTCACTATCTGCCCTGCATTATACTCGCGCAGCCCCGCCGAGACCATGTAGCGTTTTTCCCCCGGTCCGACATTTTTTAAGACATGTACATTCGTAGGTGATTTTTGCATTCAGCGCACACAAAAAGGACCGCCGCGGCAGTCCTTTCAATTCACCTTAACGAGGTGACATTTATGGCAAACAAAATTGATGGTTCTTTTCGTGAACAAGCCTATTTTTCTACGGAATTGCAGTACTTCCTCAGCGGGCACTCCGCACACTTGGGGTTCCGGGCGAAGCAGATTTCCCGGCCGAAGGTGATGATGTGGAGGTTCCAGAGAATCCAATGGTCCTGCGGCAGTTCCTTCATCAAATCTTCTTCGATTTTCACGGGGTCGGTATTTTCCGTCAGGCCCAGCTTCTTGGAAATCCGCTTGACGTGGGTGTCGACAACTATAGACGGAATATTGTATACATTCCCACGGACCACGTTTGCGGTCTTCCGCCCCACGCCGGGCAGGCTGGTAAGCTCGTCAATGTCCGAAGGAACCTCCCCGTCGAAGCGGTCAAGAAGGGCCCGGGCGCAGGCGATGATGTTCTTTGCCTTGTTGTGGTAGAAGCCCGTAGACTTGATATCCTGCTCCATTTCGTGCAGGTCTGCATTGGCAAAAGCTTCAAGATTTGTATACTTTTTGTAGAGGTCCTTCGTCACCAGGTTCACCCGGGCGTCCGTACACTGGGCCGAGAGAATCGTCGCAAACAGAAGCTGCCAGGCGTTGCCATAGTCCAGCGTCGCCCCGGCATCCGTCCCGTAGCGCTCGTCGAGGATTGCAAGAATTTCTTTTGTTCTTTTCTTCACCATTTCTGCCTCTAATTCATTAGCAAGAGAGAAAAAACTGTCATTTTCACAAATCTTTCTCCCTTTTGACATTCTCAACTCAGCTGCCTTTTGCAAAAAAAGAGAAGACCTTTGTGTTTTTTCAAATTTTTCTCCCATCCGGCTCTTCGCGCAATCGATTGACCGCTTCAAAAAGAGAAAAATCTTGAATCTCCGCCTATTTTTCTCCCTTCTGGCACATCGACCGGCATGCCTACCACTGCAAAGAGAGAAAAATCTTGAATCTCCGCCTATTCTTCTCCCTTCTGGCACATCGACCGGCATGCCTACCACTGCAAAGAGAGAAAAATCTTGAATCTCCGCCTATTCTTCTCCTTTCTGGCAAATCGGCCGGCCTGCAAATCACTGCAAAGAGAGGAAAAACTCGAATTTTCTCCCCTTCTTCTCCCTCCGTACATCAAACCTCACCAAGAAAAAAGGCCATGGGAACAAAAGAGCGTTCCCATGGCCACAATTTCAATAAGTACGCGTAATCAGATGATAGAGAATATTCACCCCGGCGGCCCAGAGGACCGCGGCTCCGATGGCGTAGAAGACGGTCTTGGCCCGGAAGCCGAACATGTAGCCCATGTAGACGCCCGCGAAGACGACTATGATGCTGCAAATGATGATGGTAATCAGCAGGAAGAGGGGCGGGAATTCGAGGAAGCCCGTGGCGCAGCCCGCGAAGAGGGTATATATCGTCGTCACCAGAATGATGCGGACGTAGGTCTTCCGGGAAATCGTCTCCCGCCGCTCGTCCACGAATTCATGCCTGATGGCCTTCACAAAGAGACGGACGCCCAGGAGGGCGAATACCAGGAAGGCGATGACCTCGCCCAGCCAGGCCGTTTTTTCATTTGCAATGACCTCAATCTGGTCGATGTAGTGGCAGATGTAATATCCGCCGAAGAAGAAGCCGAGCTGCAGGCCCGTAATCAGAAGCGAGTTCAGGAGCAGGGTCTTGCGTCTGATCTCTCCCAGCTTCGCCCCTTCAACCTCCATCGTCGCCAGGAGGTCCAGGCTGATGCCCGCAACAATCAATATTCCCTGTAAATAATTCATAATTTCAAAATCCAATCAGCGTGCCGTTTTCAAAGCATACAGATTATAAATGAAACAGACGGCAATGAAATATGCATATCCGCTTTGTTGTCCGTCGTGTATACATTTTCCAGAAATTGTAAGGGCAGAAACATTGACAGCCTCACTCGCCAGGATTCATGAGCTCCAGCGTCGAGTGGTAGCTCATATAGATGAAGGTATCCACCAGTTCCTCAACCGGAATCTTCATGCCGGTCTCAATCCAGGACATGATAGCGTAGCAGACCGAAGCGCTGATGAAGGAAGCGGCGACCGAAGGGGTCAGCCAGGCATAAGGCATGCGCTTCTTGAAGGACTCGACGTCGAAATAGGACACAATCAGGTCCTTTACCGCGGCGAAGAGAATCTCTTTGAAGGAGTTCTGCCCAGTGAGCTTCTCTGCATTCGTATAGAAACTCTTCTCTTCCGTCATCGTCGAAAGGGCTGTAATGATGCTCTCCCGGAACTTCCCGTCGGCGATGCCCTCCCGGATTCCGTCCATGAGCTCCCGGCGGACAATCCATTCGAGCAGCTCGTACTTGTCCTGGAAATGGTTGTAGAATGTGGGCCGGATGACTCCCGCCTTGTCCGTGATTTCCTTGATGGTAATCTTCTCAATCGGCTTCGACGAGGCGATTTCCTTGAAGGACTCGGCCAGGAGGGTGTCAATGGCGTTCTTTCCCTGATTCGTCATGGCATTCTTACATGAATAGTATAAAACACCTTGTTACCTATGAAATTATAGCATATCCGCATTCCCGAAAAAAGCGGAGGCAGACACCCAAAAGCATCCAGGAAACAGAACCCGCCTATTTTGCATTTGGCCCCTGGCGGGGAAAAGATTCATCCTTCCGGGGGCGTGTATTTGGAAATATAAGCCAGTTTTTTGCATTTAGCCCCTGGCAGGAAGAAGATTCACCTTTCCAGGGGCGTGTTTTTGGGAAATATAAGCCGGCTTTTTGCATTTGGCCCCTGGCAGGAAAAAGATTCTTCCTTCCGGGGGCGTGTATTTGGAAATATAAGCCGCCTTTTTGCATTTGGCCCCTGGCAGGTGCAAAAAAGAAGCCCCGCAGGGCTTCCTCAAGGCGCTTTCATATGGCAAGCTTCGTAATCGTGAGATTCATGGTATCCCGGTCGTGCAGGAGGTCGACGGACTCGCCGGTTTCGGGAATGAAGACCGTGGGGCGCAGGACAGCGCCGGCGTGGTTTTCAACCACAATTCCCCTGCGGCCGTCGGAAAGCTCGATGTCACAGCCGGCAGGATATACGCAGAGCGTGCGTGACATCGTCTTGACTATAGAAGGATCAAACTCCATGCCGGACCGGCCCATGAAATATTCCATAACTTCCCCGGGCAGATAGGGCTCATGATAGACCCGGCGGCCGGTCATGGCGTCGTAAACATCGGCGCACTTCAGAACCCTGGAAATGAAAGCCAGGGCATTGCCGCCCTTCTTCGAGGGATAGCCGCCCCCGTTGTACCACTCGTGGTGTTCATGGACAGCCCGGAGGACATTTTCATTGAAGGAAAAGTTCACGCGAAGGTACTCGAAGCCCTTGTCGGGATGGGCCATCATCTTCTCCCGCTCCTCATCGGTCAGGCGGCGGGGGGCATTGATGATGTCCGGGTCGATGAAGACTTTCCCCACATCGTGCAGGAAGCCGGCCGTGACCAGGTCCCGAATCTCGGTATCCTTCAGGTGGCACTTCTCCCCGATGACGCCGGCCAGAATGGCCACATCCGCCGAATGGAAAAATGTATACCCGTCGTAGGTCCGGACCTCGATAATCGTATTCATGACCTGCTCGTCGGAAAGGACCTCGTTCACCACCTGGCTGACAGAATTCTGAATGTCCTCCTCTTCCCGGGAGACCTCAACCCCGTACTTCTCCTTGATGGCGTCTCCCTTGGCCCGGTTGAAGAACTTCGTTACGACGGAAACCGCATCCTTGCGGACCCGGGTGTTGACAATGCCGCCGGACTTCACATCCTTCCCGGCCTCATCGTTGATATAGACGCCGAGAATCCCCAGAAAGGACAGGAAACCGATATTCTCCTCAGTCAGGGGGGCCTCCGCCATAATCAGCGTCTTCCCCTCCGCGTCATATATTTCCTGACCCAGGACCATTCCGGGTTTCAGATTGTCAACAGATACGTAATGCATTCAGCGTTTGCTTTCTATCATTCTTCAAATTCCATCAGCACGTAATAGCCGCGGGGCTTCTCTTCGACGGCCTTCACGACGCCCTCGGCCCTGCCGTCCGAATTCGTTTTCAGTCGCTCGGTGACAGTGAAGTTGGCACTCATGGCGATGGCGTGTTCCACAGTATAATAATAATATGTGGAAACCCGGTTCTCCGTCACCATCAGGTGCTGGCCGACCTCAACCAGCCCAGGCCGCTCCATTTTGAATTCCATCTCACGCATAGCAAAAAAGCCTTCGTCCAAAAACCTGATTTAAAAAATCCGTCCGGCCGTCCGTTCCAGGCTTTCTGCCCTGTCTGACACCGGCAGACTGATCAAAAATCAAGAAGGGACCGAATACATAAACACAATGTACTCGGCCCCGTCGCCTCTTCTCAAATCAATATGGAAACTAATATTTTCACGACAGTTTCCAATAATACTCTCCATTGGAAACTATTTCAAGTGCGTATCTCCGAAAGAGCAATGCTTTACCCTGCTACCGCGGAACCATAAGATTTTGTGAGCAGTCGCTCGAATAGCACACACGAATGCTAGTAAACTACGATTTGCCTCATTTGTCAATGGATTTTTTGAAGATATCTCCGAAATCGTTTTCGTTGTCTGAATAATAGCATGCCACTTTTCCCTTTGCAATCGGCAATTTCCCGGATCGGGTCTCCAAAATGCCCGGTGAAACCGGTTCCATATAAAAACCTTGTGCAGAATTTTCCGCGAAAAACGGGAGTGCCGCGGCACAATGCCGCGGCACTCCCGTCAATTTTCACTGAACAGATTTCGGAGAGTGCGAAACATTCGGGACTCTCACCGCTTATTGGACTGACGCCAGATCATCTGCTTCTCGGCGTTCTTGATGAGCTCGTCGCGGAAGTCGGGGTGAGCGATGGAGATGAGGGCTTCGGCCCTCTGCCAGCTGGACATGCCCTTCAAGTTCACCATGCCGTACTCGGTGACGACGTACATGGTGTTGGACCGGGTGTCGGTGACAATCGAGCCGTTGTCCAGGGTCGGGAGAATTCTGGACTTAAGTTGGCCATCCTTGGTCTTAAATGTAGAAGACAGGCAGATGAAGGACTTGCCACCGTGGGAAAGGTAGGCCCCGATTACGAAGTCCAGCTGGCCGCCCGCCCCGGAAATGGCCCTCGTGCCGGCGGACTCGGCGTTGACCTGCCCGTAGAGATCTATATTAACTGCATTATTTATGGAAATGAAGTTGTCGATTTTCGAAACCGTCGCCGCAGAGTTCGTGTAGTCAACGGGGGCGGCCATCATGGCGGGGTTGTTGTCCGCGTAGTCGTAGAGCTTCTTGGAGCCGGACGCGAAAGCATATACCTGGCGGAAGCGGTCGATATTTTTCCGGGCGCCCGTAATCTTCCCGGCCTCGGCCAGGTCCACGAAGGCGTCGACGTACATTTCCGTGTGGACGCCCAGGTCCTTAAGGTCAGACTCCGCAATCATTTTCCCGACCGCGTTCGGCATGCCGCCGATTCCCAGCTGCAGGCAGGCCCCATTGGGGATTTCCTTCACAATCTGCTCAGCCACCTTCCGGTCGACTTCCGAAGGTTCGCCGGCCTCGGGAAGAGTGCCGATGGGCGGGTTGTCGCCCTCTACGACATAGGTGACGTCCTTGATATTGATATCGGTTTCGAAACCACCCAGGCAGCGGGGCATATTTTTGTTGACCTCGATGATGACGGTGTCGGCGCACTCGATCATGGCCATCATGTGGGAGGCCGAAATGCCCAGGTTGAAGTAACCGTGGCTGTCCATAGGGGTAGCCTGGATCATAGCCACATTGAGGTGCTTTACATTATCCCTGTAATAGCGGGGCAGCTCGGAATACTTGATGGGGGCGTAATAGGCCACGCCGCGGTTGATCATGTGGCGCTCGATGCCGGACATGTGCCAGGAGTTCCAGCTGAAATGCTCTCCGGCGTCCTCCCGCTCGAAAATCGCGGGCACGTGGTAGAGAATGCCGCCGCGGACCTTGACGTCAAAAAGCTCGTCCGTCCGCTTGGCCAGGGCCTTGTCGCAGGCCTCGGGGGTGTTGCAGCACCAGCCGTAATCAATCCAGTCACCGGACTTCACGCACTTCACGGCTTCGTCGGCTGACACAAGCTTCTTTTCATATTCCTTCTGAAAATCCATCTGCTGCCTCCTGAAAGAATCAGTTGAAATGTAATTGTTAAAATTATAACATTTTTAACCCGCAGCGCAAGGCAATTCACTCGGAGAGACTCTCGATCAGGGCATAGATGGACCGGGCGGAATTGAAGTTCGCCGGCGTCACGTCGTCCGGGTCGATGGTCACGTCAAAATTCTCCTGCACTTCCGTCACAATCGTGTCGATGTCGTCATCGTCGAGAATGCCGTCGTCCAGCAGGGCCTCTTCGCTCTCGTAATCAATCTCCGGATGCAGGTCATTCAATATCTCAAGCAGTTCGTCCATATCGGTGTTCTCCTTGTTTTTTTCTTATAAAACAGTGAGAGTATACACCCGCAGTATTATCCGGTAAAGCCCGTATTTTGCTTTTCATACTAATATAGAGATGTGTAGTTTGGTTATTTGCCCAAGGCTTCCTTCTTCTCCTCGGGAGATAATGTTTCATTCATGGAGCCGGACCGGAAGCCAAGGAGGTCCAGGGTCACATAGGTAAAGCCCAGGGTACGAAGGCGCTCGGCAACGGCCTCGCGCATGGGCGCCTCTGCGAGGCGCCCGATATCCGGAGCCGGCACTTCAATCCGGGCCAGGCGCCCTTCGTCCTGAATCCGCACGCGGACCTGCTTGAATCCCTTTTCAATCAGGAAGTTCTCGGCCTCATCCACCATATGGAGCCGCTTTTCGGTGATGGCTTCGCCATAGGAAAAGCGGCTGGCCAGGCAGGCCAGGGAGGGGGCCGAGGCCGTAGGCAGCCCGAGGCCCCCGGAAATGGCGCGGATATCTGCCTTGGTGAGGCCGGCTTCCTTCAGGGGGCTTGCCACCCCGAGCTCCGCAATTGCCCGCATGCCGGGCCGGAAATCGAAGGTGTCGTCCGCGTTCGTTCCCTCGCAGACCGCGTCAATGCCCTGCTTCTTTGCTTCTTCAATAATTTCGGAAAAGAGGGCCTTCTTGCAGAGATAGCACCGGTCTGGAGGATTGGCGGAAAGCCCCTCCACGGCAAAGATGTCGTGCTGCAAAATGATATGACGGATGCCTCGCTCTTTACAGAAGGCCTCCGGTCCGGCTTTCTCGCGCGAGGGGGAGCCCTGGTCGTATGCCGTCACGGCAAGTACGTTCTCCCTGCCGAGCGCCTCCACCGCCGCCACGAGCAAAAGGGTCGAATCCACCCCTTCGGAGTAGGCGATGGCGGCGCGGCCCAAGGGCCGAAGCGCCGCCAGAAGGGAATCATATTTTTTCTTCAGTTCGTCTGTCATCAATAATCTCCTGTAGCCGAAAAAGGCAGCACGCATTGCGTGCCGCCCGTAAATACATTCTTTTCCGGCCCTGGTTCCAATACCCTTGTGTCTAAGGAAACGGTTAACACGCATTGCGTATCGCCCATTTGTTCGATATAAAATTGGGACTTAATTAAGAGGCATTTTCGCTTGTTCGGTCGTAAATTGTCTTGTCCGGTTCACAATTGTCAAATTTTGCCTCAGGCCGTTTTCGGTGTCTGAATCTCCGGCTTGAAATCTTCTGTCGCAAGATGCAGGACCCTGTCCTTGATCTCCTGGGTCCGGCCCTGGTTCCAGAACTGGGTCCCTATGTAACCGCAGGTGCGGCGGGCGACAGACATCTTCGACTGGTCGCGGTTGCCGCAGTTGGGGCATTCCCAGACCAGCTTGCCATTGTCGTCGGTCACGATCTTGATTTCCCCGTCGTAGCCGCAGACCTCGCAGTAGTCCGACTTGGTGTTCAGCTCCGCATACATGATGTTGTCATAGATATGGTGCATGATGGCAAGGACGGCGGGAATATTATTCTGCATGTTCGGAACCTCGACGTAGGAAACCGCTCCGCCGGGTGAGAGTTTCTGGAACTCGGACTCGAAGGTGAGCTTCGAAAAGGCGTCGATGTCCTCGGTCACATGGACGTGGTAGGAATTCGTGATGTAGTTCTTGTCCGTCACGCCCTTGATGATGCCGAAGCGCTTCTGCAGGCACTTGGCAAACTTGTAGGTCGTGGACTCCATGGGGGTTCCGTAGAGGGAG
>Ga0256404_1010195_pt1 | contig 13100 bp, 13 predicted proteins | sample RumenRJG_01DNA_FD_185990 | JGI IMG/M metagenome (GOLD analysis project Ga0256404, IMG submission 185990) | Bovine rumen microbial communities from Lethbridge, Alberta, Canada - RJG_01 | ecosystem: Host-associated > Mammals > Digestive system > Stomach > Rumen | place: Canada: Alberta | collected...
CAGTTAAACGACCGGATTTCTGAATTGCAATACGCAGGCGCTTCTTTTCGCTGCCTTGATTTTCGCAACATGCTTTGCAAATGCTCATAATTTACTCTTAAAAATATTGTTAAAAAATAAAACTTAAGTGTCTTAAAAAGGCTGTTGTGGTACCTGTTGAAGATAACACATTGGTTATACCTGTTTGGTTAGTTGCCTTTTGGACATTTTTTGCTGTGCTTAAATTGTCATAAAGTGTTTTTAAGTGACAAGTAAGCTTTAGTAGTTTAGCACAAGTTAAAAAATTAGGTAGAGATCATAAATTTTTAAATTTTGGGTGGGATTTTGTATTGTTTAGGTGCAATGACATGAGTTGTACTATCAAGAAAATAGCAAATTGCACGATAAGAGTAAGGAAGAAGTGGATTTTGTAAAAACAAAATCATACTTTGAATTCAATTGTCAGTATGTATTTGCTTTCTTTGGTATGAGAAAACGACATTTTTTAGTGTTAGATTAAAATGAGTTTAAAAAGAAAAGTGCTTTAATTATCAAATATTTGCGCTTGTTAGTATTTTTAGAGTACTTTTCTTTTTATAATGTAACACATTGAAATTCAAGAATATTACTAACTTTTAGATCACGTTGTTAAGTATTGTAGAGTTCATCTAACTGATAAAGAGGTAACAAATGGCATTTTTTAGCTTTGATCATGTAAAAATTACAGGCCTAAGTGTTGTTGTGCCTCCTAAAGAGATCAATATATATGATGAAGCTCAGTACTATGAAAACAATACTAAAAAGATCGATCGTATGCGTAAAAAGGTTGGTTTCTTTAAGCGTCGTATTGTTGATGTTGATGTGACAGCAGGTGACTTAGCATTAGCTGCAGGCAAAAAGTTACTTTCATCAATGAATGTTGATGTAAATTCAATTGATGGTCTTATTTATGTTGTACAATACAATGATTACTTAGGACCAATGGATGCCTATATTCTTCATCACAAGCTTGGATTATCAGAATCTTGCATCGCAACAAATATTCAGCAAGGATGTGTGGGCTGGCTATTTGGGATGTTCACATCATCAAACTTTGTTGAAACTGGTAATTTCAAAAGAGTGCTTCTTTTAACTGGAGATGTTCCATCAGTTTCAACTGATATCGAAGATAGAAATCAAGCACCATTATTTGGTGATGCAGGTACTGCTACATTACTTGAATACTCTGATGATATCGTAAAGTCATACTTTGATGTAAGCACTTACTCTGATGGTTATGACAAAATTATTGTGCCAGGTTTTGGTAAAAAGTTACGCGCTGAGCCTAGAAATTCAAGTGTCGATCCATTCAATGCTCCTTTGTTTAAAAAATACGAAACAGATAAAGGCTTTGGTTGTTATTTAGATCAAGGTATTTTAGATAGTGATGCAGTTTTTGAATTTACCATGAATAAAGCTCCAAGAGATATTAAGAGTCTTGTAGAAAAGGCTAATGGCAGTTTCAATCCTGAAGATTTCTCTTTGTGCTGTTTACATCAGGCTAATAAGCAAATAGTACAAACCATTGGTACTTTATTAGGTTTCCCAATGGATAAAGTTCCTACCAAAGCTTTTGAATATTTTGGCAACAATACTATGTGTTCAATTCCTACGGTGTTAGCTTCAAATGGTGCTCATGAAGAAAATGATGATCTTGTAGGGAGTGGTGCTAAATTTGATGAAAAGCCATATTTATGCTCAGCTTTTGGTAATGGCCTTGCTACAACCTCTGCAATCTTGAATTTAAAAGATACTGTAAATTGTGGAATTAGTATTTTTGAGAAGCCATCAGATTGGATGAATCGTGAACAGACCTTTGAATTTTGGATTAATAAAATTCAAGGTAAATAATAAAGTCACGTCATTATAGTGTTTAAAGTTATAGCTTAATAAATGTCCAAGATTAAAGTTACTTTTGAAAACTTCACAAGACTTGATAGAAAGTCTTTAGAGATGATCTATAAGTGGAGAACATCTGAAGATATTGCTAATCGCATGGATAAGCACAAAGCTAGCTTTTCTTTAGAAGAACATTTACAGTTTTGTGAGTCTTTAAAGGAGCGAAAAGATAAGCTTTATTGCCTTATAAAGTATGACGGTCATCCTTGTGGGGTTTATGACTATGTAAACATAGAACAAAAGCAGAAAAAAGCAACTTTTGGTGTTTATTTAATCAAAGATTTTCAAAAATATGCAAGCGTAATTACATTTATGCAACTATTTGTTTGCAAAAAACACAGTATTGTTTACGCAAATTTTTATGTTCGAAAAGATAATGTGAAAGCAGTACTTTTTAATGCAGTTAAGTTAAAACACAAAATAGTTTCAGAAGATGACGATTATTATTATTTCGAAAGTGAGTATTTTGAGCCAACAAGATCTCATTTATCAAGCTTTCTTGATAAATATGAATATGAAATCTTAGACTAGGAATTTAAAAGAAATTTTTTATAGGAGATGAATATGACTCGTGAAGAAGCTTTAGCAAAGTTAATTGATGTTATTGATCCGATCGATGAAATTACTGAAGATACATCTGTTGCAGATTGTGAGGATATCGATTCTTTAGCTCTATTCAGCATTTTTGTTTTCTTAAAAACAATTGGAAAGCAACAGTCTTTAGCTCAGTTATCTAAGTGTGAAAAGGTCTCAGACTTTATTGATATTATTGTCGGTTAATGATAAGACTCAATTTAACTTTTGACTCATTAGTCTTACATGGGCCAATTACTATTCAAGTGGCAATGCCACAGCTATTAAACTTTAACAATGTAAAGTTAAAGTGTGTCTATGGCTTGCATTGCCTTTGTTCTGATAGTGATTTATTTTTCAGACGTCTTAATGTTGAAGATTATGTAGAAAAGTACAATTGTGCTTTTATCTCTACAAGTCTTGGCAACTCCTTTTACTTAAACTCAAGATTAAATAATGTCGCCGACTTTTTAGACTTTGAGTTTTTTCCATACCTAAAAAGCTTATTACCTCTATCTGATAACAAAGAAGATAACTTCTGCTTAGGTGTCTCAATGGGCGCATTTGGCACTTTAGCTTGGGCTTTAAGAAAGCAAGATTATTTTAGTAAAGTTGCTTGTATTTCTGGATACTATGACTTCAGTTTAGGCATGAGTGATGATCTTAAAAAGCAGCGTAATGCTTACATTCTGGCAAAACTGTCTAGACCTTATATGATGGAGGCTTTTTCTGAAGGATCTTTATCTACAGGCATCATTAAAAAAGAGACAAACGCAGAGCTTATTGGTTATGGATGTTACCAAGAAAGTGCTAATTTAATTAAGCTTATTGAAAGCGCTAAAGATCATGGTGTAGATGTTGATTTATATTGTGGTGACAATGATCAAATTTCACTTGAGCAAAGCAAGTTCTTTTTTAAACATCTAAAGGAGCATGGTTTTTATACAACTTACACTGAAGTTGAAGGTGTACATGATGTCTATGCTTGGCGTAAGGCGCTTGTTTTAGCTTTTGATAAGTTCTTTGACAATAAGTAGTGTAATAAATGGATAAAGTAAACTTTTTAGTAGGCTCAAAAGATCTTGATATAAAAGGCTTTAAAGTCTTTGACGAGGTTGCTTTATCATTTTTAGAAATTTTATCTAAAGAAATTACAACAGACAACAGGGCGCGTTTATATCCTGATTTAATGACCTTAGCTTTCTACTTAAGAAAAGCTAATTTAAAAGCTTTAATTGAAAAAACAGGATCTGTTAAAAATAGACTTGGTCGTGGACTTACCTTTCACATTACGCCATCAAATATCCCATTGAACTTTGCTTTTTCATACGTGTTCTCGCTATTAGCAGGAAACGCTAATGTAGTAAGACTTCCAAGTAAAGATTTTCCTCAGGTAAGTCTTTTTATTGAGCTTTTCAAGAATGTAATAGATAGGGAAGAATTTGCCAAGATTAAAGCAAAAACAGTCTTTGTTAGATATCCTCATGAAAGTACAGCTAATGAGTATTATTCAGCTTTATGTAATACTCGTATGATCTGGGGCGGTGATGAGACTGTTGCCTTATTTAAAACTTTTAAAACACAACCTCGTTGTCTTGATATATGTTTTGCAGATAGATACTCTCTTGCTTTAATTGATTGTAAATCTCTAAAGAATATCGATGAAAATGCTTTAAAGCAGTTAGCAATAAACTTCTACAATGATACCTTTGCAATTGACCAAAATGCTTGTTCATCTTCAAAAACTGTACTTTGGATAAATTCAGAAGGTGCTGATGGTAATGCTTTAAAAGATAAATTATATAAAGCACTGCATGATGTAGTTATCTCAAAGTATGAACTTCAAGATAGTGTGGCGGTAGATAAGTTTACTCAGTTATGTGTTGATGCGATTAACTTAAATTATACAGAGAATGCTAATTGTTATAACGAAAATGCTGGTACTTCAATTTCTTCAAATACTACATCTTCAATCAAGTTCAAAAAAGGTGAAGACAATCTAATCTATCGTATTGCTTTAAAAGATGATCTTGAAGGTGTTGAACAACTTGAGACATTATCTTTTAAGGCAGGTTACTTCTATGAAGCAAATTTATCTTGTTTAAAAACTCTTATAAAGTTAACCAATACTAAATTCCAGACCTTATGTGTGTACGGCATAGATAGGCAACAAGTAATTGACTATCTAATTGAAAATGAGTGCACCGGTATTGATAGAGTTGTAAATATCGGTAGAGCATTAGATATCGATGTAAATTGGGATGGTTTTGATTTAATTAGAACCTTATCTCGAGAGATAACTTTGTAGAGTAGCTTTGGTGTGTGGGCTTGATGATATCTTGCTAGATGTACTTTGAAGTTTAAAGCTTTGAAAGTTTGATTATCAAAGGAAATGCAATATGACTAAGACTTATGTAATTACGGGTGCAACTTCAGGTATTGGTAAGGCCTTAGTAGAGTCTTACAAAAATGAAGATGTAAAGTTAATTATCATTGCTCGCAATCTTGAGAAAGCACAAGCTTTAAAAGAAGTCATTGATGAGTCAAAACTTGAGATTGTAATTGCAGATCTTGAAAATGTGGATTCTTTAAAAGATGAATTAAAGCCTATCATTGGAAGAGAACTTGATGGTCTTATTTATTGTGCCGGAATTACAGGCATTGAAAGTCTTAGAAAAACTACATATCAAAAATTTTTAAAAGTCATGAATGTTAACTTCTTTGCCTTTGCAGAGATCTTAAGATTGTGTACTTTAAAGAAAGCTCCTGAAAAATTGTTTAGATGTATTGCCATTTCATCTTGTGCTTCAAGAATTGGCTACCCTTGCAATCAAATGTACGGTACTTCAAAAGCTGCTATGGATGCTTTTATCAGATCAATTTCAATTGAATTAAAAGATAAGAATATTGAAGTAAATTCCCTACAACCTAATTGGGTAGATACTCCTCTTCTAGATAATATCAAAACTTATCAAGGTGAGAATTGGGATAATTGGATGAAAAAAGAAGCACCACTAGGCATGATGAAGTGTGAAGAAATTGTTGAGTATATTAGATTTATGCTAGATAAGAAAGGAAATAAGAACACAGGTACTTCAATTCTTATCAATGGTGGTTCTCAGATTTACTAAGAAGTTTTAGCAATTGATTTTATAAAATGTGGAATTTTGAAGAATATAAAGACAATGTTGCTTTCATCGATGAGGATGGTGAAAAAGTTAAATATAGTGATTTAGTAAATATAGCTAAGTCACTTAATACTTTAATGCCAAAACGTGCATTGTCTTTTATTCTCTGTAAGAACACCTTAGGTTCGGTTGTCTCATATGTAAGTAACTACTTAAATCATCAAGTATCGTTACTTGTAAAGGCAGATTTAGATACAGCACTTTTACAAAACTTAATAGAGAAATACCAACCTCAATATATCTTTGTGCCTAGTGATGAAATTGAATCTCTTGCATCTGTTATAACAACAATTAAAGACAGTGAAAAGCTAGATAACATCTACGATTACTCATTATTAAAAACTAGATTTAATTGTGACTATGAGATTTATGATGAGTTAGCATTATTGCTTACTACATCTGGCTCTACAGGCTCACCTAAGTTTGTAAGACAGTCTTTTAATAATGTTGAATCTAATACTACAACTATTGCGAAGTATTTAAAGTTAGATAGCAATGAAAGACCGATTACAGTACTTCCAATGTACTACACCTTTGGTTTATCAGTTATCAATTCTCATTTAGAAGTTGGTGCAACCATACTTTTAACTGATAAATCTATCATGCAAAAAGAGTTTTGGTCTTTTCTAAAGGACAAACAAGCAACATCTATTAGTGGGGTGCCTTATACATATCAAATGCTTAACATGCTTCGCTTTACTAGAATGGATTTGCCTTATTTAAAGACCTTAACTCAAGCAGGTGGTCATTTAAATGAGAAATTACAAAAGCTCTATGCTGATTATTGTAAAGATAATGGTAAAGAGTTTTATGTCATGTATGGCCAGTGTGAAGCTACTGCACGTATGTCATATCTAGAACCAGAGTTTTCTGATACAAAGATTGGCTCAATAGGTAAGGAACTTGATGGTTGCAAGTTTGAAATCATTGATGAACAAGGTAATGTTGTAAAAGAGCCTAACAAAGAAGGTGAACTTGTTTTCGTAGGCCCTAATGTCACTTTAGGTTATGCTGATTCTTGTGATGATTTATCAAAAAGTGACGAGCGCGAGGGGAGACTTAATACGGGGGACATTGGCTACTTTGATGAAGATGGTTTTTACTTTATTACCGGTCGTAAAAAGAGATTTTTAAAGATCTTTGGTAATAGGGTAAATCTTGAGGATGTGGATAAGCTAATCTTTGAAAAGTTCAATAACCTTGAGTTTGCAACTTACGGTATTGATGACCATCTGTATATTTTTATCGCAGAGCGCGATAAAGAAAAACAAGATGAAGTTTTTGATTATGTAGTTGATAAACTCAAGCTTCATCCATCAGCTTTTAAAGTAGTGGTATTAGATAAAATCCCACGCAATGAGTCTGGCAAAGTTTTATACAAAGAGCTAGCTTTGCACTGATAATCTATTTATTCTCAAGCACTGACGTTTTTTTTACCCAGTAATCAATGCGTTCTTGACGGGTTAAACCTAGGCCTTGTTCGTGACGGTTATCATTGAAATTATCTGGTAACTCATCAAAATCGTAAATTACAGTACCTTGTGTATCAATCACTGCAAATCCCCAAGAAAGTCCGACTCCAAAACTAGCAAGTCCTAATTTGTTAACTTTGTGGCCATGAAGATTATGAACAATATCAGTAACGATAGCACAAGTGCCAGTGTTACCATAAGTTTCAAAAGCAGATGTTGAATATTTATCTTTTGTAAGTCCGGCAAACTTTGCTACAGTATTTACAATTTGCTTATTAGCTTGATGTATAGCAAAGTAGTTGACAGTATCGACTGTATTCTTTGAGGATTCTAATATCTTCTTAATGCCATTAGGACCTATATCTGCGGAGAACTTAAATACCTCCATACCATTCATATAGTCATGATATAAGTATCTTATATTACCTTTGTCATCTTTGATTTTTAGATTTGCAATATCTTCGTAGATAGGTAAATAATACCCTCCAGCAGGGGAGATTAAATTATCATACCCTTTACCTTGAGTTCCTGTATAGAAGTAGTTTGTTAAATCTTCATTTGAATATTCAAGCAAAGTTGCTGAGCCTGCGTCTCCAAATAAAATTGAAGTGTTCCTATCCTCCGTGTTGGTATGGTTTGACAAAGTATCACCAACAAGTAGTAATAATCTTTTAGATGCTCCTGATGCTATCAATGAGTGAGCTGTAAAAAGACCATGAACATAACCAGAGCAACCAAGACCACTTAGATCAAAGCAAGTACAATCATCTGACAAATTTAGTCTTCCCTGCAATACGCAAGCAGAGGCAGGATATCTAAAATCATGGGAAGTGGATACAACAATTAAAGTATCAATTGATACTCTATCAATATTTTGTTTTTCTATAATTCTATTTGCAGCAAATTCTAAAAGATCAGTGTTTGTTGTCTTATCATCAATAACTCTGCGAGTACCTAATCCTAGAACCTTTTTAAATCTGTCAAATCTAAAGTCATCAGAGTAATACTGCTTTTCGTCATCAATGTTAAGAATAGTCTTAGGTATTACAGCTTGGATGGCTTTGACTTTTGCGTGGTTAAATTTATTTAATGCCATAGAAACAGATTCTCTTAGTTTATGATGTTTTATGTTTAATGCATACTATGCTACTTAATTATCTAACGGCTTACACTTGTATCTATTTAGATTAAATACCACCATCAACTCTTAAAATTTGACCAGTAACATATTGAGAGTCGTCTGAGGCTAAAAAAGCTACAGCATTTGCAATTTCTTCAACAGTACCTAGTCTTTTTATTCCTGCAGACTCTAACATTTTGGAAACAACCTTTTCGTCAGTTTGAGTGCCCATTTGAGTATCTATGATTCCTGGAGCTACAGCATTTACTCTAACATTAAAATGTCCGACTTCTTTGGATAAGGTTTTAGTCCAAGCCATTAAAGCAGCTTTAGCAACACCGTATGAAGAAACACCAGCAGGTAAATCAAGGCCTAACACTGATCCTATATTAACAATAGAACCATATTTTGCTTTCATCATTGCTTTTAAAACAAGTTGAGTTAATTCCATCTGTGCAAAGAGATTTGTATTGAACACAGCGTGGATTGTTTTCATAGAAGTCATAGTAAATAATCCTCCATGTGGTATAGCTGCATTATTTACTAGAATATCTATTGGAGTCTTTTCTTTTAGAAGTGCTTTAATTTGATCTTTCATAACATCTGTATCTGTGAGATCAAAGTGTAATTCATTTACCTTAATTTGGTAGGTATCTTCAAGAAACTTTGTAAAGTCTTCGAATTCTTTGGAATTTGTCCTTGTAACTGTAATGAGATTTGCTCCATCTTTAGCAAATTTCTCAATAATTGCTTTGCCAATACCACGGTTACAACCAGTAACTAGTGCTGTTTTACCTTTTAATCTCATGATTACTGTGCTCAATTACAATACAATGTAACTTCCTAAAAAAGGATAAGTTTTCAACTTAAACTTTGTCAGGATGATCCGATAAGTTTATTTGTAGATCGCAAAATTTGATAATTGTAAGACAAAGACTTTTTAAACAGTTAAATGAACCACACAATTATGCAAATGATCACGTATAATTAAATCTAACTTTTTGAATTATAAAATTTTATAGACAAATTTAGGTAGTGCTTTGTCAAATAATTACAAAGATTTAGAAGATCTCGCTTTAAAAATTAGAAAAGACATCATTGATGCAACTTATAAAGTAAGTATTCATAAAGGTAAAACTCATGTTGGAGGCTCTTTATCTTTATGTGAGATCTTATCCATGCTTTATGGTGAGGTCTTAAATGTAAGTGAAGATAATCTTTTATCTGAAAACAGAGATCGATTTATCTTAAGTAAAGGTCACGGAGCACTTGCTTTATATGCTACCTTAAAGGAAGTTGGAATTATTTCTTTAGATGACTTTTTAAGCTTTAAAGAAGATGACTCACACTTTTGGACACACCCTACTTTTAATAAAGAGCTTGGTCTTGAGTTTGCATCGGGCTCTTTAGGCATTGGTATCTCGCTAGCTGTTGGTACTGCATTTGCCTTAAAGCTCAAAGGTAACCCTGAAAAGGTATATTGCTTAATTGGCGATGGTGAGTGTGATGAGGGTGAAGTTTGGGAAGCACTGTCTTTTGCTAATCATCATAAGTTAAATAATCTTACAGTCATCGTTGATGACAACAATATGCAATTAGATGACTTTACTTCAAAGATTGTCGATAAAAGTAATTTAGCTAAGAGAATCGAGTCTTTTGGATTTAAAGTAGTAGAAGTTGATGGTCATGATCTTGAAGCATTAAATAAAGCATTTACTTCTGCTCATGATGAAATGCCTTTAGCTGTGATTGCTCATACCATCAAAGGTAAAGGTGTGTCATTTATTGAGAATAATCCTGCCTACCACACTGGAAGTTTAACTAAAGAGCAATATGAGCAAGCACTGGCTGAACTTGGCTTTAGTGTAAATGTAAATAACCAAACTAGTAAGGAGATTTCTAATGAGTAGAGATCCTGCTTTAATTAAAATTAGAAACTTATCCTTATTAGGGCAACATGGTGCTTTTGGTAAGTTTATTAAAGACTATGCTGAAAATGAGAAGTTACTTGTAACCGTATCAGATCAAGCAACTTTAATCGGTGCTCAAGGTTTTGCTAAACAGTATCCAAATAAATTTATTAACTTTGGCATCTCTGAGCAAAATGCAATCTCTGTTTGTGGCGCTTTAGCTCATGAAGGTTTTATTCCATTTTTAGGCTTTCAAGCTTGCTTTGCATCTCTTCGCTGTGCTGATCAAATTAAAGTAGTCATGAGTTACATGAAGTTACCTGTAAAGCTCTTAGGATTATCCTCTGGCTTATCGGTATCTGATTTAGGACCAACTCATTATGCACTGCAAGATCTAGCTTTATTTCAATCACTACCTAATATAGTGATCTTAAGTCCTTGCGATGCATTAGAGGCTTATAAGTGCTATGAAGCAGCATTAAATACAAATCAGCCTTTCTATATTCGAGTTAACGGTAATTTAAGAAGTCCTATGATCTATAAACAAGATTATGACTTTGAAGTAGGTAAAGCTGTAACTATTAAAGATGATGGTTATGATATTACAATTATTGCTACTGGTACCATGGTCGAACAAGCAATTAAAGCTACACCTATAATAGAGGGAACACTTGGTCTTAAAGTTAGAATATTAAATTTTCATACTATAAAGCCGTTAGATGTTGAGGCTATTAAGTCTTGTTTTGACAGTAAACTTATTGTTACTATTGAAGAGCACTCTGTAATTGGAGGTTTAGGTAGTGCTGTAAATAGCGCTATTGCCTTAGAGAAAAACAAGCCTCCAGTACTTAACTTAGGTTGTGGCGATTACTTTGAAAGTGCTGGAAATTATGAAACAGTGCTTGATAAATATGGCTTAAGCTTTGATAAAATTGCCTCTAAAATTATCAATACAGTTAAACGCTTATAAATCAATATCACTTAGATTCAATTTCATTTTGTGTGAATAAATTCGATCAGAAAAAAGGAAATATTATGGCAACAAATTTAGAAAAATATGAAAGTGCTTTTGTTAATGCTTTTAACGTTGATGCTGAAACTGCAAAAAATTTGAAATATCAAGACATTCCTGCATGGGATAGCGTAGGCCATATGGGACTTATTGCTGAACTTGAAGATGCGTTTGATATTATGATTGAGACAGATGACATTATTGATTTAAGTAGCTTTGAAAAAGGAAAACAAATTCTAACAGACAAGTACGATGTTAAGTTTTAAAGGGTATTTTGTTAGTAGTCTCATTAAAAACTTTTAATCTGTTGTACAAAAAAAGGTGCAGTAAATGGAAAATAATAGAAATTTAAGTAAAATTGAAGTTATTCAATCAAAACTTGAAGGACTATTTAAGTTAGCACCTTACTGCTTAGAACAAGTAAAGAAAGAAGAGATAATAACTCCTATATTAAAAGAGCTTACAAATCTTCATTATCATAACTGCAAAGAGTATCAAAAGATTGTTGATACCGTTTTTAATTTGAATGATGGTTGTGATTTTAATCAGCAGAATAATGGTGAAGCTAGAGTTGGCGAGTTTGCTAACATCAAGTCACTATCTGATGTGCCATATATTCCAGTAAGACTATTTAAACTCTTTGAATTACTCTCTGTTCCAAAAGAAGAGGTTTGCAAGATCTTAACATCGTCAGGTACTTCATCTCAGGTTAAATCAAAGATCTTTTTAGATAAAGTAAATCTTTTAAACCAAACTAAGACATTAAATCATATTATTGCCTCATTTTTAGGTTCTAGTAGATTACCGATGGTGATCTTTGATACCTCAATGATTAGAAAAGACAGAACCATGTTCTCAGCTCGTGGTGGCGGTGTGATTGGATTCTCTTTATTTGGGCGTAAGCCTATCTATGCTCTAGATGAGAATATGGAACTTGATATTGAGGCTTTAGAGGCTTTCTTTAGAGAACATCAAGATGAGCGCGTGCTCTTCTTTGGCTATACTTTTATGATCTGGCAATATATCGTCAAAGTACTAGAAGAAAAGAACATCAAATTCAACTTTAAAAACGCCGTATTATTCCATACAGGTGGTTGGAAGAAACTACAAAGTGAAGCTGTAGAACCTAAAGCATTTATTGAGCGCGTGAAGAATGTCTTAGGTAATGTTGAAGTTTACAATCAGTATGGTATGGCTGAACAATTAGGCTCTGTATATATTGAGTGTGAATGTGGTCATATGCACCCATCAAACTTCTCTGATGTGATTATCAGAAGATCTAAAGACTTTAGTGTTGCCAATGTCGGTGAGAAAGGTCTAATGCAGCTAGTATCGGTAATACAGACAAGCTATCCAGGGCATAGCATACTAACTGAAGATCAAGGTGTGATTTTAGGCGTTGATAACTGCCCATGCGGACGCAAGGGCAAGTTTTTTAAAATCTTAGGCAGAATTAAGAATGCTGAGCTTAGAGGGTGTAGTGACACTTTCTCTAAGTAGAGTGTTAGATAAGTTTTTGCAAACTCTCTAATAAATTACATAAATTGTTTTGATTTAGATTAATTATTTTTAAAATTTTTTTAGTATGTAGTGACTTGGAGTATAAATGTTTATTTTCTTCAATGTACTCTAGAAGTATATCAATACTTTGCTCGTTATTGTTTAATTTTAAAAAAAACAAACAACATCTTGTAAAATAATTTACATATAACTTATCAAATTTTTCTATTAAATTATATACCCAAGATCTTAGTATCTTGTTGAATTAAAACACTTTTTTACAAAGTGTGATCTGTTCTTTAAATTTAAGAAATATTAAATGGCTTAAGAAAGCGATTTGTGCTCATTAATCATAACGTGATTTGGCTTAGGTAAAGGAAGAATTTATACAGAATTTTGGACTTTTGT
>Ga0256404_1010201_pt1 | contig 13093 bp, 12 predicted proteins | sample RumenRJG_01DNA_FD_185990 | JGI IMG/M metagenome (GOLD analysis project Ga0256404, IMG submission 185990) | Bovine rumen microbial communities from Lethbridge, Alberta, Canada - RJG_01 | ecosystem: Host-associated > Mammals > Digestive system > Stomach > Rumen | place: Canada: Alberta | collected...
TATTCTTTCTGAATTTTCTGTGGGCTCCTGCCTTTACTATTCTCCAGTTCTTCCTCATACCACTTTCTGAATTTTGCCTGCCACTCTGTAAGATGTGGCCGCAGACCGTCGTTGAGTACCTTAACTGAAAGGCTTATAAACTTTTCAGATTGCTTAAGCTCATTCGCAGGTACCGCTTCAAGTATTCCCCTTATGATCTTAAATGCTTCATACCACGAGTTATATACTTCGTCGATTACATCGTTCTCCTCATCGAACTCCAGCCCGATTTTCCTGGTACCAAGCTCGACCCAAATCTGGTAAGCAAGCTCTTTAGTCTTCTGGCTTTTTTCAAATTCAACAGACCCAATGCCCGGGATTTCAGTTTTTATAGTCTTGGGATGCCAGCTGCCTAACGCTCCTGTTTTCATTATCAATTTTCGAATGAGAAAAATGGCAACAATGATAATCAGTACGGCGACCCAGTTTATGTTTATCACAAGCGTGTACCAATCGGTAACCCCTGCCTGAATTATATTCTTCATAATCAGTTCAAGTTCCTCTTCATCTGCTCCCTGCGATTACATGCCTTGTAATCCAGTGCAATTCTGTTATCAAATGCCTCGTCAATAATGGCTTTGAAATTATTAATAGCTGTGTCCCAGGTATATAGTTTTGCATACCCAGACTCCACATTGTCATTCAGCCTTGCAGGAAGGTCATAATCATACCAACCATTTATCAGTCTGATTGAACCCGGAAGAAGAATGCCTACTAATCCAGATATTCCGCCAGCCTTCCTGTCAAGCCCAGCATAGATTTCCCAATCCACGTGCTTCCTGTATTTTGTCTCCTGCCCGACAAGGACGACCACAACGGACGCATCGGTTATCTTTTCATTTCTAATCAGGTATTTGATGTACTCATCGCTGTTGTCAGGATCATAATCGCCATCCTCGACCGACTTGTTGATGATCACGTTACTGAAATGCGTCTCAAGATAGTTCTTATAATATTCATCCTTATGATAAAAGCTGATGAACGTCTTATGCCTAGTATCTATATATCTGTACATATTTATTCCTCTTCCAATGCACGATAAAGATAATCCAATATCTGCGTACCTCTGAGACCATGGCCCGTAGCTTGATTCAGATCAAACATTGTAAGATTACCCAAGTGCGATAGATCCACCTCATATTCGATTTTGAAAGCTTCCTGCACAGCCTCGTCCAGACGAAAATTTGCCGTTACAGATCTATTCAACGGCTTTCTTCTCACAAGTTTCGTCATTAATAACTCGCTATATATCCATACAGACGAGGTTGTCTCCCTATAATTTTCTGAGACTATAAGGGATTGTGGTGTTTCCAGAAAAATAGCGCACTCAGTGTTGTCAATCATCTTTTCCAGCGCAGAGTTGAGAAGAAGATACACATGTGATGCAGCATAATTGCTTCCCTCATGGCTGAAAGTATCAATAGTCCCATCCGGTTTCCACGCGGAAACGAAAAACTTCCTGTCAATAGCCCTTAAAAGTTTGTCAGCATAGCCCCAAATAGTAAAGTCCACAAATGGTTTAAGTCCATGCTCCAGTAGATATCCAGCGAATGCAAGAACGTGATCCTCATCTTTATGTGAGTGTGAGAGAAAAACGTCTGCTTGGACTTTCGGAAACCAGTCATCCTCTATCTCGGAAGCCTGTAGGACACCATTTGGTGAGAGATATTTTTCTAACTTAGCTTGTACCTTCCTCTTATTCTCAGCCATGAACTCACTGCCATAGCTATAATACTTGCTATAAGTATTGGCGCCGATACTTGCTATAAAATCGCCAAGTTCAAATTTAAATCCTTGATACATAAAAACTCCAAAAAGTACTGTATGCCTATTTAATATTTGCTACCCAAAACATTTCTCTTAGCCAAATCTGCCAGAAAGTATTCTCTTCGCCGGCTTTTCAATCAGCAAATGCATAGCCGTAGCAATCATGACGCAAATTATAACCGCTACAGGTAATTTTATTCGAGTAGCATCCGTATATTCCAGTACAGTTCGTTTCATTATTAACCATGAAAAATCTGTTGCTAAAAAGATAGCATATGTTATGCTGCCCAAGAATAATATGAGGTTCTTCCATGCTTTACCGATTTCCAGATTCCAGGCAGCATATGATATTAGCATTATACTCAAGATGGGCAAACAGATAATATTATAAGCCATATAGTCGTTCACATAAAATCCTTTGTTGACAAGCAATGTAACGCTTCCAATTAGAATGATATTCTCTAATACAATTATTATCAGCCCGACAAGCAAAGGAAATCTAAGCCGCCTATTCTTCCATTCGCAGCAATAAATTATTCCCAACGCAAATTCCATGCAACGAAATAGCGGATTTTCATAAATACTCTTCATTCCAAACATTATGACTACAAACGGAGCATAAATTATTACAAACATCAGCGCAAAGCATAGTATTATTCTTGCTCGCCTAGATATGCCTTTAATAATAGTCACAATCAACGGATATAAAAAATAACAAAACAGAATGCACGAAATGAACCATGTTCCTCCATTATGTGATATTCCAAATAACGTCGAGAAGAAAGACTGTATGCCTAATACCTCAGTTGGAAGAAGAACTGCAATCTCACGGAGTGAATTTCTCTCAGTAAATAACAGTAAATACCCAAGGCAATATGCGAAGTAAAGCGGCATAATGCTTGTAATTCGTTTTACGTAGAACTTCCTCAACCCGGACCAACTCAAATCAATTTCTTCATCTGCTAAATATAAAGAAAAACCTGACAGCATGAAGAAAGCCGTCATATACACTGCTCCCATTGAAATATATTGGTCAAGCAAATGATATCTACACCCTATCTGTTTCGAATGGAAAAATAAAATAATGAAGGCGCATTGTATCCGAAAAACATCCAGACCTAAAACGCGTTGCTTGCTTGCTTGCTTGCTTGCTTGCTTGCTTGCTTGCTTGCTTGCTTGCTTGCTTAAATATTGTCCTGTAGCACTATCATTCATGTCAACCCCATTAGATCATTTTACTTTCTTTAGTCTTGCCATAATATATGACTTCGCATATTTAAAGTCTTCTGTTTTCATATAGATAAGAAAATACAGAAGATTAGGTAATATCAAGCATAAAACCAGCTTAAGAATAAAAGCAGGTATGCCTGCAATTGTTAATATCTTATCGAGATAATTTGTTGCAAAATACCCTACTACGCAGACTCCTAAGGTTACAACAAAATTTCTGACCAATTTTAAGACATATTCCCCTAAGCCGCTTTTAAAGTATTTTTTAAATGTGATATATGTTGCCCACGGAGTTCCAATAATCAGATTGGATAATATGGTGGATGCCACAACACCAATCAGCGCGATATCATCTCCAAATCTTCTTAATAAAAAGACGGATGTAATATTAAGTGCTAGGTTTGCAAGACCACCTATCAGAGTTCTGAATCTATCCTCCCACCAGATGCCTAGTCCCAATTTAAATATTCCTAGCATCGAATCAAAAAGTGTAAAATAATAATTCAAACATAGAAATACAACAACAATAAACGGCAGCAATCCTTCGTTACCGATCCAAAGCTTAATAAAAGGTTGTAGAAGATATAAAAGACAAAAGGTCGTCCATCCTAAGATCCAATCATAAATAAACGTAAAACAATTCAAATCAACATAATTTTTCTCAACCGAATCTAGCTGTAAGCTATTTCCTACGCCCCCTTGCATCGAGGTATATATTATTGCCATGATTCCCGTGATTGCAGAAATTATGTAAGCATAATTAGAGTATCGAGACAATAACGTCAAACCTAACATAGAAGAAATCACAAGACTATCTGCGGAAACACTGAATGCCGCTCCTATTTTACCAAGAAAAGTTCCAGCAATAAGCTTCTTTATTTCTGCTTTATCGCTATCTTTGAGATTTCCTTCCGCCCTAATATTCGGGTACATCTTCTTTGAAGCGACAATCAAAAGAAGATTTGTTACAGCTGTAAATACCGGTAATGTATAGATATATACATAATAGTTTGATGTGGTTAAAAGCACTGCCGCTTGAACAGCAAATGAAATAACGACAATAACACTGTCAATATTATTGATGACATCCTGTCTTTGATATGCGTTTAATATACATTTTCTATAGGCACCAAAGTAGTAACTTACAACGGTATTTAGTAAAAAAAATATGTAAATATGATATAGATTGATGTCAGCAGGGATTTCGGCGCTGTCCTTTATTAAATACTTTACAAAAGGCGTGATAACTAATCCTGCCGTTAAAATGACTGTGCCAACAATTAGATAAGCTTTCCTAATAAAATTCAGGAGCGTTCCAATTTGTTTCTCATCATTTTGAGCGACAGCTCGGTACATAATGAACACAACAGCTGTATCAAAACCGAGTTCTGATAAAGACAAGATACTAAGAATTGAGGTGAACAAACTATTAAGACCTACATAGTTTAATCCTAGCTTATAGATAATGATTGTTCTTATTAAAAATGGGAACAGAATCCTTATACATCGGTTTATTACGCCGAAAAAGATATTCCGAATTGTATTCTTTGTCCTATCAAGTCTCATTTCCTATAAATACCTTCAAACAATATCTTCGAGTTTGACCCTCGGAAAGCATTTAACCTTACCTCCACGAGTAGCATTGTATATTTTAACACCCTTTCTGTCTGCTATCTTCTTCATATAATCATAAGCAAGGTCATTTGCCCGTTGGGACTTCACTGCGTGTTCATAACTTATTTTCCCGGCGCCTTTAATATCCACAAAATGCTGCTTATTTCCTAAATAATCATTGTCGGCTCCCAAAAGATAAATTTCTTTAAACCCCATGAAAAGCGCATAATAAATGCACTCCTGAGTCATCGAATAGTAATCATAAATACCGCCAATTGGTTTCTCATCATACTTAAACTTTTCACTAATGCCATAACGATAGCAATGATCCAGCCAGCAGTCATGAATCAAAATCACTTTTTCATCATCATCAACCATTTTCTCATTAAGTGCATTGATGATACTATACTCTTTCGAATACTGGCCTGGATTCCTGAAGTTCTCTTTATTATATAGATTCGCATAAAGTGTAGGATCAGTAAGAGTGTAAAGCGATGGCTTCCAATCTTTCTCCTCACAAAGCTTATAAAGATTGTTCATGCCGATTGTGTATTCATTTTTCAGGAGTTCAATATCCTCCCATTTGAGACTCGGCCCTGTTGCCAGAATAAAGCATCTCTCCCCTTTGTGTAGATCTCTTAATTTTTCAATCTTCTTATACTTTTCAGGGCAATAAACATATAACCTTATGAAGCGCTGTATTGGGAATACAATATATCCACCAATAAACCCCCATGGTTCCATCTCCATCTTCAATCGGCTATATACAGAAACTAATTTCTGATTTTTTTTAAGCTTCTCCTTAAACGCATTCATTTTTCTGCTCACTTGTTATTTTTTCTTACTGCAGTTCTTTGGTAGGCTTTGAAATCTGTTAATCCTTATTTCTGAAATCAATAACCTTTTACATGATTCAATACTAATCCAGAAATGTATTCCATATCCTCTTTACAATATCTCTGATCAATGGGAAGTGGAATAAGATATTTTGATAAGTATCTTTCCCAGTCATTAGAACGAGAATCATCGATTACTTTTTTCCACCATTGTGGCACATATATCTTTTTAGCAACTAATTCATGACGTAAGCCTTCGCTTTTAACAAGTAAAGGGTAAATCATCGGAGCATTCTCTGGATTTGAAAATTTTAATTCGTTTACCCCCCCCAACATAGAATTATAGACTTCAAAGTTATCTAGCCTAACCCTCTGATTCTGACCGTAATCAACGGAAGATAACACTCGCTCCGTAAAGTGAGACATAGCCATTACATCTTCACCTGTAATTCGTTCTTCATTTTCAAGGCTTTCTGCGTATGCTCCATTTGTTGAACTTTCAATAGAATCTACCAAATATTGTAATGTTTTTACTGAATTACTTTTTGGCAACTTTTCATCTGATTTTTTAAATGTATCACTAATAAGATATGAGCCATCAGGAACGCCGAAAAATTTTCGGCAGGAATAGACATTATAGACATTCTTTTGAGGAGGAAGAAAAAAGCTTTGAGTGTTATCTATAATCAAATGAGGATATTTTTTTATAATTCGCTCAATTTTGTTTTTTGAAGCCATGCCAAAATATGTGGTCCATACAACAATATCTTCATCATTTAATTCAATATTTACAGGCAGGAAATCCTGGTCAATATTGTAAAATTCTACTGTAACATTTTTTCTTTCAAGGAAATTAGATACAGTATCACAGAGATATATTGGTAGCCATACCCTTGAGGCAAGAGAATCTTTTACAGCCTGGTAGATAGCGCATCTCCCGCTATTATACTTTCGCACTTCATAATCTGCGTTCTTGAGATAATATTCTTTCCGCCTGTCTAATTCTAATGGCAAATACCCACCATATTCTCTATCCATAATATTAACTTCCTTATATTTACGAAAGAACTAGAAATTTAGAGTCCATTTCTCATATATATTTGTTCTACCGCCAAATCCTTCTTTTTGAGAAATAAGCCCCTGATTCAAATATCTACCTCCATCTTCAGTAGATATGCCGAAATCCAACCACAATTTATCTCCACTATATTTATCAATTACTGTTTTAATGACAAGATCAAGTGCTCCTAATTCTCTTGCCTGATCATCTGCTGCCATATACTGTGTATGAACTGTCTGACTATACTCAAAAAGCACTGTTCCGGCTATCATCTTCCCCTCAAGTACAGCTACTACTAGATGAATATTCTCCGGAAATCTACTATGTAAAAGGGCTAGTTCATCGCCTGTATGAACAGCATCTACTCCATGATGTTCTTCAAGGACGGAATTCTCCAAGTCAATGAACTTATGGAATGATCCATCATCGGATCGCTCTTCTATCACAACCCCTTCTCTTCGAGCTCGCGATATCTGTGCTTTTCTGCCTTTAGGCATTTTTAACGGTGAAGAAAGGTTTATAACTGTTGACGCTTCGATACTTTCAATTGAAGCATTGTTTATAAACAAGGAATACCTGTCCTCTTCTGCTGGTTGAGAGTGATATATATGCGGAATTGTTTTATATAAAAGTTTCTCAAATCCATTTTCCTCACAATATACATTCAACGCCACGAAACAATCATCCATAGTATGCTGCTTCATCTTTGAAGAGCTTATAAAACCACCATACGTTAAACCGCCATGGGACCTAAGCTCCTTGTCATGTTCGCTGAGTGGCAGCAATGCGATAAGCTCATCGTCATTATAAAAGAGCAATGAATGATCCTTAAAGCGATTTCTATGGTAGTCCATATAATTACGGTCGAACATGAATAAGCTATTCTTTGCATCAGCATTAAACTTATTCCAAATGTCTTTATATTCGTCTGTATATCTTTTAATAGTAATCACTTATCTGCCCTCCCCTTATGCTGCAAGGCGGCTAGCAGACATGTGATAACTTACTATATCAAGATTTCTTACCTGATATATGTTTTCTCTATATTTACTCTTTTTATTTTGTTTTAGACTATGCCCCCCCCCGATTTCTCAAGTAGCTCATATTATGCATAAACGTACCTTCGGCTGCCTCAGAATTTCTACCTGCACTTTTTTGCTCTATTGAATAATCCTTCATGAATGTCAACTTCATCGAAGTCTCGCACCCAATACTTATCTTAAAATCAGCTAAACCAAAATTAAGAACACTGTGATCTGTTGATATTCCAATATCGAGATAATCAAAACCTCTAGAACCATAATACTGAATGAGATTATAAGAAAGGAAATTTATTGGTTTAAATTCACCATATCCAGGAATGTCACCCCAATAGATTACCTGAGCAATTTTATCTGAAACGTGGTAAACCAATGCCGCTGCAATCTCTTCTGTGTCATGGCAAACAATAAACATGTCATGATCAACTAACTGGATTGTACTCATGACCTGTTCACAAGACATATTGAGTGGATATCCGCGGCTCTCTCTATTGATTCTAATCAACTCATATGCCCTTTTCTTTTCTTCATCTGATTCACAGTGTTTCAAAGTCAATCCGCTATTAAGGGCTATCTTCAGATTTTTCTTTCCGTTATACGGTATTCTTTCAGCGTAATCATCTACATATACGTGGCTTAAATTCAACTGAAAATTCACATCAAATGATTCAACTGAATATCCCAAATTGAAAAGGCTATTCTGCATTACGCATACAATCTTTTGTGAGAAGAACTCCGATGGAAGTCCAAATACAACTTTAGCTTTCTTATCCTGCATAAATCCATCAAATGCTCTGATAGATTCTTCCAACTGATAAAGATCCCATTTACTTTTAATATTAACAAATGTCCCAAAAGGCGCTGAAAACGGACACAGCCATTCTCCATTCCGCTCACCTATGGTTAATCCAAACCTGTTCTTTGTATCTTTAAAAATCAGATAGTGAACTTTTTCTGCCTTTCTAGAATTTAAATCATTAAATATCGGCTTGTTATAGAACAATGCAGGTTTTATTAATTTATTATACTCTTCAAAATTTGATTCAATTACTTCCAAGGTTATCTCGATTCTAATTTAGTACGCATTATGAAAAATCATTTATTGCGTCAATAACATACTGTACTTCTTCATCAGTCATTCCATAGTACATAGGAATACTCAGTTCCGTCGCACTGATTTCTTCAGCAATAGGGAAATCTCCATGCTTGAAACCGAGGTTCTTATAACACTCCTGCTCATGCATCGGAATAGGATAATGTTCATTCGTACCTATTCCCTTGCCTGTAAGGAATTCTTTAAGTTCATCTCTTCGCTTGCTTCTGATAGCAAAGATATGCCACACTGGCTCTGTATCCGGATTTACATACGGAAGAATTACTTCCTCGTTCTTAATACCATCGAGATACTTCTTAGCCGTTGCTCGTCTATTCTCGTTCACCTTATCAAGTGATGGTAGCTTTGCCGCAAGAAACGCTGCCTGCATCTCATCAAGACGACTATTGTTTCCCTGGTAAATATGGTGATATTTATAGTCCGAACCGTAATTTCCAAGTGCTCTAACTTTATCCGCCAATTCCTTGCTATTTGTCGTGGCTGCTCCAGCATCACCAAGAGCACCGAGATTCTTGCCAGGGTAAAAACTAAATCCGGCAGCATCTCCAAATGATCCAATTCTCTGCCCCTTATAGGTAGCACCATGAGCCTGAGCACAATCCTCAATGAGGAATAATCCTCTTGCCTTGCAGATCTTCACTATTGGGTCCATATCGCAAGGCTGACCATAAAGATGAACGGCTACTACAGCTTTTGTCTTATCGGTAATCTTATCCTCAATCTTTGCTGGATCAATATTAAAGGTTCTGATATCTGGCTCTACAAATACTGGTGTAGCTCCTGTATACGTAACTGCAAGAGCTGTAGCGATAAATGTATTTGAAGGAACGATGACCTCATCTCCTTCATGAATCCCCATCGCTTTCATGGAAAGCATAAGGGAATCTAACCCGTTACCGCATCCAACTGCATACTTTGTCCCGCAGTATGAAGCAAAAGCTTTCTCGAACGCTTTATCTTCCTCACCTTCGATATACCATGATCTTGTATAAACTCTATCAAAAGCTTCACGAAGATCTGAATCCAGCTCTTTCTCTAGCGGTATGAATGTCACAAATGGAATAGTCACTTCTCTTCTCCTTCAGCTACAGTAGTATCACCTGTATTCTTAACAAACTCCAAAAATTCATCATAATCCCTGATATAGTCAGATTCATCATAGAGTTCTGATGCAAGAACCATAAGCACAGCATCAGGAGAGAAGTCATACATCTCTCTCCACATTGCATTCGTTACATAAAGTCCTTCATATGGTTTTTCTAAAGGAACTATCTTTTTCTCTTTACCATTATCTAGGAGAATCTTGCAGCTTCCATGGATACAGATTAGTATCTGCTGTAAAGACTTATGGGCATGCTTACCTCTTGTAACGCCTTCCGCTGTATCATACATATAATAAACGCGCTTTATATGGAAGGGAATATCCTTAAATTCTTCTAGTGCTACTAACTGTCCACGGTCATCACCATGGGGTTGAAAAACATATTTGATTACTTGCATTGATTTTTCTCTTTCTTTTAATACGTGCTTAATTTATTAAAATTTCAATTTGGAGAATAACTTCTTAATTATTCTACGCATAAATAAGTGGGGGTAATAGAAAAATAATGTCATATTTTCTCTATTGGCAATTGCTTTTTCTAGAACAGTTTCATAATCAAATCTTTCAATGTAGCTTTCTTGATACGCATCTATTTCAATATCATCAAATCGAATAATAAATCCTGTGGATTGACGTTCTAAGAGCCTTCGTAGCTGTTTATTAAATTCATCAGATGAAATTACCGTATTTTTGATATTATATTCTCGTTGTTTTCGATATTCAGCATCGTCTAATAATTTATCTGCTTCAGCCTCCAGTGATTCAATTGAATCAAAGATTACAGAATTATCATTTAATAATATACCCTGAATATCTAAGTCAGACTCTTTGCTCCTATAAGTCAATGGTGGTCTACCAGCTATTGCCGCATATTGCATCATTAGCCCTCCCACTATTGGATATGTATTTAAATAAATAGTAGAATGCTTCATGACTTGAAATAAGTCTGTTCGTTCATTTATATGATAAATCCTTTCAGGTAATTTTTTTTGCAAATGAATCAATTCAGAGTCATCGCCATTTCCAGCATAAAGAAATACCGTATCATTATGTTTATTTAGTAAGCCCTCTACTATTCGATAAAATGTATTATTTCTATCTCCAAGAGTCTTATACAAACTTCCACCGCTAAATATAACTTTCTTATCTTCAGAAAATGGAAATCCTTCAAAAGATGAATCATTAATGTATGGATAAAATGGTAATTTAATTAATTTTGTCTTCGGGATTTTACGATACTTTGCTGATATGTTCGCGCCAACATCTCTGAATTCTATACAATAATCAAAGCAGTCCCTTCCCAGCCAAAAAGCATCATCTGTAAGATTGATCTTATATCGAATACACGCTCCTTTAAGATGATCAAATGCAACACAAGCTGCTACATCATCAGGCTTAGAATATAGAAAGGCATATTTAGGTTTATATGACTTAACCGCATTTTCTATAGTTTTGATTTTGAAAGTATATGATTGTGGAGAAAAATAAATTGTTATCGAATCTCCCTTTGACAATATTGAATATATTGCGTCTTGATCATCTTCAGCATTTTTAGGCGCTAGATATACAATCTTATAGCCATTTTCTACAAGTGCTTTTAGATATATACATGCCAAGCCTCTCGTATTCAAACCAAATGCATCATAAAAAAGTACGACTTTGTTCTGAGAAATATAATTACAGCTAGACGAAAAAAATTTGTGTGAAAGAATGTGAATGCATTTTTCTAAATCATCATCCACATATATTTGATTCCAATGATATAAAATATAGCTAATAGCAGCTATCATCGCCTGAGCTTTTTCAAGCTTATTATCTTCAATATAGCTATAAGCTTTTCTCTTCAGATCACTTATATTTTTTAAAACATTATTATCCATAAATAAATCTCGATAAGAATAGTCCCTTTAGATATGTTCATAAACTATCTGTTACGATACATTATTCGCTAGGGTCATTATATTTCAAGAGACTTCCTTTATAATCCAAAAGACAATTAGAAATCCCGCACACAAAAACTGTCATATAAAACGGAGTAAATATATAAGGCCTTTGATAAATTGATGCAAGAAATACAGTTAAAAATGGTAACGCCGCTATTTTTTTATCTGTTGTATTGCAAACCCTAAAATAAAGCATAATCAATATTAAAATCAAAGTCGAAACTCCGAGTATTCCATATTCATATACAATATTTTTCCAGGAATATCCACTCATCATTGGATTTTCTCTCACACTACCATGACCGTTGCCAAACACAAGCGGATAGCCTCCATCGTTCACGAATTCATTAAATGCATAGTCAAAACTCGGATCAGTACGATTATCTCCACTCAAACCATGCTGTGTTATTTCCAATCTTGATTGTATTAAAGTAATTTGTGGATTATTAAAATCTATTTTCATAAAAACTAAATAAGCCACAACGCATACTATAAGCAATACTGAGAATTTGATCATTCCCTTTTGAATAAGTCGAACAAAACCATATATTATGAGTATCACATAAAATGCAAGAGACGTTGAAAAAAATCCAATTAGGAATAATATAATATTACTTTTTTTTAGAGCTTTATTCTTTGCCGTTATAGAAAATAATAGACCGGCATAGGTGCCTATAACACCAGGTTCATCAAACATACCACACGGTTGCAGCTGATAATGAACAGTATCATTAATTACCAGTCCTAATGGAAAATGCAAATAATACATACCTAAACTGGATTTTCCGATACTTGGTGAAAATAGTATTGAATGAGGCAAATGAATTCCAATAACTGTAAGCAAAAAATAAACAATACTAGGCAGTGAAAAAACAATAAAGAGAACAATAATATTTTTTAGTATATAATCTCTTTCGTTTTGTTTAAGTGCACACAATGCTATCACAGAAAAAATAGTTGCAATCAATTGCACTGAAAAATACTTTGTATTTTTATAAGCAAGAAGGCAAGTCTGCGCATAGAAAGCTATCATAAAAATGATTATGATAATATCATTTACCTGCACTATATGATTTTCACGTAAAGCAAAGAAAATGAATATTGCAATAGACGCGTAGCTAAGCAAAGTGAGCGGCAAGTACAATATTCCATTTAGGTATGTCTTCCACATCATGCAAAAAAATGCATTAAGATATACTGATAGTGCAAACAAAAAAAATGTATTTTTCTTGCTAAATTTTAAAATATATATCATATTAAACTATTTCTTTCTTTGCATCCAATCAATCTGTTTCAGATTTAAGACGGGTTCATATAAATCCTCAATATGATTTTTTATTTCAGTAAT
>Ga0256404_1010203_pt1 | contig 13092 bp, 8 predicted proteins | sample RumenRJG_01DNA_FD_185990 | JGI IMG/M metagenome (GOLD analysis project Ga0256404, IMG submission 185990) | Bovine rumen microbial communities from Lethbridge, Alberta, Canada - RJG_01 | ecosystem: Host-associated > Mammals > Digestive system > Stomach > Rumen | place: Canada: Alberta | collected...
CGGGTGGGACAGCTCCGCCACGTATCCGCACTTCTGGGCCGCCTTGTAGAGACGGCTCCGCTTATCCACTGCATCCTCCACGAAGAGGATCGTGGAGGTCTCCGCCATCTTCGGCAAGTAGTCCGGGAGTTTCTCCGCGCCGCCCTTCATCCACCCGCTGTTCTCAATGACGATCAGCCGGCGGTCCGCGAAAAACGGCAGGGTCTCCGCCGTGTCGATCACCTGGTCCTCCGAGATGTCCTTCCCCTCCAGAAACATCACATTCATGCTGCCGCTGCCGCCGAAGGATTCAAGAAAGCGGAGCTTATAGCTCCGCTTCAGGAAGGCGTCTTCGCCGCAGAGCAGGTACACCGGCTTAAACTGCCCGGCCTTCAGGTCTGCGTTCAGTGTTTTCATATCTTCTCATATCCAGTGCCGCTGCGCCCCGAATCTCCTGGGGCTTCTGCACACATTTCAATCAGATTTACCGGAAAGCCCCGTAGCGCTTGCCGGGGGTCATGCCGCCCCGGGCCGCCGCCAGCTCGCTGACGGTCACCAGCTGGAAGCCGCGCTTCACCAGCTCCGGGACCACCCGCTCCACCGCCTCGGCGCTCTGGGAGTAGATGCTGTGCATGAGGATGATGTCGCCGTCCTTCACCTTGCTGAGGATCTCGTTCACCGTGCTGCTCGCGTTCCGGGTCTTCCAGTCCAGGGTGTCGATGCTCCAGAGGATCGGGGAGTAGCCCATGCCGGAGAGGGTCGAGGTGCAGTTTCCGCCGCAGGCGCCGTAGGGCGGGCGCACCACGGTGGCCGGGTGGCCGATGACCGCCTGGATGGCGTTGTTGGCCTTTAAGATCGAGTTCCGCACGCCGTCAGCCGACAGCTTGGACAGGTTTTCGTGCTTCCAGGAGTGGTTGCCCACCTCGTGGCCGCTGTCCGCCATGCGCTTCACATAGGAAGGATAGCTGCTGACCAGATTGCCCACCAGGAACCAGGTGGCCTTGCCGCCAACCTTGTCCAGGGCGTCCATGATTCTGCCCTCGTAGGGACCGGGGCCGTCGTCAAAGGTCAGGGCCACCATGGGATGCCCGGAGTTCAGGGTTCTTCCCGCGAAGGTGGTGCCGGTCTCCTCGTTCTCGGCGGGGGTTCCGCCCTTCCTCACCACCGCGATGCGGAGCCCGTCGATGTGGGTGCCGGCGCCGGTCTCGTTGGTGGCCTCGCCGTTCTTCACCCAGTGGTTCCACTGCCCCTTCACCATGCTCATGGTGTAGATATCATAGTGCTGCTGCAGGTCACCGTTCAGCCAGACCTTCACCGCCTCGATGGTGGCGCTGCCGCCCTCGGTGCCGCAGACCTGCGTGTTCTCCCGCATGCCCGTCCAGCCGGTGCCGGTAATAAAGGCCTCGTACTGAACCGTACCCGTCATGCCCACCTGCTGTCCCTCAAGACCAACCTTCATGGCCACCGGCCAGCTGGTGGTCCGGTACACCCGGCGGTTGTCGGGAGACCAGCTGGACCAGCCCGAACCGTGGAAATCCATGGCGAAGATCGCCCGCAGGTCCTCTTCCGCCCGCACCGGATCCCGCATATCAGGCGAAACGTTGGCCATGCCAAGCGCCATCACCGCACACAGCAGTACTCCGAAACAACGTCTCAGAAACCCTTTCATCGTCTCACACCTCTGTTTTCTTTTTTCTTTCTCCGCTTCTCCCGGACGACTACATGAAGGAACTTTTCCCCAGCAACCTCGGATAATTCTTTTCGCATACACCTTCGGAAATATCCTTTTCGCGCGCGCCTTCGGAAATATCCTTTTCGCATGCACCTTCAGAAATATCTTTTTCACCCGGCGCCTTCGGAAATATCTTTCCCCAGCATCTCCAGTTAAAAGCGTGTTCCCGGGCAGGTCCGGGAATCATCCGAATTAATAGTAACACACAAATCCTGATTTGTCCCCGGAAAACGGGAATCGTAAATAATCTTATGTAAATCGAAAGAAGAACGAAGAAATCGTGAACTTCCCTTGTTCCTTTGCGGTTTTCCTGTTAAACTACGGAGAAGGCACCGGTCCGCCGGTGCCTGAAAAGCTACACTATTTTAAAACATAGAGGTCCCTATGAAGCCTACAGAACCCAGATCCCGCCGCCGTGGCGTTCAGAACGCCCAGCGGGACTATCAATACGACGAAGCCGATTCCCGCTCTGCCTCCAGCTCCTATGAGTACGAGGAGACCGATTCCAGGCAGGCGCCTCTCTCCTACGACTACGAGGAGACCGATCCCCGGCAGGCGCCCCTCTCCTACGACTACGAGGAGACCGATCCCAGGCAGGCGCCTCTCTCCTACGATTACGAGGAGACCGATCCCAGGCAGGCGCCTCTCTCTTACGACTACGAGGAGACCGATCCCCGGCAGGCGCCTCTCTCCTACGATTACGAGGAAACCGATCCCCGCGCAGCGGCCCTCGCCTACGAATTCGAGGACGATCCGGACGCGGCGGCAATCCACGGCCGCGGGGCACAGTCCCGCCGGCGCGCAGGCAATCAGGATCACACCTCCCGGGCGGATCGCCAGAACCAGGATCACGCTTCCCGCGCGGATCGCCAGGGTCAGGATCACGCTTCCCGCCCGGATCGCCAGAATCAGACAGGCCGTGCCGCGCATCCGGGCAAAAAAAAGAAGAAGAAAAAGATCGAGAGCTTCTTTTTCTTCTACTTTCTTCCCTTTGTGCTCCTGAACGTGGTCATCTTCTTCCTGGCCACCGCTCAGCCGGACTTCACCCTGAAGATCGACGACACCCCCAACGACCTCTCCAAGGTCAGCTTCTCCATCGAGAACAAGGGCCGTCTCAACTTCTCCTCCCTCACCGTGCGCCTGGACGACGTGCCCGTGGAGTTTGAGAAGAAGGACAAGAACCTCTACACCGCCACCGTGGACCGGAACGGCACCCTGGAGGTGGTCGCCGGCTACTTCAACGGCATGAGCAAGACCCAGTACGAGCACATCAGCACCATTGACGATGCGCCGCCCACCATCAACGGCGAGGAGCTGGACGGCACCCTGCTCACCGTCTCCTTCGAAGACGCCCAGTCCGGCATCAACTTCGACACGATCTACGCGATCGATGCCGGCGGCGCCCGGGTTCTCCCTGAGTCTGTGGACGAGGCAAACTTCCTCTGCTCCTTCCGGATCCAGACCAACAGCCTGGAGGTCCACGTCTCCGACCTCTGCGCCAACGAGGCCATAGCCCTCTTTGAGAACCTCCTGAACTACGGAAACAGCGGCGAAGACCGCTCCGGCGATTACCACCGCTACGGAGAAGGGGTTTAAGACGGCGTCCGCTGCGGACCTGCCGCAAGCCTGCTGCGGTCCTGCTGCGAGCCTGCTGTGTGCCTCGACAGCCAGTACGGCGCGGGCGCACCGCACAAACTGAACCAATTATCCCGACCCGACGGGCAACAGCCCGCCGGGTCTTTTTTTACCTTCCACGAGGCTGCCGGGCGGGTTGATTTCCTGGTCTCCAGCCTGATTTGCAGCCTTCGGGCGGACGAAAGTCCCGAAAATAGAGAATTCGTCCGCCCCAAGCATATACCCGTTATGGGTATTTCTCAGTAAAAAACAGCTGAACAGACAGACGTAATCCCAAAAACGCGAGAATTCGTCTGCTTTAACATGGAAGCGAGATGGGTCTCAGGCCTGGGTAACTGGCCAGAGAGCGGACGAAAAATGTAATTTGGAGGTTTTCGTCCGTTGCGAGCCAGTGAATCAGGGCTGGCGACCAACAAGATACCCCGCCCGGCAACGCTTCCGCGACAGATTAAAATGGCGGAATCCGTTAATTCGTAGGCATATTTGAGGGGAACATTCCTCGCCCCAGAAAATCAGGCCCGACGACGGACCGGGTTTTCCGAATCCCACTAAAAAACGCCCGCCGCATGAACCCGCGGCGGGCGCCACACACAGCTATCAAGTTCTTTCCCTCAAGAAAGACACTCTCAACCTAACTCGGCCTTTCTTCCAGCCTGTCTCAGCTCTCTCTCACTTCTTCAGTTTCGGCACTTCCGGCGCCTTCCGCTCCCGGGAGTAGATCTCGGCCAGCATGCCGCAGTGCCACACCAGGTTGTCGTTGAACTCTCCCTGCAGCAGGCGCCAGCGCCAGTTGCCGTGGGCGGAGGAGGGGGTGTTGACCCGGGCCTCCTTGCCGGCCCCCAGGTAGTCCCACATGGGAATGATCGCCGTGTCGGCGACGCTCCCCAGCACGGTGCGGATGCAGTCCCAGAACAGGTCGTGCTCGGGGGTGTGCTCGCCGCCCTGGTAGCGGATCATGTGCAGCCGGGTGCTGCCGTTCAGCTCCTTCAGCCAGGCGCAGAGGGGCGCGTTGTCGTGGGTCCCGGTGTAGGCCACGCAGTTCCGCACGTAGTTGTGGGGCAGGTAAAGATTCCGGCTGTCGGAATCGAAAGCAAACTCCAGCACCTTCATGCCCGGGAAATCCGTGTCGTCCAGTAGCTCCAGCACCGAATCCGTGAGCAGCCCCAGATCCTCCGCGATGATGGGCAGGTCGTCAAAGCGGCCCTTGAAATGCTTCTCCATGGTCTTGAAGAAGTCCATGCCCGGCCCCGGCAGCCACTTTCCTTCCTTGGCATTCCTGGCGGATGCCGGTATGGAGTAATACTCATCAAATCCCCGGAAGTGGTCCAGCCGCACGTAGTCGTAGAGCTCCAGGGTGTAGTCCATGCGGTTCATCCACCAGACGTAGCCCGTCTTCTTGTGATACTTCCAGTCGTAGAGCGGGTTCCCCCACAGCTGGCCGTCCGGGGAGAAGTAGTCCGGCGGGCATCCCGCCACCGTCTCAGGCCGGCCGTCCTTGTCGAAGCAGAACAGCTCCGGGTGGGCCCAGGCATCCGCCGAGTCCTGGGACACGTAGATCGGCAGGTCGCCGATGATCCGGATTCCGTGGACATTGGCGTACTTTTTCAGCATCTTCCACTGACGCCGGAACATAACCTGGATCCAGACCTGGAAGTCGATGTCCTCCCTGTGGGCCATGCGGAACCCTTCCATCGCCTCGGGCTTGCGCAGGCGGAGGCCATCCTCCCATTCCTGCCAGTTCTTGCCGCCCTGGCTGTTCTTGATGGCCCGGTAGAGGCAGTAGGTCTCCGTCTCGGGATTCAGCTTTTTCAGCTCCTCCTCGTAGGTCTCCCGGTCCTCCTTCGACGCAGACTCCAGGAAGCTCCCGTAGGCCTTCTTAAGCGTCTTCTCCCGGTTCTCCCAGATCTTCCCGTAGTCCACGTACCGCGGGTCTTTTCCCCAGTCCAGCGCCTTCAGGTCGCTCTCCTTCAGCCACCCCTTGGCCGCCAGCTCGTCCAGGTCCACAAAGTAGGGATTCCCCGCGAAGGACGAGAAGGGCTGGTAGGGCGAATCCCCGTAGCCGGTGGGCCCCAGGGGCAGGATCTGCCAGTAGGTCTGGCCCGCCTTTTTCAGGGTGTCCACAAACTCATAGGCCTTCACCGAAAAGCAGCCGATGCCGTAATTTCCGGGGAGACTGAAGATGGGGAGAAGAATCCCGCAAGCTCTGTCCATGAAACGTTTCCTCCTGCTGTCTTATTTTTGCTGCTCTATTGCTGCCGCCCGCCTGGTCCAGGAATTCCGCCGCCACAGACTCAGCGACAGATTCGGCAACCGATTCGTCGAGTGGATTCATAGATTAATTTCCTTTCTTTCTCGCCTTCCCGGCAGTCTCAGCCGCGACCTTTCTCGCCTTGCCAGCAGTCTCGCCGGCGGCCTTCGCTGCCTTCCCAGCGGTCTCCGCCGCTGCCTTCCGGGCCTTGGTGGCGGTCTCGCCGGCGGCCTTCGCCGCCTTCCCCGCGGTCTCCGCCGCGGCCTTCGCGGCCTTTCCAGCGGTCTCCGCCGCTGCCTTCCGGGCCTTTGTTGCAGTTTCACCCGCGGCCTTCCGCGCCTTGGTGGCTGTCTCGCCGGCGGCCTTCGCCGCCTTCTCCGCGGTCTCGCTCGCGGCCTTTCTCGCTCTTCCGGCGGTCTTCATCGCGGTCTTGCCGGCCGCCGCCGCCCGGTCGATCAGGGACTCCCCGCCCTCGGAGGCAGCCGCCCGGGCGCCCTCCTGCGCGGCGGGAAGCGCCGTGCCTTCAAACGCCGCAGCGCCGCCGGCCTCAGCCTTTTCCGCCCCGGCCTTCACCGCCTTCCCGGCGGTCTCGCCCGCGGCGGATATCACCTCTCCGGCCCTCTGCCGGGCCGCCTCCTGCACCGCCTGCACCTTCTTCATGGCGCGCTGCACCGGCCGCTCCCGCCTGCTGCAGGAGAAGACCACCACCGACAGGGGCGGAAGCTTGATGGTGATGCCGTCGCTTCTCTCGTCCACGTCCATGGCCCTGGCGCCGATCCACCTCAGGTTCCGCATGCCGCTGCCGCCGTACTCCTCGGCGTCCGTGTTGAAGATCTCGCGGTAGGTGCCGTAGTAGGGCACGCCCACGTTGAACTTCTGGTAGGCAATGGGGGCGAAGTTCGCCGCCACCAGGAGATCCTCCGCCTCCCGGCCGGAGTGCCTCAGGAACACCACCACGTTCTCCTGCCAGGAGTGGCAATTGACCCACTCAAAGCCCGCGGGCTCATCGTCCAGGAGCCACAGCGCCGGATGCGAGTGGAACAGCGCACTCAGATCTGCCGTCATGGCGCGGATCTGCTCGTTCGCAGGATTCTCGAGGAGCGCCGGATCCAGCCCCTTCTCCAGGGTCCAGCTCTCAGCCGCCCCCAGCTCCTGTCCGGCGGCGAGAAGCTTCTTGCCAGGATGCAGGAAGAAGAAGGCCAGCGCCGCCCGCACCGTGGCCCGCCGCTCATCCTCCGTGCCCACCGGGGGCAGGGAGAACAGGGTCCGCCGGCCCTCTCCCACCTCCGCGTGAGAGAGCGGCAGCACAAAGTGGTCGCTGTACTGGTACAGCATGGGGGATGTCAGCTCGCCGTAGTGGGCGCCCCGGTTCACCGGATCCTCCGCCAGGTACCCCGTGAAGGAGCGGGCCCAGCCCGTGTTCCGGCGGAAATCGAAGCCGAGACCGTCATCCTCCGCGCTGTGGGTCGTCATGGGCCACTCCGCGGAGCCGTCCGCCAGGAGCAGCACGTCCGGGCACTCCTTCTTCACCGTGGCGCAGAGCTTCCGAAGGAAGCTGACGCCGTCCAGGTTCTCGCCGCCGCCGTAGAGATTCATCTGCCCGTCGGCGCTGGAATAGTATAGGATGCGGGACATACCCACCACGTGCAGGCCGTCGGCGTGGAACTCCTTCAGCCAGTAGAGGGCGTTGGAAATCAGGTAGTTGGACACCTGGGGCTTCTTGAAGTCGAAGGCCGCCATGTCGCCGTTCTCCCACTCCGTCTCGAAGAGGGTCGTTCCGTCGAAGCGGATCAGGCCGCACGCGTCCTTCGGGAAGCGGTCCGCCGGCCAGTCCAGCACGAGGCCGATGCCGGCCTGATGGAGTCTGTCGACGAAGCGCCGGAAGTCATCCGGCGAGCCGTACCGCGCCGTGGGGGAGAAGTAGCCGGAGACCTGGTAGCCCAGGGATGCGTCCAGCAGGTGCTCCATCACCGGCATCAGCTCCACGTGGGTGAAGCCCAGCTCCGTGACGTAGGGAATCAGCCGGTCCGCCAGCTTGTCCCATTTCGAGGCGGCGGCCACACCGCCGGCGCCAGCAGTCACATCTGCACCAACAGCACCAGCATCCGCGCCGGCCGCGTCAGCATCTTCCTTCTCTTCTTCACGGAACCAGGCGCCGGCGTGCAGCTCGTAGACCGAGAAAGGCTGGGCGCCGCCGTGCATCCGCCGCTCCTGCCTCGAAGCGAGCCAGCCCTCGTCGCCCCACGCGTAATCGGAGGATGCCGCCACAACGGAGGCGGTTCCGGGGCGCAGCTCGGACTGCAGCGCGAAGGGATCCGACTTCATGAGGATCTCCCGCCGGGCGGTCTTGATCTCGTACTTATAGAGGTCGCCGGGGCGGATACACGGCACAAACAGGCAGAACAGGCCGGAGTCGGCGATTCTCTTCATCTGCAGCCGGCGGCCGTCCCAGTTGACAAAGTCGCCCACCACGGAGACCCGCATGGCGTTCGGGGCCCACACCGCGAAGCGCACGCCCTCGGTGCCGTCCACCGTCATCACCGTCGCCCCCAGGTACTTCCAGAGCTCCGTCTCGTTGCCCGCCGAGACCCGCTTCAGAAAGGCCTCGTCAAAGGCCGGCCGGAAGGCGTAGGCGTCGGGGTAGACCGCCTCGGTGCCGTCCTCAAACACCGCCCGGAGCTCGTAGGGCACGACCTTTTTCTCGTCAAGAAGACATGCAAAAAAGCCCGCATCGTCCGCGAGTTCCATCTCCACGTCCGCCTTGCCCGGGCGGGTCACGAAGACCTTCTCCGCGCCCGGGAACAGGGCCTGTACCAGAAGCCCCTCCTCCGTGAGATGCGGTCCAAGCACCGCGTGGGGATCCGCCGACTCGGAGTACACCATCTCCTCCACCGCGGCCCAGTCCATCATGTCATACAGTCGTTTTTCCATGATCCCACCTCGCTCTTTTAAAAAGTCACCCGATTCTGACCAATCGTTACAATTCGATTAACATCCGCAGGACAGCTTGCGTATCCGCGGGAATTGACTTAAACTAAAACCTGCCCAGAAAACAGCACGCGCCACGCGCATTCCATTTCGCGTACGGCACCTTGCGAGGCGATACGCCCGCGGTGCACGCGTTATTCATCTCGCGCGCGGCACCCTACGAGACATTTATGCACGCGCCACGCGTGATTCCATATACAGAATAAGAGGTCCCCATGCAGACAGAACATCCGCAGAATGAGCACATTGAAAACCCGTCCGTTGAAGAGAAAGAGCCCTTTGACCTCAAAAAAGAGATCATCAGCTGGCTGCAGGTGATCATCACCGCCGCCCTCATCGCCTTCTTCGTCAACGGCTTCCTGATCGCCAACTCCCGGGTGCCGTCGGCGTCCATGGAAAACACCATCATGACCGGCGACCGGGTCATCGGCTCCCGCTTAAGCTATCGCTTCTTCGAGGAGCCCGAGCGGGGCGATGTGATCATCTTCCGCTGGCCCGACAACGAGAAAATCCTCTTCGTGAAGCGGATCATCGGCCTCCCCGGCGACATTGTCGAAATCAAGGAGGGCCGGGTCTACCTGAACGGCTCCGATGAGCCCCTGGACGAGCCCTATCTCCGGGAGCCCATGTACAACGAGCCCCCCATGGGCTTCGTGGTGCCGGACGATGCATACTTTGTCATGGGCGACAACCGGAACGAGTCCCTGGACGCCCGCTATTGGAAAAACACCTTCGTCTACCGGGACAAGATCATCGCCAAGGTGCTCTTCCGCTACTGGCCCGGCTTCCGGAAGATCGAGTGAAGCAGACCGGCGCCGGCCGTCGGTTCAACCTGGCGCGCGACACCAAGTGAGGCGCCGGGCCCTGGCAACCTCGTGCGCGGGAAACGCACGCGGCGCCTCATACTATCGCATAGAATATGAATATACGCAGGCTTACCATCACGGCAGCCTGCGTTTTTTCTGTCTTATCCCAGCGGTACGATCTCGATGGTGTTCACCTGGCTCACCGGGATCTCGTTGCTGCTCATAATCAGAAGGCCCTTCTCGTAGTCGATCGAGAAGAAGGTCAGGGTGCCGCTCTCGTGATTTCCCACCACCATGTGCTTCCCGTCCGGGAAAATATACAGATCCTTCGGATACTCGCCGCTAATCGGCAGGTTGAACACCGGATCCAGGAGCCCCGACTCTGCGTCCCGCCTGAACATGGTCACCGAGTTGTCGCCCGCGCTGCCGCAGAACACGTAGCTGTCGTCCGGCGTGAACTTGAGGCAGGTGGCCGCGCTCAGGGACCCCGGCTTGTTATTCCCCGTGCTGCACACCGTCTGAATCTTCTCAAACAGGGGCATGCCGCTCGGCGCGACGCTGTAGGCGAACACGTCGATGGAGTTGTTGTAGTCGTACATGAGGTACAGGAACCGGTTGTCCTTGGAAAAGGTCATAAAATAGGGGGATGTCTGGCGCTGGCAGCGAATCGCATCCACCTGCCTCAGCTCCCCGGGCTTCCCGGTAAAGCGGTAGATGCTGACCTGGTCGATGCCGGGATCTGCCGCCAGGACGAACTTCCCGTCCGGTGTGGGCTTGGAGCAGGTGATGTGGGGCCTGGAGCCCCGCTCCGCGATGGATCCCAGTCCCTTGTGATACACGCCGTCGATCACCGGTCCCAGGTACCCGTCTTCCCGGAGCTTGATCACCGTCAGCTTCCCGTCGTGGTAACCCGACACAAAGAGGAAGCGGTTCCCGAAGTCCACCGACAGGTGATGCCCCCGCATGCCCTGGATGCTCCGGGTGTTCATCTTCTGCAGCCCCCCGTCCTCCAGGATCTTGTAAGAGATCACCCCCAGGTCGGAGATGCAGTACAGGATCTTCTTGTCCACCGAGGTGATCATGTCGGAGGGATTGCTCACCTCCACTTCCTCCCGGTAGGTGAAGGTGCCCTTCTTCACATCCACATCAAAAATCGTGATGCCCTTGGCCTTCCCGGTATAAGTGTAGGAACCCACATACGCAACATACTTTTTCGCTGCCATACAGCCTCCGCTCTGGTTTCGGAACCCAATCAGAACCCTGTGAGAAACTAGCCGATAACCGCAGGTCACACATTGAGAACCCGCCAATCACCAGCCTGAGACATATCAGAGACTTGTCAGAAACTTGTCAGAGACTTTTCAAAGACTTTTCAAAGACTTTTCAAAGACATAGCCTCAGCAAGTCTGTCAAGCTTGTATAAAAAATCACAGTTATCATAACACAGAATAAAGCAAAGTGCCACGAAAAGGGGGGCGATTCCTCACATCATAAGCAGGGCTTTGGGTGCTGGGCCGGGAATCAGGGAAATGGGAAGGCCGACGCCCCAGCACTCATCTTGCCAGGTCTCTGGCGTCGGAATTCCTCCATGGAATTCGTATGCCATTTCGAGAGAAAACCAGAAAATAATCACCTCAAAAAAGAAGGCCGGGAACCCGCTCTCGCGAACTCCCCGCCTTCTATAACTGACTCTGGGAAGTTAGGTTGACATCTTAATCTGTCAATCTAACCTGTCAACCTAACCTGCCAACCTAACCTGCAAATCTAACCTGTCAACCTAACGTGCCAAACTGACATGTCAGCCGAACCTTCCAACCGAACATGTCAACCTAACGTGCCAGACTGACATGTCAGCCGAACCTCCCAGTCTAACATGTCAACCTAACGTGCCAACTCCCTCACATAATTTCCTTCAGATACGCCTCTCCGTACTTTTCCCAGGTATAGCGGCCCTTGATATACTCCCTGGCCCGCTCGCCCATGGCCCGGCCGCTCTCGGGATTCTCCTTGAGAGCCAGGATCCGCTTCACGTAATCCTCAGGCTTGTCCGCCACCCAGAGCTCTCTCCCGCTCTCCACGCCGGTAAGCGCTGCCGCTGCCAGTGAGGACACCAGGTTCACCTTGCCCAGGGCCATGCCCTCCAGCACCTTGTTCTGGATACCTCCGCCGCTCTGCATAGGTGCAACCATACAGAGCGAACCAGCGGCGATCCTGTAGGGATCATCCACAAATCCAGTCACTGTCACATCCGGGAACTGCTCCGCCGCCTGGCAGACCGCCTTCACCGGATACGCGCCCACAATCACGAAGGGCACCTTCCCCGTGAGGTGCGGATGCACCTCCTTCAGATACCAGAGGGCCGCGTCCACATTGGGCTGGTAGTCCATCTTGCCCATGAAAACCACCGCGCCCGCTGCAGCGCCGGCGGCCGGATTCTGACCCGCGCCCGAACCTTCCACTGCATCGCCAGCCGCCTCTGAACCGTAGGAGAACAGCTTCTCATCCACCCCGTGGGGCAGGCACACCACGTGCCCGTGCTTCGCCATGGCCTTCTGCTCGCCCGGATTGAAGAGGAAAGTCACGTCGCTCTCCCGGACAAACTTCTGCTCGTAGGCCGCCAGCCGCTTCTCCTCGATGTGGTAGATCAGCTTCCAGAAGGGCGACCGGGTCTTCTTTTCGGACCGGGCGTAATTCATGGCAATGGAATCCACCATATCGAAGACCACAACAGGCCCATCCGGCCGGGCAGCAGAGCCCCGGCCAACGTCAGCCCCAGCATTGCTGCCGACACCAGCACCGACCCCGCGTACACCTCCAAAGCCGGCCCCGCGTACACCACCGGCGGCACCTGAAATGGCCGCACCCGCCGCGTCGAAATACTGACGCGTCCGGATGAGCGCGCCGATGACCACATCCGCCCGGGCGGCCTCTTTCCGCACCCGCTTTAACAGCACCGGATCATAGTAATAGGCCAGCTGCAGCGGTCGGTCGGAAAAGAGCCCCGCCGCCGTCCGTACCATGCTCTTCCACTTCGGAATCCGGAAGGTGAAATACCGGACGTCAAGGGCGCGGTAAAAGGCCCTCTCCTCGTCGGACAGGCCCTTTTCGCAGATCACCCCGAGCCGCAGCTGGTAGTGCTCCGCAAGAATCCGGATCAGGCTGCGGTTCTTCAAAGAATAGCCGCTCACCACCGGGAACACCGGCCGCGGCAGCAGAAGAAAGCAGCGGGGCCGGGATTGTTGATTACCTTTCAGCAACCTGCACCTCCTACTCCGGGAGCAGCAGCTTCAGCCGCCCCGGACAGACCTGAATGTCTACCTTTTCGTGGGATCCGCCGAACTCGCCGTCCATGGTCCAGTCGAGCTTCTGATTCGAGCGGATCTCCACATGCTTCGCTGAGAATACCTTTACATACGGGTTGTCCAGACTGCCGGATGCCAGGGTCGCCAGAATCTCCCCCAGCTCCACCAGGTTGTCCGGCGCCTGGATCAGAATGACCTCGAGGCGCCCGTCCTGCATGGATGCCCGGTAAAGCTTCGACACATCGATGCCCGCCACCGACGTGGCGTTGCTTACCGCGCCGAACACATAGTCCCCGCTCATCCGCTTTCCGTCGCAGGTGATGGTCAGGTGCGCGCGGCAGGCGAGGCTCTCCGGCAGGGAGAGAATCCCCGACAGGACGTATGCCGCATAGCCCAGCACGT
>Ga0256404_1010207_pt1 | contig 13088 bp, 4 predicted proteins | sample RumenRJG_01DNA_FD_185990 | JGI IMG/M metagenome (GOLD analysis project Ga0256404, IMG submission 185990) | Bovine rumen microbial communities from Lethbridge, Alberta, Canada - RJG_01 | ecosystem: Host-associated > Mammals > Digestive system > Stomach > Rumen | place: Canada: Alberta | collected...
GTTGTGTTCCTCAATGATTTCATCGTATGTCAGACCGCCATTTTTAGCCTCCTTCCAAGAATATTCAAGTTCAATGTTGGTCAAATCCCGGCCATTCTTATAGTCAAGGTCATCAAGTGCCCTGTCAGAAGTCTCTTTGAGATTGTCTGACTTTCTCTTCTTTTCCGCATCATCATACTTTTTCTGAATTGCATCCCTTTTAGCCTCATATTCAGCCGTAAGGTCGGTAAGTATCTCCTGGTAGTTCTCAAAGTCATCCTTTCTCTTATCCAGCAAGGCCTTTTCCGTATTGTACTTCTCTTCAAGGTCATCAAGCTCTCTTTGCTTGTCTTCCTTTGCGGAATCCTTGGCCCTCTTGTCAAAAGCCTTGATTGCCTCAATGTCCTTCTGCCTTTCCTTCTCCTTTTCCTGCTTTTCTCTTTCAGCCTCTCTTGCAGCGGCTTCGGCAGCGGCCTTTGCCTCCCTTGCAGCTTGCTCTCTCCTGCGCTTTTCCTCTTCGGCAGCAGCTTCTTCGGCATCATCTATGCGCTTCTGGTAATCTCTCTCATAGGCCCACTTCTCTCGTTGTGCGTCCTTATATTCCTTGCTGTCCTTCTTGTACAGGGAAAGCTTCTTGTCAAACAGTTCCTCGTAGGCTTTCTTGCCTTCCTCGCTGTATTTCCAGTCACTTCCCTCCTTGGCCTCATTATCCTTGATGAGGTCTTCAAGCTCTTCCTTTCTGCGCTTGTTTTCCCTTTCGGCTGCTTTCTGGGCATTCCTTTCCCTCTGTGCATCAGCACCTTCCTGGTAATTGCCGATAATATCATAGCCATCCTTTGTGGTTTGGATTATTTGTGCAAGCCCATCCTTTGCATCTGTAACTGCTTGTTTGAACTTGCCCTGGAAAACATCACCGATAACGGTTCCCAGAGTGGATACAGAGGTTATAAGGTTCTTAATGGGAACAAGAAGAACATTGCCAATAACATTTGCAACACCACTGATAACCTCCTTGGCCTTGTCCATTACACCCCTGAACTCTTCAAGTTTCTCGTTTGAGAGACCCACCATATCCTTGAAGTCCTCCCAATGTGCTATGAGTGAGCCGATTAGGACTATGATTGCACCAATTCCGGTAGCAACAAGAGCCTTTTGGAATGCTTTGGTAGCAACAGTAGCGCCAGCAGTAGCAACAGCATTGGCTTCCTGGGCCGCCGTATTTGCACCAACAGCCGTAGTTTCAGCCGCCACAGCCCCAGTTGTCTGGTTGGTGGAGAATATCATTTCCGTCATACCGGCAACAACCCCCTTCAACCTCTTGCCCATTCCTTCAAGCCCCTGCAAGCCCTGTACGATTGCGATACCGGCCTGGAGCTTCATCATAGTCTCCTGCAATTCCTCACTCTTGCTGCCGGTGAGGGCAAGAACACCTTGAATGGCATTGAAGCCTCCAGCAAGACCAGCGCCGATAGCCCTAACATTATCCAGCTGTGTTCCAAGGTCAGCTGCACTGTATTTGAGCATTTCCTGTCTTTCCCGTAGGGTATGCGTCATATCAGCAGCCTTCTGAAAAGCCACCGCATACTCCTTTGTGCCAGGAACGAGTTGGTCAAGTTCGTTCCTCAACGCAGCCAGTTCTTGCTTATTTGTCCTAAAAGCGTCCTTTCCCGCTGACATTACATCATTGAGTTTCTTCTGCTCACTGACAAGTTTTTCAACGGTCTTGTTATATTCTTCGCTGCCCTGCTCTGTATTGAGCAAAGCGTCTCGTAGGCTCGCAATTTCAGCCCTTAATTGTCTTACGGACTGTTCGCTGTCTTGTGCTTCTATCTTTATTACTTTTACAATTTCGTCAGCCATTTACTATGGTTTTTACAAGAAATATCATTTTTTATGTTAGTGTTATTGAAGACAAAAAAAATGGGGACAGGTCATCACTCCTGTCCCCGGTCACCGGTCTAAATGTGGTAGCGAAATGGTCTTAAACGGCGGTGATTAACTGGTATATTTGACCCTGGTCCAACCAGAAGGAATACCGGAAGTACCTGTAGTCCAATTAGTTGAAGAACGAGTTATGAATTTACGAGTCCCTTCTACATAATATCCAGCACCAGACAACCATTGGTCTGTACAGTTGGTAGCTGATACACTTGTTGCAAGACAAGTTACAGCGGAAAGATTGTAACAATCATAAAACATTTCTTTGTAACAATTCCCAACCAAAATTCTTGCTGGCAAAACAGGTGATTCGGTCAGACTGTCGCAACTCTTAAACATTCCTTGATAACAAAAAGTTGCCAGAGTTGTAGCTGGTAGTTCAGGGGCCAGTGTTAAACTGTGACAAGCCACAAACATATCCCAGTAACAATCGTTTGCAAGTGTTCTTGCGGGGAGTTCTGGTGCGGCTGTCAGACCAGTACAAAAACCAAACATTCCTTTATAACATTCCGTTTGCATCGTAGTTGCTGGTAACACTGGTGCTTGTGTCAATGTTGTGCAACTATAAAACATATAACTGTAACAACTTTCTGAAAGTGTTGTCGCAGGAAGTTTTGGGGCTGCTCTCAAATTAGTACATTTATAGAACATTTGTCCATAGCCGCCATCTGTCAAGTTTGTTGCAGGTAACAATAGCTTGCTTGCATCCGTAACACCAGTACATTCCTTAAACAACCCATCAAAATAGGCAGCAGAAGTTAAGCCGGAATAATTCGTACTGTTTATAAGACTCATAATATTGCCTTTTACACTGAATGTACAATTCGCTGCTGCAAAATAATCACCGCTATTCCAAGCACTGCTGCCTCTAAACTGCACTGTATCCCCAGAATAAACCCTAATACTGGAGGAAGTACCAGAAGTGGAAGATATTGAAGTCCAGCTGCCGCTATTCCTTTTATATTGTATTGTGTTGCCACTGTTATATCTATTCTTAAAATAAATAAACCCAGCTGCTGCCCCATCATCAGCTATACTTTCAATAACGAATGTAAATGGCTCTGTATATTCATTTTTCTGTTGGAAACTTATTTCTTCGGAAACTTCCAAACCATTAGTTATGGCCGTTATTGTGAAAATTATTGTTCTCTCCCTATTATATTGCGGAAAAACAAATGTTATAGTACTATCCATAGAGATACTGTAGGTTACATCGGCAGCATCTATATTGGTGTATAGTGAGCCTGGTTCAACCCCCGAAAAATCAAACTGGAATACCCTGGTTTCACCGGTTGATGAAATAACAGAAGTGTCACCTGTGTAATGTATTCCAAGACACTGTATATTTTCGCTGTACCGATAATCCATTGCAGTTCTATAACTTTGAACTGAATTGCAAGGAACATAAATTGGGAAACTGATTGAATTATAACCAAAGGTTGCGTTGTCAAACTCTGGTGGGTTAATAGATTGAAACACAACGGATTGAAGACCAGTACATCCCACAAAAACTTGATTGCCAACCTCCGTCACAGCGGAAGGAATGGTAATACCAGTTAAAGCGGTACAGCCAGAAAAACAAAAACCGTCACCAAGATTTCCAACTGTTCCGAGAAACTGCAAGCTGCTCGGCAATGTAATGCTGGACAAAGCAGTACAACCCTTGAAGCAATGAGTATTAAGCTTAATAACTGTTTCTGGTATCGTAACACTTGTTAAACTCGTACAACTTTCAAAAGTACTAAAAGGTATGTCAGTTAAACCAGAGGGTAAAACAGCACTTGTAAGATTAGAGCAACCTTCAAACAAACGGCCATAAAAAGTGTTTTTGTACAAAGGATAATAATACACTGTATTAGGTCCCAAAGTTGAAAAAGTGTATCCAGTATCTGTCAATTGCAAAGGAGTACCATCTTCAAGTTCCATTTTGTAAATAGGATATGCCAGGGTAACACCATCTATTCCAAGTATTCTGGTCGGTTCGGTTGTTGAAGTAACATTGAAAGTGGCTTCTATTCTGGTTTGTGCATAATCTCCCATTGCCAGGCAGTCGCAATTCCCGCTTGCTGCAAAACAAGTGGAATCCCAATGGTGGTCATAACTTGAAGAAGAGTGCGGTTCAACCAAGATTTCCTCATAAGTGGAATAATCTGCTCCACAAGGATATTTGAGGGTACCACCAGCATTTGTATTCAAAAACAAGTTTTCCATACTATCTTCCATACCTCTTGGAAGGGTAGGTTCAGTTGTACCTCTAAATGTCAAAGTACCGATGGATGAAAAAGAAAATACTTTTCTACCAAAATATTTTAACCCTTCCCCCAAACATATGGAGCCAAAACTGCCTGAACTGAAAGCTTCGTCATAAATAATCACACAGTTATTCGGAATATTCACAACCAGAGCCTCGCATCTTGCCATTGAATAAGCACCCAGACCGACCACACTACCAGAATCTGCATCAGGGTCGGGCACACCTTGAAGAGTGAAATAAACGCCATAGAAACCAGCTACACCAAAATTATAACCATATCCTGGTGTATAAATATCATCGGTTATGTCTGTTCCGTCTTCAAGTTCCGCTTTAGTCCAAAACTGGTTATAACCCAATTTTACTGGCTTATTATCGCTTTGCCGGTAAATAACAAACATTCTTGTTTCTCCCGTATATTCATATTCTTGGGTGTAGTGTATCTCTGCATATGCTTCATTCCCGCCAATTGTAACGCCACTAATCGTTACAGTAACATTTCTCGTAGTTCCGGTTCCAGGACCACTATTATCCGGGAAAGTAATCGTAATAACCCCATTTTCATAAGTATAAGTGACCCCCGTTGCACCTTCCACACCGATTGTAATGGATGAAGCAACAAGATTTGAGGTGTCAATAGTAATCGTTCTTGTTTCACCGGAGCCAGCAACCGTTGAAGTGTCAGCGGTGAAAGGTATTGAATATATGGTATTTGCATCCTGTCTGATTGAATAAGACCCGGAAAGGCTCACACCATCATTTGTCTCTGCAACCACTCCAATTGTCCAACTCCTTGTAGCCGAAGAGCTTGGATTTCTTGGGTAAGTAATGTAAATCGTATTACCAACAACCGTATAAGACCCTTGCTGTGGGAAGTCAGAGGGCAGATTCAAACCCGTTCTGTTGGGATTTATGTTGGTGTTGAGAATGGTTATGGTTCGGGTTTCTCCTATACCCTTCACATTGCTTGTATCCGTAACAAAGTAGAGGGTAGTTCCTGTATCCTGGCAAGAAATATATTGAGCATACTGCGGCCAGGCGGTGATATAGTCATTCACAGCCGGGCAAGGAACAATAATCTCACTTAAAGTATTGCTGGTTAATGCATTAGTATTACCAAGGGTAGGAGGTGTAAGTGAAGTGAATGTAATGGAACTTACAGAACTACCTGAAAAACAGTTAGTTCCAATGTTCGTTACAGCACTTGGTATTGTTATGCTTGAAAGGCTCGTACAGCCCCTGAAAGCTTGCCACCCAATACTTGTCAAACTATCCGGCAGTGTAATGGCTGACAAACTACTCCCTGACAGGTCACCAGCGAAACAATCATTACCTATAGAAATGAGTGTATTTGGAAGAGTAATACTTGTCAGACCGCTACTATTTGCAAAACAAGCCTGTCCAAGGCTTGCAACCCCTTTTGGTATCACAACACTCGTTATCGGTGTGCCGGAAAATGTATTTTCGCCAACAGTATCTCCTGTCAGTGTGTAATAGACATTTACAGAACCGGTTGAAGGGAATGTATAGCCAGTTACGCGCGTAATCTCCGTTCCGTCAGGGTATTCTGCTTTGGAGAAAGAAGAGGTGTTCCACAGTATTCTGGTTGGGTCTGTCGTTGAAGTGACATAATAAGTGGCCACAACCCTTGTCTCTGGCTTTCTCTGGTAAAGGATAACTGCAAGGTCCTGTCCTGGTGCGTCAATATTTATAACTCCCTGTTTGTCAGTAGTGCCTGTATTCTCGCTATTTACGGTTACAGTAAAGGTTGTTTGCCCTGTATAGCCGGAATGAGGCTCAACAAAAGCCCAATCTGTACCGCTTCCAACACTTACATTATAAGCAGCGTCAGCAGTTACAGAGAATGTTTTTGAACCGCCCGTTGAATCAAAGTACAATTCAACAGGGAAGATACCGATATGCACACCGGAACCGTATTGTTCAACCCTTGCAGTCCTTGATACCTGGCCACTTTCATCAGTCACTACGATATTTCCAGCCAGCGTAGTATCTGCGGTAGTTCCTGGTACTGTGAAGGTTACGACAGCATTGCCGGTTCCGGCAGAAGTTGAGTAAGAAGTAACAAGGTCAGGGAAAGCAATCACCCAGGCACAGTTAGCGGTTATTGTAAGTTCATAGGTTCCACCGCTATCCGGCACACCAAACAAATCCGGGCTTATGGAAAGAATAGGAGAATATGCCTCCAGAGTCACATAGGTCTTTGCTGAAATGTTATAGACCGGGTTGTATGCCGTAATCTCCGCTGTCTTGTGGTTCGTAGAAAGGTTCTTATTGGCAGAGAGGGTCAGTATGGTTTGCCCGCTTGACCCACTCTGCGAAGAAATATTTAACCAATTTGTGTTGTTAGCCATATTAGTCGTTTGTCGTATCTCTTATGTCAATTATCCAGTTCGTATTGGACTTCAGTATGATGCTTGCCGTACCTCCTGTCTGTTCAAACTCAATGAATGTAGGATTGAGCGTTATGTAAGGAAGTTCTTTCTGTCTTACTGTTGCGGTTGCAGTGAGACCTGGTTCAAGTACGCTTGTTACGGTTATAGTGGCTATACGCTCCATATTCACCCCGTAATTGGCTACATTTAAGACCAAGTACCCAACATCACCGTTCCATTCGGTCACCCTTCCGGTGCACCAACTCTGGTCAGAAGAAACAACCACATCATCACCATTCCTGTTTCCATAGTGGATTTCAAGTATTGGAGTTCCACCGCTGTTCTCAACATAAATGAGGTTAGGAACAATTGCAAGGCTCTTTGTCGTACTTGAAGCAGGTTGGCCAACTGAAACACTCACCTGGAAGTTTCCGTCTGTAAATATGATTTGTCCCGTCTTTGTTGTTGAACCGGTATTCTCCGGTGCGGTGACCGAAACCATACTGTAACCCGTCTGTCCGGTAGTCTGTGAAAGAACAATCCAGTCAGGTTTTGAAACCACACTCCAATTGTTTTCTTCACTCGCTACAGTAATATACTTGGTATTGCCTGTGAAGTCAAAGTAAAGTGAATCCGGTGTGACATTTATTCTTCTCTGTATTACCTTTGCAGGCTGTGAGACCGGGATTGAAAGGGTGGTTGAACCGTTTGAAAGAACAACATTCCCAGTTCTGCCGGATTCCGTACTTGTATTCGTTGAAGCGCTTACCCCAAGGATTGTAGTACCGGAAACGCCTGAATCCATAGTCAAGGTAATCCAGTCCGGTTTTGAGGTCACCGTCCATTCACCGCTCGAGTTGATATTCACATAGTTGTTCCCACCGGCATAATCATAGGTGATTGCAGAAGGGCTTGAAGAAAGGTAGTTCTGCACAATATGATAGTCCTGGGTGAGATTTACCGTTGCAGTCCTTGTTCCGTCAGTAATCGTAATGGAACCGGTCCTTGCACTATCCCCGGTATTCTCTGCAAAGGTTACAATAATAGTACTTTGGCCAGAAGAACCTGTTGATTGTGAAAGGGTTACCCAGTCCGGTTTTGAAGTTGCTGACCAGTTTCCTGTTGCATTTACCGTCATAATCTTATCGCCTCCTGCATAATCTGCCGTTATTGCCGTAGGACTTACTGTAAGGGAACCACCGCCACCCGCTTGTACGATTTGAGTGGAAGCGCTTGTAGTCAAACTATTTCCCTGCTCAACAATATTGACAGTTTGATATCTTGTTGTATCGCCTGTGTTTGCTTCCGCAGAGACTGTTATGCTGTTCCCGCTTGTCCTTATATTAGCCCAATAACCATTGACAGACGCTATTGTGAAAGGATTTATGAAGTTTTCAGTTACACTTCCACCGTTGTTGCTTATGGTGATTGTTTCCGGCAATTGGTCAATAGTTACGGAAGTTGAAAGACTTGGCCCGCTTATAGATACAGTTGCGGAGCGAACAGCTGTTCCGGTATTCTCTTCTATCGTTAAAATCAGTGCTGCGCTCTCACCATTCCAGGACATTTGTGAAGCGGTAAGCCAGTCTGCATCAGTGCTAATTGTGACTGTATCTGTTCCCCTGTTCCTGTAAGAGATTGTAATATTACTATTTGTCTGTGCGGAATAATTGAATATCGCTCTGTTGCCGCTCACACTTATTTGTTTATCAACTGATTCCGTACCTTGCTGCCAGAAATGGGTTGAGGTTCCTACGGTTCTGTAAGCCCTTATGTCAAAGTCCCTACCGTCAGGGTTCGGGTTGCTGTCAAACCTTAATGTAATCGTTGTGTCTCCTGTTCCTGCCACCTCCGAAGGATGAACATAGGAAGGGTACTCAATATGCCAAGCCCCGCCATCGCTTGTCTTAACCGTTGCCGTAATCGTTCCACCACTTGCGGGAATCATATAGGTTGAAGGAACAAGCGTTGCGGTAGGCGTAACAGCCGTAGGAGGGGTAATTCCGCTTGTATAGTTGGAAAGGTCATTTACCCTTACAAACTTACACCTGGTTGTATTGTATGAGGTTATGTTGTAGTCGTTGATTTCGGTTAAGACCCAGTAGGTATTGTCCCACCAGTAGAATGCCCGTAGCCAATCGCCCACAACCTTTCCTTCCATCTTTACATAGACTTCTGCAACCCTGGTATTCGGGTCATAGAGGTCACTGATATAGTCAGCCCACCACCTCTCATAGATGGTTGATTTGTCAATGTAGTTCTTTACGGGAACATAAGTATCCCTTACCCTACCGAAGTCCCAGGTGTATTCAATCTTGTCCCCTTCGGTATTGTAAAGCATTCTGCTGAATATAGGCAGTTTGGTCATACCCTTTGCAATTTGCTGGGAATCATTCTTTTCTCCCTTGGTCCATATCCAGCAAGGGGTCTCACCGTTAAGCACATACATTTCAGCAATGTCATCGGTAAGGTAATATATTGCCTGCTGGCCGCTGATATAAGGGGAAGACTTAAAGCCGCCATAGAAGCAAAGCACATTCGTACCGTCAATAGGGTCGTTGTCGTTGTTCAATTGGAGTTTAGGTAACCAGTCCTCCTTGCTGTTCTGGGAAGTGTAACCAGACTGCGTATAACCGCTTGGAGGAAGGATTGTACAAGAGTCAAGGCTGTCATTCGGTGTTCTGAACAACTTATAGTCAATGGAGTTGTAGAGGAAGGTAGGTACGGTCTTATAACCACCATAGCCTGCCCTTGGGTCTGGATTATAATATATCGTCCTCAAAGTGAAGTATTTGCTGCTTTCCTGGACCTGCACACCATTCTGGTAGATATTGTCCTTTAACAAATCCACAGCGGAAGAATCAAACTCATATGTTGTCTGCACCTTGTTCTTTCCGTATTCAACACCATAGTTGAAGTCATAGTCCTCCGCAGCACCGCACTGTTCATCTTCCGGGTAGGCAAAGTCATACCACCTGGAATCCATAGCAAGAGGCTTGACAGATATCTCCTTGCTTCGGTCAATAAACCTTTCAAGGTCAATGGTCCCTCCGTTATAGAAAGTATCCCTGGTCCTTATGTAAATCGTATTGGAATAAATGTCCTTTGAAAGATACAGATTGAATAACTTACAGTAACTCAATAAATAATCACAAGGAGTACCGTCAAAGTTAAGCAGCTGTCCCTTTGAGATATGGTCTCCGCTTCGTACTATATCACTGGTTACTGTGTACTTGACCTGTGAGCCGACAAGTTCAGAGCGGGTTGTTCCTGTCCCCGCCTTTATGCTATATCCGCCCGCACCGCCAGGAACATAACTCATAAGGATATTTCTTGCTGTCTCTTCTGAACCGGAATAACTGCCGAATATCTTTTTCTCTGATTTGTTTAAGTGAGGCTCGCCCTTTTTGTAGTCCCTCCACTTGTAGCATTTGGTAACCCTGAAATAAACCCTATGATATTCAAGCTTATCGGTGAGGGATACGGTGAAAGCGCTCTGGTTGCCAGCCTTGTTGTACCAGACATAGTTGTTCCCGCTTATCCTTTTGAAGCCACCGAGACAGTTTATGTTTGTGGTTTCCAGGATAGGCGTATAGTTGTCAAATGTGCTTCTTGTACAATATTCTGTCTGTCTACCTTCCCATTGATTACCGAAGATAAATTTCCAACCCTTCTCTTTTCCATAGGGTGAGGTAAAATTATAGATTGGTGAGGCAGCAATTGCATTACCCTTTTCGTCTTCTCCTACAAGTTGAACAAATATACTGGAATAGTAGGCGGCATTCCTCGCAACTGGCCACCCTCCAGCGTTATAGTCCACAGCTGTCGTAAGCAGCTCGTTAGGCATTCCAGCAACTGTTGTCTTAAAGGAGAAAGTAACAGAAATACCCGAATAAACCGCTCCTGGTGTAAGTCCGGAAAGGTAATATCTGCTGTCATAGGAATCGCCCATTTGAGAGGATATAGACAGTTGATTGTTAGCCACTTCCGTCTTCGCACTTACACCAGATTCCGTTTCGTCCTTCTTCAATTGAGGTAATGTAAAAAAGGCTTTTGCATAATACGGGTTATCCTCGTTGAAGAAACTTTGGTCCAAATCAACATTGTAACCACCATTGTTGATTGGATTTGAAATTGCCTGAATAAAACCCTTCATTGACATAACGGGTCTTTGAAGATAACTACGGAGGTCTCTCATTTCCCATTCCGTCATTTCCTTCGGCAGCTCACCGATAGCGTAGTTGTTGTATGCCCTGTATGTACTATCTCCCTGGTTTATAACAGTGGGGAAACCGGTTGAACCGCTTGTTTTTCCGTTGTTGTTATAAGTCATTCTGACGGTACTACCCTGGGTGTTTATAAGCACCTTGTCAGCATCAAAGTCCTTGGGGTAGCCGTTATATGCCGGAGCGAAGTTGATATATTGCCATTTTGTATCCCCGGTTCCCTTCTCCAGTGCCTCCCAAGCCTCTGCAACCGTCTCTTTCGTAATATCAAAGTCAAACTCCTTGTCGGGTTCGGTTTCATCATAGAACACAAGCGAAGAAAGTCTCCTGTCCTCGCCACCGCCTCTACTGGTATCACTTCCCTCTGCGGTCTGGTCATAACTCAAATTGTACAGGAACTCGCCCAAGCCCCCATACAAAGTTATGTCGTAGGATATATTTTTCTCGTTCTTGTTTATCTTGTCCAGCTTCGCATAGCCCTGTTCCAATATGTCTCCATTGCTGAACAACTGGAAATCCATTCTCCTTGCCGGATTGAAGGTACTTATATCAACAATCTGGTCCAGGTGATAGATGCTGTTGAAGATTTGGTTGTTGCTTGGGGTTCCTTCAATGGTCAGCGTCTTGGAATAACTGTTCCTCAATACCGTAGGGTCAGTGTAGTCTGTACGGATATAGGAGAACAGTATTTCAGGCGGTTCGTTAAACTCAACTGACTGCCCACCAAGATAAAGTTCTATCTCTTGTCTCATAGATTAAAGTACTTCCTTTCTCTGGCTCTCTTCAACATTTATCTGGTAATTGACAAGTTTGCGAGAGTTATTCTTGTAAGTCTTATATGTTGCGGTGTTGTCCTTGATTACTACGGGATACACCTTGTCTGTACATAGATTGTGGAGATATACCTCATTGGAACTCAATAGGTTAAATGCAAGGTTATCACTCTGCTGGTCATTGAGCCATCCGGTGTTGAGGACATAGCTGGTGACAATCTGTGAGTGATATGTCCCGTTCTCAAACTCCAAGGTATTGTTGTTGAAGCTACGGTTATAGGTGTATTTGGTGTATTCGTCCTTCTTGGTAACCGTACCCTCAATTAAGAAAGAATCCCAGCCACCCTTTCTGTTCTTGTAGTAGAGGGCGATTTCCCCGCAATAGTTTCCGCCAGCTGCTTGATAAACCGATGTAGCAAGTTCCATAGTGTTATCAGCTACAACATTCCTGCATACGGTATTGAAGTCATACATTCCAGCCATTGTGTGTCCGTTGATGGGGTTTGATACGGTTCTTGCATTCCCGTCCCAGTTCTCATAGCTCCAGTCATAGACAAAGCCATAGGTGTTGAGAAGATTGCCGTTCATATCCCTCAATTCAAACTCAACATAGGATTCCGGGTGAGAATATGAAGTACCGACAAGGGTTCTGAAATCCGTCTCGCTGAATGAATCCTTTATGTAATCCTGGCAAATCTTTGATATGTTGATACTTATGCCATTACCGCCAGGTCTTTGATACGCCCTGCCAGCATAAATAACCACCCTATCCTTACGGTTGATAATGTATTCCAGCATAGTGTAGGCGGTTGAAGTATAGTATATGTCCTGCCAAATTGGTGCTTTGATTGTAGCCATATTGTTTTTTAGAAGAAATATCTTTTATGCGTCAGTCGTTTTTGAGAATGGGTTCGGTTCTAATTGAAAAAGGAACTGAAAATGATATCCACAGCGTCATTTACATCCAGGGCTATCGCTTCGTCAATCTTGTCCTCAAACTCGTCCATCATTTCCCTCTGTGCGTCCCTTAACTGATAGCCAGGTTCAATTCCCTGTTCAGCAATCTTTCTGGCAATGAGGAATGAGAGCTGTCTTTCTGTGGGCAATCTTCCACCTCTATCGTCCGGTATAATAGGCTTAAACCTTATCCACTTTAAGATTCCATTGTCGGGGTCATCCCAAGGTGGATATTTTCCTGGTGCTCTTCCGTTCTCCACCCACTTATAATAATCTTCAAGGTGCAGTTCAACCCAGATTGCCCTGTCATCATACTGTACCTTGTAATCTATTGAGTTTAAGAGATTTCCTGTCGCTATCTTCCCATCCCTGATTAAGTTGTCCTGGTATGTATTCCTCAACTTGATTGCATACTCTTCCAGGACCCTTTTGGTATTAGTCCATTTAATAAGTTCTTCCATTTATGTTGTTCGCCCTCCTTATGCTTTCTTTTTCCCAGTTATGTTTATCCTTTCTGTATGCTAATATGTTAAGGAACTCTACCACAGACTTTTGCAGTACTTCGTCCCAA
>Ga0256404_1010208_pt1 | contig 13086 bp, 14 predicted proteins | sample RumenRJG_01DNA_FD_185990 | JGI IMG/M metagenome (GOLD analysis project Ga0256404, IMG submission 185990) | Bovine rumen microbial communities from Lethbridge, Alberta, Canada - RJG_01 | ecosystem: Host-associated > Mammals > Digestive system > Stomach > Rumen | place: Canada: Alberta | collected...
CGGCGAGGTCGTTGCGGAAACGACGGCACTCGGAGAAGACGCGTCCGAGGAAATGTTCCTGGTACGCGTTTGTCCACAATGCCAGCTCCAGTACATGGCAGTTATCCGATATGACCTTACTTCCAGACATCTTATTCAAAGATAATAATAAATTATTGATTTTCAAAAAGATTTCTTCGAAATCTTGTCTGCTCTACCCACGGCTGAAGCGGTGGGCTTGCCGCAGACGGACACCTGTTTCGCCTCCGGGTATTCAAAAATCTTTGACATAACACAAATATACATAAAATTCTCTCACCCCTTCACTGCATTCTCCGGCGTCAGCCGAAAAGGACCTCCTTCTCATCGATATCCATTCCGGTGTCCTCATGGTACCTTGCACGGTATTCCTTAAGGAGAATCTCCAGTTCGGTCACCCTGTTGCGAAGCTTTTCATCGGGATCCTTCCGGGCTTCTTCGGACTCCCTCAGGAGGCGTTCCCTAAGGCTGACCTGACGTAGGCTCGCAAGGCGCATTAACTCGAAGGCCTGTTCGGTGAAGAGCGGCCGTGCGCCGCTGTCATAGAGGAATCTGATCGGGGCGTCTCCAGGGAGGTCCAGCTTGAAGGCATAACCTGACTCAAGGCGCCGCATGGCTTCCTGGTGTGACATACTGGTGCTTCTCGGCCAGGCGCACATATACGTTGAAGAGAAGGTTTCCCCTTCTTTCTCCGGACGAAAGGAATAGAAGGTGTGGTGAAGGAAGGGGAGACATTTCTCGTCATAAGTGATTATTCCAGATGGCACGACGCGTTCGTTGGTCAGCTTCTCGACGACTTTGTCCAGGATTCCCGACGGGACGGCGTAGAAGAAGCGCGAAATGCCGACACTGTCCGTTCCTTCGTGATGGTGTTTCTTTTTGAAGTCCGCGAGGAAATCCGACCAGGTCCGCTTGATTTCGACCTCAACCAGGCGGCGATCTTTCAGGAGGACCAGCATGTCTGCCTCATGAGTGAGCGGAAAGAGCCAGCTGTCGCCGTGAACATTGAAGGCGACCACGTTGTCGCCGGCATAATCGAAATATCTCGCAAGGGAGACCTCTATGGCTGCCAGGGGGAGGGATGTGTCTCCGGGGGATTTTTTCTGTGACATCAGGATTCTGTTTTGAAAAAGACGATGAAGAAGGTTTTATTCTTTGAATGTTGAATGACGGGTTTATCCGGGAATATGTCGACAAGTTCGCTCAGTTTGATTTGGTCTTCGTTCCACTTAAAGACAAGCGTTCCGTTAGGCCGGAGCACTCGCCAGCATTCAGAAAGTCCCTGTCCGAGATATTCCTTCCACCCGGAATACGGAAGCTTTCCGTATTTCTTGGCAAGCCAGGAATTTTCACCGGCATGGTGCAGGTGCGGCGGATCGAAGATGACCAGAGGGAACGTCCCGTCGTCAAAGGGCAGGTTCCGGAAGTCCATCTCAACGTCGGGGTGAATATGGAGCTCCCGATATCCTGCCTTCATCGAGCTGTCTTTCAGCTGTGTGTCGACGGTTCGGATATCACCGAAGAGGACCCTGGGGTCTTCCCTGTCGAAGTAGAACATCCTGCTTCCGCAGCAGGGGTCGAGGATAGGTTTCTGCATATATGGCGGTTGTCTGTCTATTCGTAGCGACGGAGCGTTGGTGCGGTGAGAAGATGGAAGCTCAGGCCGGTGGTGATGGTGAATGTGAGGACATAGAAGGTCCCGTTCCATTCGTCGATTTGGCTAATTTTCACGAGCTGCGCCCGGCTGCGGTAGGCCTGCATTTCGGCGATGAGCCGGCGGAGGTCATCTCCGCTGACGGCGTAGTCCATACCGTCGTAGCGGATGACCGGCCAGGCGGTGTTCGCGGCCAAGATACGTTTAAGGTCGGCCGCACCGAAGTAACGGTCCTCGATGTTGCCCTGAAGGGAACGGTTTTTGACGATGGCCTCGAAGATATCCCGGTGAGTCTTGTCCAAACCTCCGACCCAGGACTTGATGTCCTTAAGGAAAGGTTCTACAATCCATCCGAAGGTAACGGAGGCTCCCATCGTGCCGCTGAAGGCCACGACGGTGGCTCTGCCCCAGCCAGGGACGGTCTTCTTGCGTAGCTCATTCGGCCAGAGGGATCGCTTATCGGCCGGGAGGTATTTCCGGAGCATCTCGAAGATTTTTTTGAATTTTTCCCGGCTCTTTACATTCGAGAAGGATTGAAAGGCCGGAGAGGAGAGGAATGCGAGTTGGTTGTCGATTGTAGACATATTCTATGGTTTTGAATGTTTTTGAATTGCTGTTTTACGGGAGAATGGCCCAGGATTCGATCTTGATGTCATCCGGGAACGAGGTCCATGGCGAGTCTGGGTAGCCGAAAGTGGAAAAGGTGTAAAGGTTGTGTCCGTCCCAGGCGGCCGTCAGGTACGGCATAGGAAGGCCTTCGACCTTAAGAAGGAGCCGCACGTCAGATCCATGTTCAGAAGGAGTCGGATAAGGCTCGTATCCGGGATGCCAGACGAAGGCATGATTGTTTTCCTGACAAAGACGCACGGAGAAGCCGAGGGAGCTGCGGCTGAGGATCAGGGGGTACGTGCTGCGCGAGAAATACAGGTAGCGTGTGGTGGTCTGGCTGAAAGGCTTCCGTGTCCAGTAGTGTCCCTCTTTATCCTTGGCTTTTTTTGCTTTTACGTCCAGAGAGTCCCAGGTGTAACCCGCAGCAGGGAGGAAGATGGTGTTCCCGTTGGGTCCGGTGATGTCCAGGCCTTTCTTTTCGTCGTTCCAAGTACAGGTGGACTCCTCGATGAGTTCCACCATGGCCGAGCCCTTGGGAAGCAGCTCGCCGAAGGTGTCCACGGCTTCGTCATAGGTGTAGAAGCACGGGGCGTTTTCCGTAGCCCAGAGGCGACCGGAAGGCAACCCAAGGTCGATGAAGGTGAACGCTTTGGGGTTGAAAGTGTCTTTCGTGATTTTCTTATGTTTCATGAATTTCAAGGTATTTATAATCACATGTTAATTTGGATGGGTTTGTTGGCGGCAAGGAGCGCGAGGACGTTCTCAGGGTCGTTGAGTTGTCCGAACATCTCATTGGTCCTGTCGATGAAGGCGACCATCTTCACAAAGAAGGCGGCGTTCTCCTCGGTGGCGTCAATCTCAGGAAGAGAGGCGAACTCGTTATTTCCGCCGAATTGCTTGTTATCGGGTACGACATCGACCTGGGAGGCCAGCCAGTCGACGGAGGAGCCGCGGGACCACTTGGATGGTTCGTAGGGGGTGTACTCGGTGTGTTCCTTCCCGGACTTGTACACATAGCGTTTCTTCTGAAAAGGCTTGGCGTACACTGAAAGGGAAGGGGTGAAGCCCGACAGGGCGCTGCCGAGGTTGTCGTTCCCATGGCGCCAGTTGGATTCGAACTGCTCGCCGGGGGTATAGTTCTTCCGCCAGTAGCCATTTGGGATGATCTCGCCGTCGTCATCGACGACGTAGGCGGCGCGTGTCTTCACGCAGTACTTGATGACGACCTTGTCTTCCACGAGAGTCCTGGAGAGGGCCTCGCGAATGAGGTCTTGGATCTGCATCTGCAACCCTTCGAGCGTTGTACTTTCGAAGTAACCGGGCTTCCCGAAGCGGTTGTTTCGGAGTGACATCCCGTAGGCCCCGATAGCGTTGTACGCCTCGCTCGGGAGGGTTGTCGTGAAAAGTCCTTCCTTGGTGACGTTGACGGGCGTCCGGAACTGGATTCGTTCTCCGTCCTGGATATGCAGGATATTGAGGTCTTTGAGTTTCGGCATGAATGGATGGAGTTTAGAGTACGAGTATTTCGGTTTTGTCCTGGATGGAAAAGCATACGAGATGCTCGATGCCTCTGACGGGCTTGATATGGCCGTGGAGTTCCCAGTTATAGTCGGCCTTGACGATGATAGCATCGCGGTATTCGATGGCGCTGACGATCTTTACGTTGAAGTTCGACTGCATCAGAAGGGCGTCTTCGGCAAAGGCCTTCAGGCCGTAGCGCCCGGCATCCTCGACGCTACGGATGAAATCCTCCTCCAAGTTGTCGAAGATGTCTTTCACGGTCCAGGCACTGACGAAGGACGACGGGACAACGAGGCGCCTGCCGTCACGCTCAATGGCAAGGAAGGCGGCTTCGTTGTTCTCTCCCCTGAACCACACGGCATGGATGGTTGCTTCATATTCTAGCTCCTTAAAGGGAGAGTACTGGTAGCAGCAGGATATGATGCTGTATTGGTAGAACTTGTAATTTTCTATCGGACGAACGGTCGCTTTGATGGGGGTTTTTAGTAGTTTTGCTCGCATGGCCTTTTCTATTTTTTTCTTGTGTCACGGAAGGGGTTTATAATTCTTTTCGCCAGGCAACAATTTCCGCATCATCGAGTTCCTTTCCCCAGCGTCCTCCGTTGTTTTCCGGCATGGCGTGCCGGAAAGCGGCGGTCCGGGTGCAGCGACTCTTGAGGGAAGCGTCGCTCCAGGCACCGTACTTACGGACGACGTTACGGAGGAACACGGCGATGCCGGCATGCTTTTCCGCGACGGCCACGAAGTCCGCGCGGGATACGGGCGTATTGGCGGAGAAGTTCCTGAGGGTCCAGAAGCTCGGCCCCCATTCGGAGGCGTGGGGCCGTTCGGAGGAGATCCTTTCGCGGTTCCTTGCAAGCCAGCTCGCATAAGCCTCGTACAGGAGGCAGCTCACCTTGGTCCTGCTTGCGCCGGCCATGTTGTTGTCCTTGAGGAGCCACAGAATAGCCTTAGCCAGAAGGAGGGGAGAGATGCTCAGGTCGACGAACAGGCCCTCCGTGTCAAGCGTCTTGGTGAGAAGCTTCAGGCGGTCGATCTCCGCCTGCATCTTCACGATCGTCTTCCGGGCGGCAACCAGTTCCCTGGACATATTGGATGTGGCCGATGCGGCGATGCCGATGACGCGCCCGACGAGGGATGGATCGCAGGTCGCCCCTTCTTCCTTGTTGGCATAGGCGAGCACCTGCTGCAGGTCTTCGCCGGAAATCTCATAGAACCCCATTGGCTTTCGTTTTATTACTTAAAAAACAGTCCTCCTTCTTCTGCGGGAGGCTCACACAGGACCCCTTCCGCAGACTTGAAGGAGGACTGGCGGAATTACTGTTGGATATCCGTGATATACTGTTTGATCCGGACCTCCTGAGTCAGGTACCTGTCGTTCCAGGTGATGCGCCAGATATCAGGATCCAGTGACGACGTCCTCTGCAGGGTCAGTGTCAGGGAAAGGGACCAGGACGGCGTCCTGTACACGTTATATGACGGGATCAGGATGTTGGCAGTTATATCGTAGGTCGAAGGCCTGTCGCCGCTCTGGCGGATATCCGTCTTGTCGGATACGGATTTAGTGTCTTTCCCGTCGACATTGATGACCGATTTCATGGAAATATTCCACAGGATAGGGGAGTCGAACTCTATTTCCGGTTCGGCCGTAAACCTGAGGTAGCACGGGAAAGTCTTCGTGGCTATCTGCACGTCGCTGGCATCCAGTTCGAGGAACTCGGCCGTTACCGTAACGTCTGCGTACACGAGGACGGGGAAGGACTTCGTCTCACCGTTTTTGGGACTCACCGAGACGGTCGCGTATCCGGGCTTGAGGCCGGTCACGACGAAGCTGCGCCCGTCAGTTTCCACCTTGACGACGTCGCCGTTGTTTGTCGAGACGGAGAACTCCGGATTGGCGCTTTCCGGCGTAACCGCAGGGGTGAACGACAGTTTGCCACCCTTGCCGACGCACACTTTTCCATAGGTCTGGTCCGCATCCGGCAGCGTGAACGATTCGACATGGTCTCCGGCGGGATCCATTTTCTTCTTCGTGCGGGCGGCCAGGCCTTCCGACCAGAAGGAGTCTCCGTCCTTGGTCACCGTCCGTACGGTGAACTGGTATTCCGTATCGGAATCAAGCCCTTCCGCCACCGCGCTAAATCCTTCCGTACGCCCTTTTTCTATCTCGGACAGCCCTTTCCTAAGGACCCAGTCAAAGGCGGCCCCAGAGGACCCGTTCCAGGCAAATTTAAGGGTAGCCTCGGTCGCTTCCGTAAGGCGCACGTTTTCGGGTACCGGAACGGTCACCGGTCCTGGCGGGTCATCGTCGGGATTATCGTCCGGCGAACTGCCGTCCGGTTTAAGGACGACAACCGTGGTGGACGCGGTGACGACGTTACCGCCGCCGATAAGGACGACTTCAACGCGATATGTCCCGCTGGGAAGCCCATCCAGGTTAAAATCGCGCCGTCCATGGTCGGAGAAGGCGACGCTCTGCATCTCGTCGACAGGAGTGCTACCGCAGAGCAGCTTTTTATCGGTAAGCTTTTCCGAGAAAGGGTTCATCGTTACGCGGTACACTTTCGAGCGCATCGTCAGGCCGCCGCTGTGGTCTCCGGAGAGAATCTCTACGGTCACGGTGGTCACCTCACCCTGCCGCACGGTCGTGGATGAGAGGGTGGCGGAAAGCATCTCGTCGGTTTTCTTCTCCTCACACCCGGTGAAGGGGAGGAGGCAAAGGACTGCCAGCAAGGCGCTGGACAGGTAATATAAGATGGTTTTCATGGCAAAAACAGAATTAGTGGAGGTATTGGTATAGCCTGTACTGCGGGGAGTCGTACTTCGTGACGACGGTTCCGCGGTAGATGTTCGTGTCGAAGTTCTGCCGGATGCCGAACTGGAGGGTTACGGCGTAGAGTTTGAAATACCTGACGTAGTCATAATAGTCCGGATAGTCGTCGGAGTGATGACACAGCACCTGGATGGCACCTACCTTGCGCATCAGCCTCTTATAGACGTCATAGGCGCTCGGACCGTCTCCGAGAATCAGTATGTTGACCTTTTCCTCGAAGGACCAGAACGCTGTCCTGGCGTTCTTCAGCGAGTCGACTTTGAAGTAGTCCGACGGGTCGGTCAGGTCCACTCTTCCGGTAGCCTTTCCATACGTCTCGACGTGCATCATCTCGGGGATCCACTTGCTGTCGGCCGTCAGTGTCAGCCGGCAGGGGAAGATGGCGACGGCCTTGTCTTCTTCCGACGGTTCGCTTTCTACGGCGTCGATAAGGATTTTAAAGTTGCTTATGACGGCGACTCTCATCGTCCGCACGACCGTTCCGTCCGTCGTGGACACCGTGACGGTGGCATAGCCGGGTTTCTTAGGGGTCAGAACGAGGGCGGCGGGGTCCTCGACGGAGGCCACAAGCACGTCGGGCGTATCAGACTCAGCCTTAAGGCCCGGGAGGACGGAGCCGTCCGGGATAGGCCTGCAGGTATAGCGGAACGGTTTCGAGGAGTTCCATTCATTGATGTCCAGCGCGAGCCGGCCGGCGACGTCGAGGTCATAGTTGCCTTTCTCGTCGTCATCGGTAGGAAGAGAGAACCCGTCGGCACCGGGATGAGTCTCGATCACCCTCACGCCGAAGCCTCTCTTCACCGCACCGTCTCCGGAGACGGCCTCCACCCTTGTCACGCCGACCTTCTTCGGGACAAGCACCATGGTCGTCCAGTCGGTGACACTACCCGCAAGGATGTCCTCGTCCATGACGTCGATAATCACCCTGCGGTCAGAGACATTCTCGGGAGCCATCACGCTGGTGAACCGGTAGGGGTTCGTGACATTGAAATACCTCAGGTCAAGGATGATATTCCCGTCGGTATCAACATCATGGCCGTTGTCTTTGTCAGGCACCGTAAACCACTCCGCAAGGACTTTTGCAGGCGGCACGACGGGAGGCACGTCGCCTTTCTTCTCCGTCACGCGGATATCCGTCGAGGCCCAGGTGTTGACCGTATAGCGGGTCCGCATATTGATCTTGATGGTATAATCTCCTTCACGGAGCGAGCTTACGACCAGGTCGAGCCGGCCGCTTCTCGGGATGTCCACCCGGGAGCCCTCCACGAGGACGCCGGTAGGGCCGCTCACGACGGCCGTCTCGACGACGCGCCCACGGGAGTCGAGGATTTCGCAATGGAAGGTGGCCTTTTTCCAGGAATCTCCCCAGGCACCGTTATCGACGGCATATCCGCCGTCCGAGAAGGTCAGCATAAGAGGGATATCCTCGCCTTCGGACACCGTGGTGGCCGTGGCGGAAAAGACATAGGGGTTGGTCGCAACGTCGGCGATCTCCTTCGTACAGGAACCCATGGTCAGACCAAGGGCTCCGATAACAAGAAAATACAGCAATCTTTTCATAACAAAACTATCAAAGCGAAACATTAAAAGAACAGCCGGCGGATGCCGTATGGAACCACCGCCGTACGGTAAGCCGCACTTCGTACTTGCCGCCCACGAGTCCTCCAAGCCGGAATCCCGCGCGGCCGTCCTTGTCGAAATGCCACACCGTTTCTTCCGTCATGGAATTCCCGTCGGCATCCTTGAGGGCAAAGCCGGTCGTCCTGCCGGTCGAACTGTCCGTCACTGTGAACAGGGCCCTGCAGTCTCCCGCAAGGACCCCCTCTTCGAGAGAGACGCTGACGACGACGTCCTGACCGGCCGCCACGTCGGCGGCATTGATACTGATACGGAAAGGTGAGTCCTCTTCCGCCTTGACGTATTTCTGGCAGCCCGCCGCTATCGCCAGCAGGCCTACCGTCAAAAGATAGATTATCTTGCGCATATACAGATACTATTGAGGGTCCAGGATATAGAGCGTTACACACCTGTTTTTCTCCGGCGTGTTGAATTCATTCTTCCGGTCACCGTTGGCGATGCATTCGATGTTCGCCGACTTGAGTCCGTACACGCTCATCAGGATCGACTTCACCATGGCGCAGCGTCCTTCGGAGAGTTTCTGGTTGCGGTCCGGGTTTCCGGTCTCCTTGTCGGCGCTGCCGACCAGGCGGACTTTCGACTCGGGGGTCAGCACGAAATGCGCATACCTCTCAAGATGGGCTTTCTCACGGTCGGTGAGGAAGGTCTTGTCGATTTCGAAGTAGAGGGTAAGGGGCGTCTCCCTCATCTGCTTGATAAGGACGCTGTCGACGACCGAAACCGTATCGACGACGATTTCCTTCTCCTTTACGGTCACCGTGTCGACCCGGTCGACATATACGGGTTCGTAGATGATTTCCGAAGGTCCTCCGCGGTGGAATCCCTGCTTTCCGACCCGAAGGGTAAGCCCTGCGGTCACGGTAGGGAAGACAGCCACGCCGCCCTGTTGTCTCCACGCTTTTTCACGCGCGGCGAGGGCGGATGCCTCGACATACAGGTCTATTCGTTTAGACAGCCGGACAGCGGCCTGAACGCCGGCGCCTCCGGCAGCTTCTACGGCCCGTCCGTCTTCCGTTACGCTAAGGATACCGCTGAAACGTGCGAACGGATAGACGTTCACTCTCCGGTCGTCGCGAACTCCTCCGAGCGTATTCGACAGGTGCCACATGATATCGGCGTCACCGTGCCAGTAGCCGAACCGGTCCTCTCCCGAGAACCATCCGAGTTCCGTACCGTTCGGACGGTTATGGATCCCTCCGACGCCGGCCCTCACGCCGACGAACGGACTGGTCCACCATCCGGCTCTCAGTTCGGCGGCCGCTCCGACCGCCCCAAAAGAGGATGAATTGAAAACGGTGTTCACGCCTCCTCCTCCCTGGACGTACCAGTTCCAGGCGATAGCGCGTTCTCCGTCCTTCCCTCCGCCGGCGAAAACGGTGCAGGCCAAGAGAAGAAAAACACTAATAGAAACAGTTCTTTTCATAAAAAAATGATAAATAATTCGAAATCAACTAAGACCGAGAAGGTCGAACAGACGTTCCCCGCTCACGAGGGTGACGTTGCCGAACTTCATGAGTTCCTCGCGGGATACTCCGCCGGTTTTCCCTGTATGGACGAAAAACCCCCGTTTTCCTTCACGTAGACAGAGATAATTGAATTCCCTGACATGCTGGAGAGAAACATAACCGCTGTACCTCTTGCACTGGACAAGCCATTCTTCGCCATCTTTCCTTACACGTCCGTCAATCCCGCCGTCACCGGAATACGCTTTATTGCGGATACTCTTGTATCCGGCATCTTCGAAAGCGTCGAGGACGATTTCCTCGAAGACATAGGGGTTGATTTTCCGAAGATACGAGATGGCTTCACCGCGACGGAATTCTCCGCTTCGCAGCTTGTTGAGAATCCCGGCGGCTTTCTTTTGGAACGCGCGGTGTTTCCTGTCGGACCGTTTTCGGGAACCCCGCCGGGTCCCGAAGAACAGATGCCAGAGATAAAGGACGGCCAGCAGCACTATCCCGACAATACAGAGGAACGAACCGGACAGCATGACTACTTGGCCAGAAGACTGTCGACAACGGATTTCAGTTCAGGGATGGACCGCTCGAACGCCCCTTCGGCGTACTCCCATTCTTCCGACTCGTCGGTCCGGCTGGCGAGCACGTCGAGTCCGGAGTCGGGATGTCCGGCGACACGTAGGAAGACAGATCCCTCTTTACACCCCGTACTATCCGGCCTCTCGTAGTCGACCAGGATATCTCTGCCCATGACAAAGGAGCCAAGCGAGTTCTCGGAAGTCCGCAAAAGCACCTCTACGGCCATAAGGAAGGCATGGCGTTCTTTCAAAGCCGCCGACAGGGAGTCGTTGGCCGCACGGATAAGGCCTTCATCCTTGGTACCGCGGAGTTCGTCGACGCGGTTGGCGCAAAGCGTGACTTTCCCGTCAAGCGTCTCGGCCGTTGTTTCGTATTTTACAACTGCGTCATCAATGACGTCGTTGAGGGTAAACACTCCTCGGTCAGTAATGTTCTTGATGACGGAACAGTCCGCCGTGTCGGCGGGCTTCCCGATGGCCGTCATTGCGACATCGGCATAGGCATCGCCGTCAAAACGGTCGTTGTTGCAGCCGCACAGGGCACAGAGCAACAGTGCAGGCATTAAGTGTTTCAAACAATTCATAATAGTCTTTTTTTAAAAAAAAATCATAAATTTTTAATGGATCCCGGGCAGGCGGTCAGGCCCGCCCGGAATGATACAGATGTTTTTAATTCTTTACGTCCGCATCACTGCGTTCCTCAAGAATGCAGGGTATGAGCAAAAAATTAAGTCGGTACTGAGACCCTGCGGTAGATGTTCCGGAAAAACAGAAAGGTATCAACCAAAAATCCGGAACCGAGAATGTATGAGAATAATCCGGCAATCGCATCACTGCGGTTGAACGCCGGTATTTTTGTCAGAAGGCAACTCCAACTCCGACCGTTGCGAACACGACGTTTTCTCCGGTCGGAATTTTCCAATATTCAAGCCTTCCGAATACATCAAGGATATCTTCATAGACGCTGGTCCCGACGCTGCCGGCGAAATAAGGCTGGATCTTCCCGTTTCCGGTCGTATTCAGCGCGATGACGCCCGCGCGGGCCTCCAGGAAGGGGACCATCCCTTCACCGAACTCCGTGAAACGGAGCCTGGCGTCTGCGAAGACCGGTACGAAAACTTTTTTCATGTCCATCGGAATGATGATTCCCGCGCCGCCTCCGACATACCAGGACCGGTCGAGCCAGGCGCCCTGGACCGTCGAAGCTTCCAGGACGAACTGTTTGCCGCCGGATGCCTCTCCGCCGATTTTCCCGGCACCGCCGGAGACGTCCACGTATCCGGTATATCCTTCGGTCCAGGTCTGTGCGTTCATGCTGGCAAAGAGCGCGCCTGCCAGCAAGGCGATTGAAAGAAGAATGAATTTACGCATAACAATTTTTTATTTTAAAAACTCAAAAATATGTTCCATCATGACCGCCGCCCCCTTCCCAAAGAGGAAAGGGGCGTGCGGGCATAGAATTACTCATGAACGACCCTGTCACGAAGCTCGGCGAGTTTTCCGGAGTTCCACCGGCTGGTGGTTCCGACGAGGTATCCCGTGATACGCTGCAGCGTGTCGATATGATGGCCGCCGCATTTAGGGCACACTTTCAGTCCTTTCGACGCATCCTCGTAACCGCAGTCGAGGCAGCGGTTGCGGTTGTGGTTGACACTGCCGTAGCCGATGTCGTAGCGGTCCATGAGATTGACGATCGCTTCGATTGCTTCGGGGTTGTGCGTGGCGTCGCCGTCCATTTCCACGTAGAAGATATGGCCGCCTGTGGTGAGTTTATGATAGGGACCTTCGATTGCCGCCTTCTGTTCGGGCGTGCATTTGAAGTACACGGGCACATGGTTGGAGTTCGTGTAGTAGTCCTTGTCGGTCACGCCGGGAATGATCCCGTAGCGTTTGCGGTCGACCTTGGTGAACTTACCCGAGAGCCCTTCGGCGGGAGTCGCCAGGACGGAGTAGTTGTGCTGGTACTTCTCGCAGTAACCGCCAACCTTTTCTCTCATGAAAGATACGATCTTAAGGCCCAGTTCCTGTGCCGCGGGGGATTCCCCGTGATGCTTGCCGGTAAGGGCGATCAGGCATTCGGCGAGGCCGATAAAGCCGATTCCGAGGGTGCCCTGGTTGATGACGTCCTTGACGCGGTCTTCCGGTTTGAGTTTGTCGGAGCCGATCCACATGCCGCTCATCAGAAGCGGGAACTGCTTGGCGAGGGCCGTCGCCTGGAACTGGAACCTTTCGTCGAGCTGGCGGGCCGCCAGGTCGCAGTAGTAACCGAGCTTGGAGAAGAATTCTTCAACCCTCTTGTCAGGATCCTTGATGTCCATGCATTCGATGGCCATCTTGGGAAGATTCAGCGTGGTGAAGGAGAGGTTCCCCCGGCCGATGCTCGTCTTGGGTCCGAAGCGGTTTTCGTACACCCTGGTACGGCAGCCCATCGTGGCCACCTCGTGTTCGAACCGGCGCGGGTCATCCGCTTTCCAGGCGTCGTCCTTGTTGAACGAGGCGTCCAGGTTAAGGTAATTCGGGAAGAATCTTCGTGCGGTCACCTTGGTGGCAAAGCGGTAAAGGTCGTAGTTCGGGTCTCCCGGCAGGAAACTCACGCCACGTTTCTTCTTCCAGATCTGGATAGGGAAGATGGCGGTTTCGCCGTTGCCGACGCCTTCGTAAGTCGTATTGAGGATTTCGCGGATGATGCAGCGACCCTCGGCCGACGTATCGGTACCGTAGTTGATGGACGAGAAGACCACCTGGTTGCCGCCGCGGCTGTGGATGGTGTTCATGTTG
>Ga0256404_1010211_pt1 | contig 13082 bp, 19 predicted proteins | sample RumenRJG_01DNA_FD_185990 | JGI IMG/M metagenome (GOLD analysis project Ga0256404, IMG submission 185990) | Bovine rumen microbial communities from Lethbridge, Alberta, Canada - RJG_01 | ecosystem: Host-associated > Mammals > Digestive system > Stomach > Rumen | place: Canada: Alberta | collected...
AGGGTGCAAATTTTTTTGCACTATTGCAAAGTATTCAAGAACATTATATAATTGTTAATAGGAGGTGATAGCATGGACTATAAATATTACAAGGATAAATACCGGACTATAAGCATTAAGCTGGACCGTGAAAAGGACGCCGATGTAATAGCGATCCTTGACAGCATGCCGGAGGGCGTAGGGCCTAAAGAGTGTATCGTTGCAGCGCTGCGGACTGTCGGCGTTATGCTGGGATTTACAGAGGGGAGGCGTTCATAAATGGCCGAATTATATTTTCCTTTTCAAATACGAGAAATGAGCGCAAAAGCTGTTAAGAGCGCATACGTTAAAATGCGTAAAGCAGCCAACCAGCGCCTAACCAGAATGGAGCGCGCCGGACTTGGTACAATGGGATCATATCGCTTCCCAAAAGTTAAAGATCTGAGTGAGGATCAAATGCGTAAAGAGTTGGCCGAGGCCTCGCGATATATGCGGGATCCACGGCACACGATACCCGGAGAGCGCCGCTTTATGCAGAGCGAACTGCAAAAGCTCCGGGAAGAATACGGTTATGACTGGATTAACGAGTCCAATTTTTACGACTTTGTCAACTTTATGGAAGATCTCAGAGAGCAATATGGAAATAAGGCTTTTGACAGCGGTGACGCTGCGGATGTATTCAATAACTCCCAAAAGATCGGAATAGATCCGGAGATCGTAAAACAGAACTTTGATTATTTTGCTGAAAATCTTTCAGCGCTTGAGCGCATGAAGCCCGCAAGGAGCGCCGGAGGCGCTACGCTGCCGGCCATAAAACGCAAAATTAAAAGGTTATCATGATATATAATATAAATAACTTTGATTACAGTTTAATATCAAAGGCTAAGAGTCAACGACGGAAAAAAGGCAATCAGGGCAAGAGGAATAATAAACGCGTGTATAAGGATCTGATATGCGCGTTTGACATTGAAACGACTAACGATCGTGAGAGCGTTCAGGCGTTTATGTATGTATGGCAGTTTCAAATTGATAATATAACGATCATGGGCCGGACTTGGAACGAGTTCATAACAATGCTGCAGCTCATGGCCCAGCAATTGAACCGCGATCAGTATATCGTTATCTTTGTTCACAATTTAAGTTTTGAATTTCAGTTTTTACGTGGCATTTACGATTTTACCAAAGAAGAGGTTTTTGCCGTCGATTCCCGTAAGGTCCTCAAGTGCGAGATGTTTAACCACTTTGAATTACGTTGCTCATATCTTCAAACCAATATGAGTTTAAATGAATTCACTCATAAAATGGGCGTGCAGGACGTTAAGCTATCCGGTGAAGATTTTGATTATTCAAAAGCCCGCTACCCGTGGACTCCGTTAAGCGATCAGGAACTACAATACTGTATCAATGACGTTAAAGGCCTTGTAGAAGCTATGCGCATACAGATGGAACTGGAAAATGACACCTTTTACACTTTGCCGTTGACGTCAACCGGCTATGTAAGGCGAGACGTTAAAGCAGCCATGCGCCACTATAACAGGCAGGATTTAAAAGATATGCTGCCGGATTATAACGTGTTCTGTATGTTGCGTGAGAGCTTTCGCGGGGGTAACACCCACAGTAATAGGTACTACACTAATTGCATTTTGCACGACGTCCACAGCAACGATTATGCTTCGAGTTATCCCAATGTACAAATAAATTGCCGGTTCCCCATGTCGCCTTGGATCCGGGAAGATGGCATGAACCTTGACAGGTGTCTTTTAAAGATCTATAAGCATAAGCGGGCCTGTCTTATGCGTGTCAAGTTGTTCGATGTTAAATTAAAGGATCCCATGTGGGGCGCGCCGTATCTGGCTAAGGCCAAGTGCAGAAATATTAAAAACTGTGAAAACGATAACGGCCGTGTTCTTTCCGCTGATTATCTCGAAACCACCTTGACGGATATTGATTTTAAAATCGTACTTGATGAATATGAATTCAGCTGGATAGAATTCATAGATTTTTATCATTGCCGTTACGGTCTACTTCCTAAACAGCTGCGTGAAACGGTCTTGGAATATTTCCGGAGAAAAACAGAGCTTAAAGGTGTACAGGGCGAGGAACTTTATTATATGAAGAGTAAAAACAAACTTAACTCTGTTTATGGCATGTCCGTACAATCACCGGTCAAGCAGTCGATAGACTTTGAGCATGATTTTATATTGCGCGATGACGATGAAACTGAGCTTTTAAATGCTGCCAATAAAAAGGCTTTTATGTCTTATGCTTGGGGAGTATGGACCACAGCACACGCAAGGGCCGAGCTGGAAGAAGCTATTAAGATGTGCGGAGATCGCTTTGTATATTGCGATACAGACAGCGTAAAATATTTGGGTTCCATTGATTTTGATTCTTTCAACGCTAAGAAGCGCCGGAGATCTGAGGAAAATGGCGCCGTTGCCGTAGATCCGGCAGGCGTAAAGCATTATCTTGGCGTTATGGAGCATGACGCGGATTATTCAGAGTTTGCCACGATGGGCGCGAAAAAATACGCTTACAGGTACCCTGACGGTAAACTGGGCATAACTATTGCAGGCGTAAATAAAAGCAAAGGTGCGGAAGAGCTGGAGGCAGCCGGAGGCCTGAGTGCTTTCAAAGAGGGTTTTGTATTTAAGAAAGCCGGAGGCACTGAGAGCATATATAATGATGTTCCGGCCGTGGATCATATAGTAAGAGAGGGCCGGGAGATCCCTATAACATCAAATTTATATATCAAAGAATCCGAATATACTTTAGGTATTACCGGCGAGTACTACAGGATCCTGCAGCATGCGAACGTATGGCGCGAAATATTTTTGAAAAAATGGTAAAAAGTACTTGCAAAGTGTTCTTGAATACTATATAATAAAGACAGTTAGAACAGCACTATTAAATGGGAGGTATGAACATGTTAACCAGAGAATTTTTAAAGCACGTTTCCCCTACAATGAGGGTGGTTATCTGGGATCTTGACGCGATACCCGGTAAAAACAGAAAAGAGGACGAGGCCGGAGCGCTGGCCATCGCACACCACTTTGACTATGACAGCGTTGTGGAAGATTTCGCTATAACGCCTGATATGGTAACTATATTTATTAAAAGAAAATAATAGGAGGACAAGAAATGAAGATTATTAACCAGTTTCCCAACGAACTCAGCAAAAGAGACGCGTACAGACTGACAAAGGCTCAGAGTGTAAAGAAGATGAGCGAGGCAGCCGGATCCGTACTTAATCCTACGGCATGGGTATTATTTGAGGATCTGAACAGCAAGACCGGAGAACTTCAGACCGTTCTGGTGATGGAAGATAGCGGCGAAATGTTCGCAACAGTTTCAAAGACATTTATCAAGGAATTTTGCGACGCCTGCGAGGCTTTCGACAACAACCCCGGAGCGATCAAGGTTATTGAGGGAACCACCAAAAGCGGACGCAAGTTTATAACATGTGAATTAGCTTAAAGGACGGAGGCGGGACACTATCCCGCCTTTATTTATAGGGAGAATGATATGGGAGTAGAAATCAAACTCGTAAGAAAACCACAGAAACACAGAGCCATCGTAATTGATTCGTTGCTTAATAGTATCGAGTATGAAATCAAAGAAGAAGGCAAGGCAGAGGATATACTTGAACTTATCATCGACATAAGGAACACCGCAGACAGAATCATCAAGTTATTAAAAGGAGAATGATATGGGATATTTCAGCGATGCTTATAGAGATTTTAAATGGTTTGAGAAGATGCGAAAAGAAGCAAACGTCGGAAAGCGAGATTTCAAACAGATAGACAAGATTCACCGAAAGAATAAGATGAAAAAAGAAAGTAAGGAGAATGATATGGGAGTAAAAGACTATTTAGATTTTGAAATATATGTGATGGAACTTTGCGAGAAATTAAAGCCCAAAACAACAAAGGAACTTGAACACCTATCGGACAATTTGCACCAAAGTATTGAGATAGCAATTACTGACTATATTGACGATGCTGAAATCGGATGCGATTATGAGCCTCAATATTGAAAGGAGAATGATAAATGATGTTTAATATTTTATATCATGTATTTTGTGAAACAGGTTTTCCGATCGTTGCGCTTTTATCGCTGGGCATTGTGCTGGGCGTTCTGATGTTGACGGAGGCAGAAAGATGATCACGTTACAAGGCTTTTTAAATATGATAATAGGACCGGCGTTCACATGGGTGCATATCATGGATCCGCTGACGTATAAAGAACTATCCCGCGGTTATGTTGATGATCTGTTAAACGAGCATACACAATTCATACAAAAGTTTGAAGTTGTATCGTTTTACACGGTGCGGGAGGTCCTGTATATCAATGTAAGGAGAATTAAATAATGAATAATAAAATTTATTTACCCTCCGGATATTTGAATATCCGGGGGATTTTGTCATATAAATGCACTTTTAATTTTATAGTTGGAGGACGTGCCACCGGCAAGACCTACGGCGCACTTTCAACGGTCCTTGAGGATAATATAAAATTTATGCTGATGAGAAGAACGCAGGCGCAGGCTGATCTGATAAACAAGCCTGATTTTTCACCGTTCAAGCCTGTTTGCGATGATCGGCACATTGAGATCACAACGGCGAGCGTATCAAAGTACAACGCTAAGTTTATGCTTGATGATGAAACTATTGGATATACTTGTGCGCTGTCTACTATCGCCAATATGCGAGGTTTTTCGGCTGAAGATATAAAGTTGTTGCTGTATGATGAATTTATCCCCGAGAAACACGAGCGACCAATTAAAGCAGAGGGCGCTGCGTTCCTTAACGCATATGAAACTATGAACCGTAATAGGGAATTAAAAGGCAAGAGGCCTTTAACGGTCTTATGCCTCGCAAACGCTTTTGATATTGCTAATCCTATATTTTTAGAGCTTGGCCTTGTAGGGATCGCGGAAAAGATGAAACAGAACGGACGCGAGTTATATATTGATCGTGATAAAAGTATTTTAATTTTGCTGCCGGATAGCAGCAAGATCATGAAAGAGAAAAATAACACGGCTTTATACAAATTGACAGAGGGATCAGAGTTCAAGGCCATGGCGCTGAATAACGATTTTATATATAACCCTACAGAAAATATTAAATCAATGCCGTTAAGAGAATTTAATCCCGTTGTTACGGTAGGCGAGATCACCATATATAAACATAAATCTAAACGTTTATATTATGTGTCAGAGCATAGGACCGGGAACCCGCCAACGTTCACCACTGACGAGATCGGACTAAAGCGATATATTAAAAACTACGGCATGCGCTTTTATCGTCTTTACATGCAGAATTGTTTTAAATTCGAAAACATGTTGACAAAAAGTCTTTTTGAATTATATAATATATAGAGAGGCCGGGGAGCGCTAAGGCAGCCCCGGAAGGGCGCGCGTTTCTTTGCCTGAGAAACTAACCCCGGCCCGCTATTCAAGGAGTCTTGCCATGGATTATGATATTTTGATCAATGCTATATCAACAATAGGCTTTCCGATCGTAGTGGCATGTGCGCTGTTCTGGTATATCAACAAACAGAATGAAAACCATAAAGAGGAAATAAACGCGCTGCGTGATACCATCGGAGAGAATACTAACATACTTCATGAATTAAAGGAATTAATCAAGGTGATCGCGAAATGAGTATATATTTTAAAGGAAGTAAAGTATCAAAACATTTCACAGCTGCGGAATATAACCACGATAACTCTAAAGATGTTTTCATGACAGCAGACACGCTTATATTTATAAGTTGTATCGAAGAGTTCAGGGAGTGGACCGGGCGCAGCATGTATGTCACATCATGGTTTCGCGACGCTGCAGTAAATAAGGCATGCGGTGGTATTTCAAATTCAAACCATCTGACGGGAACCGCAATGGATTTTTATTATAAAGATCAGAAGATGAACGATGAGACCCGCTTTATAAGACGCGCAATCAAATGGGGCGAGATCTGCAAGGCCCACGGAGTAATAGGCGAAGCCGGCTTATATAGTGGTTTCTATCATTTCGGGATCCAGAACGCAGCGCAGGCCGCTGCAAACAATTATAAGTTTATGCACTGGGACAGCAGAAGCGGAACCCAGATCAATAGACCTTTTGCAGTGTTAAACGTATTTTAAGGAGGACAAGGAAATGACAATCGAGGAAATTTTGAAATTAGGCGCTATGGGCTATACTAAGGAAGATATAGAGGCCATGGACAAGACCGAGCCGGAAAAGGCAGAGCCGGAAAAGGCAGAGCCGGAAAAGGCAGAGCCGGAAAAGGCAGAGCCGGAAAAGGCAGAACCTGCCGAGGATCCAACAAAGGACCTTTTGAAGTTTATGGCAGGTGAGTTTGAAAAATTACAAAAGTCTATTCAGGACGCTAATATTTTAGGGTCCAACATTGAACAGCATAAAGAAAAAACGGCGGAAGATGTATTAGCGGAACTGATCGCACCGCCACGTAAAAAAGGAGGTAAATAATAATGAGTGTAAACAACATGAATTTTGAACAGGCCGCGACACTACTGAACGCCGTTCACTCTCAGGTAACCGGCAAGACCCAGATCGCGCCGGCTGATGTTTCTGAGTTTATTTCCGTAGCTCAGAAAACTTTAAAAATGGGTTATGATCCCGTTCTCAATGCTATCTCTCAGGTAGTAGGCAGAACGATTTTTTCAATGAGACCCTACAGCGCAAAGTTTGGAGGAATTCAGGCGGACGCACAGAAATGGGGAGCGATCACAAGGAAACTTGTACTTGCTGATAAACCCTTAGAAGATAATCAGGCGTTCAATCTTGTAGACGGTCAGAGCGTAGATATGTATTCCATAAACAAGCCGCAGGCATTGCAGGTCAACTTTTACGGAGCATTGGAATATTCAAAGAGTTTTACGATTTTCAGATCACAACTGGATAACGCCTTTAAGGGGCCAGATGAGTTTGGTCGTTTCATGGCTATGGTTACACAGAACGCGCTGGATATGATCGAGCAGACAAAGGAAACTTGCGCAAGACTGACACTTGATAATTTCATCGCGGGTAAGATCGCAGCTAATAACGGAGTAATCCACCTGTTAACCGAATATAATGCCGAGGTCGGTGGATCTTACACAGCTACAACGATCAAAGAGGCTGCAAACTGGAAAGATTTCGTAAAGTGGGTCTATGCAAGAATCGCGACACTTACCGGCCTCATGACAGAAAGATCTGAAGAATACCAGATCAAGGTAACCGGCTACGACATCAACAGACACACACCTTTCGAAAATCAGAAAGTTTACCTGTTTGCAGATATTCTTAACGCAATCGACGCAAGAGTGCTTGCAGATACATATAACTACAAGTTTATCGAGTATGCAGATGTTGAGGCTGTAGGCTTCTGGCAGTCCATCGAAACACGTGATCAGATCCAGATCACTCCTACATATCTTCAGGCTGACGGCACACTTACAACAGGTAACGCCGTTACACAGTCCAATATCATGGGCGTGATCTTTGATGACGAGGCACTTGGCTATACTACATTCAACGAGTTTTCCGGCGTTACACCTATGAACGTGCGTGGCGAATACTGGAATCAGTATTTTAACTATCTTATCAGATATTGGAACGACTTTACTGAAAAAGGCCTTGTCCTGCTTCTGGACTAAGTTCCGGAGTTGTACTATTATATAGGCGGGGAATATCCCCGCCTTACTCATAGGAGATTAAAAAATGTCTTTTGTAGTAAAATTTTACAATTTTGAAAAAAGAAATAACTCAGTAAAAAGGCCTGATGACGACGTACCGCACACTGATTATAATTGCAGGGTCCTTAATGGCACAGGTATATTAAACCCTAAAATCGAACTTGATATAGGTTTGACGGCTAATCCGGCAAGATTTAATTACTGTTATATTCCGAATTTTCAGCGCTATTACTATGTCAGGGAGTGGAACTTTGACCGCGGTCTGTGGATCGCGTCATGCAATGTTGATGTACTTGCAACGTATAAAAGGCGCATAGGAATGACCTCGTTATATGTATTAAGAGCCTCCGGCAATTATGACGGCAATATAATAGATAACTTGTATCCCTGCAAAACTAACTGCAGTTATCACACGGACTTACTAAACGTACCATATACAACGGGTTGCTATATTCTGGGTATTGTTTCAAAACTTGGCGCGTATGGATCCATCGCATATTATGTTATGGACTCCGCAAATATGGCGCGGTTCGTTCAAGGTCTAATGACCGGAATCGTTGGTGAGGGCGCAAATCCTTTAAACGGGTTCAGCCTTAATGACGCATCTCTCGCGCTGCAAACGTCTCTTGTAGATCCTATTCAGTATATAAAATCGGTCATGTGGTGTCCGTTTGATATGTCAGACCTTACCTATACGGCAGCAAACCAGCTTGATATATTCAAATGGACGCTTACTAATGTATCTTGCGGCATGATCTACGGAAAGACACTTTCCAAGACATATACTTTCAATATTACTAAACACCCGGACACGGCGAGCCGTGGCAATTATGTTAATACTAAACCCTATACTAATATTACACTGAACTTCCCGCCGTTCGGAAATATCGAAATCGACACCACTGTAACAGGTACAGCCACAACGTTATCACTTGAGCTTGATTATGATATATTTACCGGATCCGGACAGCTTAGAGTTAAGGCCAACGGCATAGTATTAAATCAGATCAATACGCAGTTAGGCGTACCGGTCCAGATCTCGCAGGTAACACGCGATTATCTGGGAGCAGCACAAAGTGTTGTTTCCGGTGTTGGTTCTGTCGTTTCCGGTGCTTTAACAGGAGGCGCAGGCTTGGCGGCAGGTATCACAAACGGCATTAACGCCATAGGAAACGCTGCGGCCGCGATGATACCGAGAGCTAACAGCATTGGAGGCGTCGGCAATTATTCCGTATTGAATTACCAGCCACGCCTTGACTATCAGTTTTTCAGGCCGGTTGATGATGATATATCTCATAATGGCCGTCCGTTGTGCAAGGTCGTTCAGATAAACCAACTTGCCGGTTATATTCTGGTACAGGACGGTGATGTTATAACAGACGGTACATCGGAAGAGGACGCCATGATCAGGCAATACCTTGAATCAGGATTTTATTTTGAATAAGGCGGTGAAGATATGGCAGTATTTACTCCGCGTTTAAATTCTCAAGGTATCGCAGGATCAAGGCATTATGAGACCGGTAACCCTTTTTATTTGGCAGGCTACGGCATGCCGAACTGTACGGCGTACGCTTTCGGGCGTTCATGGGAAATAGCGGATCCTAACAATCAAGGGATCAACTACCCGCCTTTATCGACCGGAAACGCTGAGGACTGGTATAATCACGCCGATAACTGGCCGAGAGGATCCACACCGGCGCTTGGCGCTATCGCCTGTTATGCTGATGGTATTTTTTCCGGTGATGGCCATGTTTGCGTAGTTGAGGAAATAGACCAGGCTAATAACAGGTGTCTCGTTTCGGAGTCCGCTTATAATGGTTATTATTTCAGGGCGACGCATTACATTAACTATAATGGCGATTATGGTTACGGTGGTTATCGTTTTCAAGGATTTATCTACAATCCTTATGCCGGAACAGAGCCGGGGCCTCCGGGACCCGGACCCGCTGAGGGTTTCGACATCTGGAAATTTAAGCATTTAATAGACATTAAGAAAGGACGGTATATCACATGATCGGATCAAAGAATATACCTGTATCATACGATTATATCAACGCGTATAATCACCAGTACAGACCCTCAACTATACATGTAAAAGAAACTGGTCTTTCATGGTATTTTAAGCGCTATCTCATACAGAAAATCATAAGCGTGTTCAAGTTTGAGGGGATCCCTGAAAACTGGGCGACAGATTATTTTTTATATACGCTTTTCGTATTCGGATATTGCGCGGTCATCAATACCAATAAATACGGCATTATACCGCAGCACTGCACGCTGTCAGGCTATAACATTTACTACAGACCCAACAGGGCTATTATCACGAATCCTCTTTTTAAGAGGACAATAGAAGCCCGCATAGGCCGCGATACGGAGCTTGTTAGAATGTCACCGGACTGGTGCGGGGTCTGGGATATAGTCGAGTATTATGCGGATCTGATGGCGCTTACATCGGAAACTATCGCAGTAAATCTTATAAACTCAAAGTTTTCTTATGTTTTCGCAGCCGAGGACAAAACCAGCGCCGAGAGTTTAAAAAAGCTGTACGACCAGATCGCAAGCGGCGAGCCTGCAGCTTTTGCGGATAAAAAACTGTTTAACGATGACGGCTCACCCTCATGGCTTGTTTTTACACAGAACTTAAAACAGAACTATATCGCCGGGGATCTTCTTGAGGATCTTGCTAAAATCGACAGCAGATTTAATACCGAGATCGGAATACCTAACGTTAATATTGCTAAGGCGTCCGGCGTCGGAGCTGCGGAGGTTATGGCGAACAACATCGACACGCAGTCAAAGGTTGCTCTGTGGCTTGACACTATAAGAGAAAGCCTTGAAAAAGTAAATGATATGTTCGGCCTGAATATATCTGTATCACTCAGGTTTGAAAACGAGGAGGTAGTAACAGATGAGCAGAGGGGCTAAATTATCTATAATGGGTTTATATAACTATGATCCGGACGTGTTCGCAGGGTTTGAGGTCCCGGATGGCATGGATAAAGATGTTGTTATAAATGAAATAGTCATGCAGTGCGCCGAGCTGGAGTTATTATATCCCTCATATAATCTCATGAAGATCGCTATCGCAAACTGGACAAAAGTAGAAACTAAGATCTGGGAGAAGCTGTGGGCGACAGAAAACCTTGAGTATAATCCGATATGGAACGTTGACGGCAAGATAGTCGAAAAAGGAAACGTCGGTAGTATCGGATCCACAAAGGGTTATAATGAAACTAATTGGTTAGATAATTCAAAGCTGGCAGCAAACGACGAGCGCGAGACGATCAGGACCGGGAACATCGGCGTTACAACTACACAGAAAATGATAAACGAAGAGAGAGAAGTTGCAGAATTTTCGACAATATGGTATATTGTTAATAGCTTTAAAAAGCGTTTCTGCTTGATGGTTTACTAAAGGAGGTAGACAGATGAATAAACTTTACAGCGTGCATGATCATTGGACGGATATTGATAAGAAAAACGATGTTGATATTGAGTCAATCGACGGCGTAATAACAGGGATCAAGGTAAACGGCGAGGACTACGGCGGCGGGGAAAGTGGTTATAGTACGGCAAAATTAACTTATGAGGCCGATGGGCAAGTACCGGTGCCACCCATTTATATAAGTCGCATTTGGGATAATGCGATAACCTCGATAATTCCTGTCATTGGAACATATGATGTTGTGCTATATAACGGAGTTGCATATGGAATACTTGATTCAGACGACCATGTACATGTTGATGGTGCGATTGAATATGACGACGGTGATTTAGTCATCACAGGCGACTGCACCATAATCATATCAAACATCTTATAGCACTTAAACAGCACTTAGAAAGGAGTTAAATATCATGTCAATTTTTAATGAGTTTCCATATACAAACTTCCATGAATTAAATCTTGACTGGCTTATTAAGGCCGTAAAAGAAGCAGTAAACACTGTAACAGATTTTACTGCAAACTGGGAAGATAAAGTTAAAGATGACGTTAACGAATGGCTTGACAATCACCCGGAAGCTACAACAACAGTACAGGACAATTCGCTGACAGTGAATAAATTCACGCCGGAACTTAAGCTGCAGACGGTCAAGGATTATGTAACGCCTGAAATGTACGGCGCTGTAGGTGACGGATCCACAGACGACACGTCAGCAGTGCAGGCCGCAATCAACAGCGGAAAGCCTGTGGGCCTGCTTCACTACTATAAAGTTTCAGCGCCTCTGACAGACGTTAGCAACATGTTTGGTTTATCCGGAGTTCTGGGCGGTATTATCTGGGACAGCGGTGTTCAGGGAGGGACTAACCTCTTAACGATCAAGACAGGCCAGCCCGCTTATTTATCAAATATCAGGCTGAACTTCGGCACACAGAACACATTAAGGCACTCACTTAACGCAGAGGGCTGCAGCTATGTGTTTATTGATCATTGCGAGATCGTAAGCGGCAGCGGTTACGCGATCAAGATCTCTAACGCACACGATGTGTTTATCACAAATACAAAGTTTGCTGATGTGTACGGCGCAACAGGGAACCCCGGCGGGGCTATTTACGGGCAGGCGTTCCACAACGTCATTGTATCCGGCTGCGTGTTTGAGTCCCTTTATGATCACGCCTTATACTGTGCGGGAGACTCAGGCGATGTTTACAATGTGGTATTTGCAAATAACACATGTATTTCATGCGGACGCGGTAACCTCACAAACGGCGCTGCCGTGGCTATTTACGCCGGCTCTCACGACATAGCCGTTTCAGGCTGCACAATGGTTAGTTGTAAATCCGGTGTTTATGTAGGTAAATATGGATCCGCTCAGACAGTGCCTCGCGATATTTCAATAACAGGCTGTACTTTCAGATCCTGCAACGAAAACGGCATAATGCTCGAGGGCCTTGCAGGTGCTAAAATTGATCTTGTAACAATTGACGGCTGCACGTTCCACGGAGTAGCACAGGACGGTATAAGGCTGTTACATGCTGATAGGTGTGTAATCGCTAATAATACATTATTTAATGTTACGCGTTACGGAATAGTTATCGGTGAGGGCGTTTATAACCTTGTAAACTCAAACAACTTAAGGAACGTTAACGACACCGGAATCATGATCGGATACCCGGAAGCTGCGAATAATAATCAGATCTCCAACAACGTTGTTACAACGTCCTCAGGCGTTACAGGCGTGTATGTCAGACAGTCAACAGGTAATAGACTCTTTAATAACTACGCTAACGGCTATCAGACTAACTTTGTTACAGGCGGCGTGGACGAGATGAACATAGCAAGCTCATTATATCAAAAGTCTATCTGGTTTCAGTCCGGACCTAATCAGTCACAGTATCACAGCGTAGGAGATATAGTTATCAGTACTGCACCCGTAGCAGGCCAGCCGGTTATGTGGATCTGTA
>Ga0256404_1010214_pt1 | contig 13078 bp, 8 predicted proteins | sample RumenRJG_01DNA_FD_185990 | JGI IMG/M metagenome (GOLD analysis project Ga0256404, IMG submission 185990) | Bovine rumen microbial communities from Lethbridge, Alberta, Canada - RJG_01 | ecosystem: Host-associated > Mammals > Digestive system > Stomach > Rumen | place: Canada: Alberta | collected...
TCTTAATGAATTCTTTTGGATATTTTGATTCTCTAATTTTCATGGCAAACACCCCCTTGATGTTATGCCTCGAGAATACAAAAAGTTTAGGATTAGTTAAACAATGCCGAAGATTGACCTGTTACCTGATATCAAGCATTGATTAGTTCCTTATTTTGAAGGTAGTGCAAGATCTTAACTGCGCTTAATTCAGGATTGTCACTTGGGATGATTATAGTTCCTAACTCACCAACTTTTATAGTCAGCTCTGTTTTTCTTGAGCTTGTACTTAGTACTGCATGGGTTGTTGTTTCAAGATCAATCACAGAAACATTACTATTTGCTCTTTTTCTTATGTTGCAAAGCCTTTTAGTAAAGGTTGAAACACTGACTGTAAATCCTAACTTAGGGGTTACTTCCTTTTCTATAAAAGATTCTACAGACAAAGTAAGATCTCTGTGCTGATATTTGTCAAAAATGTTTTGCCAATTAAGAGTATTTAAGGCTTGGCTGACTTCGTATCTATTCAATCTTATCCGTTTTCTCCTTGTTGGTTAACGAATAAGCTTATTTTAACGATCGGCCATTTTTATAAAAACCGGGGTTTTGGGAATAGGGACGTTGTCGATGAGAGGGCAACGTTCCTTAGAGCTTAAGCAATTCTAGATAAACTTTTCTCTAAGGGCAAGAACCAAGGAGAAAAGATCATGGCTAAGTCCAAAAATATACTAACCCCAAATGAGCTTGATTGCTTTGACATACTGCAAGCTCGTGGCTTGTATCCTGTAGGCATTGATTTAGCAGCTCGTGTATTTCAAGTATGCTATTTCGATGTACAAGCTAAGAGACTTAAGAACGTTCAATTATCACGTGACAAGTTTAAAGAATTCATTCTAGAAGCTGAGTTCAACTTTGGTCACATCCTAGCAGTATTTGAAGCATGTGGAGCTTGTAACTATTGGGCAAGGTTTATTGAGGCTCTTGGCCACCAAGTAAAAATCATTTCAGCACAAGCTGTACTACCATTTAAAGATACATCAGACAAGAATGATGATATCGATGCTCGTGCCATCTTCCTTGCAGCCATTTCGCCATTTAGACGTAATGTTATCAAGGTAAAGACTGAGCAAGAGCAAGTAATAGCCAATCTGTTCACAATCAGAGCCAATCTAATTAAGCAAAGAACTCAAACACTTAATGCTTATCGCGCGATGATTTATGAGTTGGGTGGTGTAAGCGATCCTAGAAGTACCAAAAGACTTTTAGAATCCGGTAATGCCATTATTGAAGAGCTTGAATCACGTGACTCTAAAGCCACTGACAGCTTTAAACTTATAAGTTCAACTTTAACCGGCACCATCAAAAATATTGATGATCGCGTAGATGAGATAAACAAGTATTTAGAGAGCTTTTCTAAACATGATCCAATTGCCAGTAAGTTTATATCAATACCAGGCGTAGGCCCAATTGTAGCTACAGCATTGTTTGTAGCTATGGGCTCTCCTGATAACTTTGAGAATTCAAAGAATTTTGCAGCTTACGTAGGAATGGTTCCAAAGGTTAGTGGCTCTGGAGGCAAGGTAACTACCGGAAGAACTCGAAAAGCCTGTAATGCTTTAGTAAAGCCATTACTCTACTTTAGTGCCATGGCATACATTGCTTACATTAAGAAGCATGATCTCAAAGGTACTAATACGCTTTTAAAGAAGTTTAACGCAGCTACCCATAAGAAGACAGTGCTAGTCGCTATAGCAAATAAGATTGCAAGAACTGCATGGTCACTTGCTAAAAACGATACCACGTTCGATCCTAAGAGGAGCAGATTGTAAGTAAAATTTAAATATTCGTTACTGCTAAGCTAACAAACTAACATTGCGTGTTGACTGTTTTGGCCCTCTCAAAGACAACACTTGGTGCGCAATTGAAGTTTACGCATGGCTATTGTGTCATGGTTTCTAGTTCCCTAATTAATCCGCTTTTAATAAGTAAGATTTGATATAGATGTGAATGCTTAGCAGTACTTTTTCAAAAGCCATCTAAAGATACGTAAGTTCCAATGCTTTAAAGCATAATTTGGGAATCATTTCCCTAGATGGCTTTTGAAAGAGCAATCTTTTAACAGCGGGGGTTAAGTTTAGTGGTCTTTCATTGCATTTAGCAAAAGGCCAGAATCAAACCTCTAAACCTCGCTGTTAAAAGGTGTTTTTGTAAGTACTTTAAAGCTTATTTAGAACTCAATCGAGAATATCGATACGAAGGAATTAAGCCTCTTGAAGTACTTACAAAGCCGCTTTTATAAGTGACTTTGTGACAGTGTGTTTTAAGTTTACCGTAGCTACATTACATAAAGTAAAACTGTGGAATCAATCCACTAAAGCACACTGTCACAAGGACATTTAAGGTACAATATGCGCCGTTTTTACTTTTTAAAGGAGCGTATATTATGAGTATTAAAACAGTTAAATCTAAGGTTAATGGCTGTGAGATGACCTTCTCCTCCATCAATGGCGTAATCGCTATGGTAGAGCCTTGTGTGGCTGAAGGCTATATCCCAATGGGTCTTGACCTTTCTAAGTCACGCTACCAAGTTTGCTACTTTGATGATAACAATGAGCTTATCAATAAGCAGCGCACTCCTGAAGAGTTTGATGATTTACTTTTAGACTTCCAAGCTAAAGGAAAGAAGTTACTTGTAGGTTTTGAGCACTGCTCTGGCTCTAATAAACTCGCACGAAAAATCCTTAACATGCAGTTTAAATGTAAGGTTATGAACACAGCTATCGTCAGTGGCTATAAAAAGAACAAGGATGATGCAATTGATGCTTTAGCTCTGTTACAGAAGGTTCAGTCACCATTTGTTAAAAGTGAGTACATTCGCGATGATGATAACTTAGAAATGCGTAGAGTTGCTCAAGACTATGAACACACCACAAAATACCTTTATGACAAGGTTAGAAAAGCAAATAGCAGTCTTATTGAGATGGGATACATTTATAAAAACAAATGCACATTAAACAATATAGGAAAAGCAGTTGCGAGTGTTATAAATCAAGAAGAGGCGTTTAATAAAGATGTAAGTTATTTTAAAAATTTGCTTAAGACCTTAAAATCAACAAACGACGATATTAAACGCATGCAAAATGATAGCATACTTAAAAAGGTTCGTGAAGATGAGAAGTGCCAATTAGCATTTACCATCCCTGGTATGAACGCTATCTCTGTATATTATGCGATAGCTGCAATTGGCGATATCTCAAGATTTAAATCACCAAAGGAGTTAGCAGCCTACTTTGGTTTAATACCAGGCCACACCGGTACTGGCGGTAAGATTGAAATGGGCCGTATCCAAGATGGAGGTGATCCACTCTTTAGACGTGCTATCTTTAATGCAGCAGTATCATTACTTGCAAGATCTAAAAGAGAAAATGGTAAATACTCCAGTGACTTTTTAGAAAGAGTAAAGGCTAAAGATAAGCACTTTAAGCAATTGGTTATTGCTATCGCTGTAAAGATGGTTAAAGTGCTATGGGCAGTGCTTACTTTTGAAGAGGCTTATGATCCTGAAAAAGGTGGCTTAGGACCTTGCAAATCAGTTAAAGATCCAAGATGTATTGATAAAGGTTCAAGACTTGAAACTTTATTAAATCAGTTCCAAATTGATTGTGAAATAACAGACGATGAAGCTCTGTTAGAAGATGAAACAGGACTTAACTTTATAGATTACAGTTACAAGCTAGAGAAGTTAGGCATATTTGAATTTTAATTAGTGATCCTTACATTGTAATTACAGAACACTTTAAAGCAATCTAATAACTTAGAAGAAGAAAATGAAAGACAACTAGTACTTAATAAATTAGGTGCTTACTTAATGTAAAGGATTAGATGTGATCACATCGAGGCTGTATGATCTATAGAGAAAGTTTAGCCATGAATTAGTAGCAATGCTAATTCTCGAGTTATTGAACAGAATTTGGACTACCGCCTTCTAAACGCGATTTCGATTGCCACTGGACCTTAACCTGGCAGATAGGCAATAACGACGAATTATAATAGAACTAGGCATAGGCAATACATCGAGTATTGTGAGCTTGAATTTATGATCCTGCATTAAACGGCGTAACTTATAACCCTTTAGATAAATTAAAGGCAGGTAGAGACACAACAACACTTACTGTATACTCTATTAGTCAGCTGATGTTGACCTAATTTTTTACGCTCAAAATTTGAAGATTGGTTGTTAAAAATGTGAAGCTAATCACAGACAGAAAAATCGACAACATATAGGGACTTACATAAAAACTATGACTAAAATGTTTAATTAGATTTAGATAACTTTGTGCATCTTATTATATCCAACAAGATCGTTCTTATTAGTTTTTAGAGCAAGTTCTATGCATGAAATTTTAATAAATATTTGTGCTAATCGGTGCTCATTTTGGCAAGTGGATACACTAATCAATTATAAAAAATTGAGCGTGTTCCTTGCAAATATGCAAATACTTTGATCCAGTTTAAAATAATTCTTATGTATTCAAAAAGTAAGTTACAAAGCTTACATTTTAAAGTAAGTTAATTTATTTCAGAAGATTTTATTGAAATTATGTGTAAAATGATCAGAATAAATTTTTAGATGATTGCATCTTAATTTTTGATTTAAAAAATTCAAGCTAAATGAAGATAAGTTGTAATCAAAAGTTTGGTCTTGCTCAATATACTTAGGTGTTCTAGTGACTGTTGAAGAAAGATAGATAATAAAATTAGAAATTAGTTCTGATCCTCTTCCATCTGTAATTTCAATACGACCTGTCTTGCGAAATATATTATGATTTTTATCATAAAACTTCTCTATTAAGAAGCCAATTTCATCTTGTGAAATGTGCCTTTTGAAATATTTTAAAGCGATTTTATCTGGAGAATTGAGCCAATCTTTAACTTTTATATTAAGAAAACTAATTAACTCGTAGATATAAAAGAAAGCAGAAATAATAAAAATAAAGCTAATATAAGGCTTGAAGGGTAATGTTAACTCATAAATACAAATATGTTGAAGAAAATCATCTGGAGAAAAAGTTATAAAAGAAGATGTTCCAAAAAGCAAAAAGACGGTAAGTTTTGTCTTTTCTAATAACACTTTAACTAAAGCTTGAATACTTGATAACCACATACAATCTTCCTAATAGTCTATCTGAAGCTTATTTGTCCATTCATTAGCATTGGAAGCAAGAAATCTCTCAATGATGATAATTCATTGTTTTCGTTTATATTTTTAATAAGTTCGTTCCTTATTTTTTCTGCTTTGTTAGAAAAAAGTTCTAAAGATTTAAGAGGCGGAATTACTACTTTTATACCATCAAGATTACTTCTTGTAATTTGAGGTTGAGCTGAACCTGTTACATACCTTTTTATGTCTATATATCTAAGTGAATGGTATAAGTATTCTTTTGTTACAGAACTATCTTTTGGCGTAACAACCATTGAATTTCCTGTAATCCAAGATCTTGGAAGTGTCATAAGATAGTTTCCACAGCTAGCACCTCTACAACAAATTGCTATTTCAGGTTGCTCGTGGTTAAACTTGTTGTATCTACCTACAATTCCGTTTGCACCATAAACAAAATATTTACCATCTTCTTTCATTAAATTTGAAGGTAAAATTTCTGGTTGATATAAATTAGCAATAGAATTTAGTTTTTTGACCGCCCACCCTTCTGGAATCTCTCTTTTTAACTCTTCATTCCAAAACATCTTTCCTCCTGAAGATTTATAAGGCTTACCTTCTTCATTTGGAAATTCAAATTGTAAGAACCAATAGTCATAGATGGTCTTTGCTAAAGACTCAAGTTCAGCATTGATTTTGTTGTTGTTGGCAATTTTATCTTCAATTGCATTTAAAATTCCAGAAATTGACCTTTGATGTTCCATCGAAGGAAGCTCTAATTCAAAATTTTCTAAATCTCTTTGATACAAGTGAAGAATAGTACTTCCTAATGATTTATTTCTTTGAATAAAGTCTTTAAAGATATTACTTTTTAGTACATGGTAAAGATAATCAAAATTAAGTTTTTCTGGGATGGAGTTTCTAAGAACAAATATTCCTGAAGCAACTGTGCAAGGTGTTGTTAATCCTTTTACATAACCAATTTTTCCTAAAGTTCCATCTTTAGAAATTAAAATATCTCCTTCTTGGAGCATTATTTCTGGAGATTCTTCATATCTATCTTTAGTGATAAAACCGCAGTTATTCCAGTCGACGTAACCATCCATCAAGGCTGTTGCATTGATAATTTTATAATCACTATTTGTTAGATATTCGTCTTTACTTAATCCTTTCCATCCGATACGTCCTTTTAAGTAAAGATCTCTTCCAAGATTAAGCTTCATACTTCAATTCTCCTAAGCTCTTCTTAATCTCAGCTTCAAGAGAATTGCCTTCCTTGAATAACTCGTCAAGTTTTGAAGTATAGTCAGCAATCTTTTGATTAAACTCTTCTTGAGTAAGCTCTACATACTCAATCTTAATCTCAAAATATTGACCTGCTGATAAAGAGTAATTCTTCTCTTTAATCTCATCGTACTTTACGTTTACACTAAAATCGTCAATAGCTTTATTCTCAGCAAAAGCTTCAATAATCTTATTGATATCATCAGTATTTAAAACGGTCTTTTGGTTCTTACCATCTTTGATAGTTTCACCAAGTTTTGAAGCATCAATAAGTACAGCATTATCTGTTAACGCTGTCTTATCAATAAATACTACTGATACGTTGGTACCTGTGTTAGCAAAGATGTTACTTGGCATACTAATAACACCTTTTAAGAATCGATTATTTACAAGGTATTGTTTAATCTTTTGTGCAATTCCTGATTGAGCTGTTAAAAAGCCTGTTGGAACTACAATAGCTCCTTTACCGCCATCTTTAATTGAATAGAGCACATGTTGTAAGAAGCACAAATAAATTTCCATAGACTGTTTTTTTGTCTTTGGAATATTTGGAATACCAGCAAAGAATCTTCCTTTATTAGGATCATTTTTAAGCTCAGATTGATAATCACTAAAATCTAACTTAAATGGAGGATTGCTTACTACATAATCAAATTGCTTTAGCTTTTCACCTTCCTTATGGAATGGGTGAGATAAAGTATTACCTTTAATAACATTAGTTAAAGAGTGACTCATGCCATTTAGAATTAGGTTTAGCATCATCATAGTAGATGACTTATCACTAATATCCTGAGTATATACAGAGCACTTTTGCTCGCCTATAGCATGAGCAAGAGCAATTACTAAAGTTCCAGTGCCAGCTGCAGGATCGTAGCAAGTCATACTCTTTAGATTAGGATTATCGCCAACTAATAGTTTTGCAATAATCTGAGCAACTGAGTGAGGAGTGTAGTATTCAGCATAGGTACCACCACCATTAGAGTTATAGTCCTTTAATAAGTACTCAAAGATGGTTGAGAAGAAATCATATCCAGCATCAAATACCTTCTCAAAAGAGAAAGCTGATATATCGCCAATCAATGATTTGCAAAATGCATTCTTTTTAACTGAACTTCCAGAGATTAAATCTGAAATAGGGTGAATAATGGAAATATGGGCATTACCATCATCTTGGATAAAAAAGAAAGACTCATTCTTCTTAGCAATACCTTCTAGGGTTGCATCAAAAATCTTAGCAAAATTATCTTCATTTTGTCTTGAAGATAAATATGGTAACAAGTGCTCTTTATCAAGGATCACTGTATCCATCATTTCATCACAGAGCTCTTCATAATCGTCTTCAGACATATCTAAAAGAGCTTTGTAAGGATCTTCTGCATCTTCAATTTCTGGTCTTTCTAGTTTAGCTTGATATACAAACTTATCATTCAAAAACTTGTATAAGAAGGTTTCTACAATAACAGTGTACTCGTGACCTGAGTTACCTAAACCATTATTATTTGTTGTGCTTTTTAATCTATCAATAAGATCTTTTGTCTGTTGCTGAACTTCTAGTGCAGTCATTCTTTTATACCCTTGTAGTGTTATATTCTTTTTCAATTAAGTCTGTTACATATGAGCGAATATTAGAATCAGTTTTAATATCTTCAGCTCTAAAGCTCTTGGTAACAGCACTCTTGATAACCTTTGTAAAATAACCAACAGCATTTGCAATTGCTTGATTATCAAAATATGAATCGTCAACAGCTTCTTTAATATTCAATAGAATGTGAGTCAATTGCTCTTGTTTCTTGGTGAATTTAAATGCATTGTTTTCATTTGTAGCATTCTCGTTTGCCTTTTCTGTTAAACGTTTTTCAATGCGTACAAACTTTTTGTCTCCATGATATTTTATAGCTATGATTTCATCTTCTTCGTTTTTACGTCTAATACGCTTTAAAATATCGTCCATAACCTTAACATGCTCGTGCATGTTAAAGTCATCTAAAGAGCCTACACCTTTCTTGGTCATTTCTTCAATAAATGCTTCATATAAGGTTTTGTATTCAGGATCGGCAGGATCAATGTTTCTGCAAATTTGATCTCTTGTGTATTTTATGCTTTGCAAATATTGCTCTTTAAGCTCAAGCTCTTCCTCACCTGTCTTTGTAAATTCAAACTCAATTCCATCAATTGCAGCATTTAACGCTTCTTTAACTGATTCACGCTCTTCTGAACCATTTTGAATACGTAATAGCACTAATCTGTTCTTAGTTGCTTTTATTAAGTTTGATATCTCTTTAATGTTAATAATATCTGAAGGATCATCACCTTGATTTGTCAGCAAATTCTCAATGCTTTGCATGGTCTCAAGTGCCTTGTAAATACTATTTACAGTAGGTAAGTCTGTGATTAGATTTAACTGTTTAGAAAATATTGTTGCGTTATTTAGTTCATATTTCTCTAAAACAGTTAGAGCATCATCAACTTGTTTTTGGGCTTCCTCAAGAGTTACAAATAACTTGTTATATTTATCAGAATCGTTTGGACCAACTTCTTCGTCTAATTCTTTTTGGTATCTCTGATTTGTCTTTTCGTACTCTTCTTCGATATTTGCAAAATCAACGACATAACCATACTTTAAGTTTTTATATGGTCTGTTTACACGAGTTAGAGTTTGTAAGAGATTATGCTCTTTAACCATACGGTTAAGGTATAGTTTTTTAAGTCTTGGCGCATCAAATCCAGTTTGTAACATCTGGAAAACAATCAGGATATCAACCTTACCTTCCTTGAAAAGCTTAATCCACTTTGTTCTGGTCTCTTTATCATAACTGTCACATAGAATTAAAGCGGAACGGTATCTTCCTTTTGGTGGTAAAGTATTTTTTGCATCAATTACATCTGGTGAAACGCTTTGAATAATCTCTTTAAAATCCTCGAATTTATGATCAACTTCACTTCCATCAGCATATTCTCTTAAAAAGATTTCATACATCTTTAATGCCTGCTCTTTGCTATTGCAAACTATCATAGCTCCAAGCGATCTATCGTTTTGAGTTTCTCTAAACTTTTCAAGATCATCTATGATGTACTTTAGAAGTGGTCCTACATAATTTTCATGAGCAAAGACGGTTGTTGAGTTTACAAAACGCTCATTTACTTTTAACTCACGCAACCTCTCTTGCATTTCTCCTTTAAAGTCAGAGTGAATGTTCTCTCTGATAAGGCGTAAGGTATAACCATCAGCAATAGATGCGTTGTAGTAATAAGTATGTATGTAATCGCCAAAGATATCTTTAGTATTAAAGTCCTTGCTTACAATAGGTGTTCCTGTAAGCGCAATCTTAATAGCATCAGGATCACTAGTAAGTAGATTCTTTAAGAAGCTGCCTTTAGGATCATAGTTACGGTGAGCTTCATCAATAAAGTAAATTCTCTTAACCTTTAGGTTATAAGCATTCTTAGCTAGAGCCTTGCTATCTTGAGAGAACTTTTGAATATTAACAACTGTAATTTCAAGAGCACCACTTTGATTTTGAGTTGTAAGTGGGCTTGAAATGATCTTGGTAAAATCGTCTTTTGTTTGAACTGGAACAACCTTTAATCCACGGCAAGTAAATTCCATTTTAGCTTGCTCCATCAAATCCAATCTATCAACGATAAAGAAGAATTGAGGGATAATACCTTGCTTTGAGAAATAGTCAGTTAGGTATTTGACATTGTAGTAAGCTAAGGCTGTTTTACCACTACCTTGAGTATGCCAAATAATGCCTTTGTCGTTGCCATTATCAAGGTGTTTTTCGATTGCTTTAGTTGCAAATAATTGAGGGTAGCGCATTAAATGCTTTTGCAAGCCACTTGTATAGTTTGCATAAGCAATGCCGTACTTTAAGAAGAAATGGAATCTCTCATAACTAAATAAACTATCGCAAATACTCTTAGTTGGAGTATTGATGCTACAGTTAGTTTGATATTCACTGAAATTCTTGTACTGAACTACATTGTTATCACGAAGCATAGCTTCTTCTATGTCAGCAGATACTTCAGTTTTATATACTTTTAAAGGAAAACTACTGTCTTGACCTTCTTCTCTGAATGCGCTGTATTTACTAGTTTTTCTTCCTATCGCTCCATAGAATGCTCCTTGTGTAGGTACAGCACCTTCATCTTCATAGTTCATGTCATTACTAAATACCATGATTTGGCTGATATTTAGATAACGCCTAAAGGCAGGAACAACAAAACGGCGTTCCATTCTCTGAAATTCAGCTTGAACGCCATCTTTGTTATTCTCTTTTTTAACTTCAATAAAGGCTAAAGGAAGTCCATTAACAAAAAGAGTAATGTCAGGTCTAAAATTGTCAGAATCTTTTTTACCGCAAGTAAGTTCTGTTGCCACCTGAAAAGTATTTCTTGTTCTGAAATTATCAGGTGTAGATAAATCAACTATTTTATTGTCTGTATCTAACAAAATAGTCTCGTAGAATTCTCTTCCTAAATCCTCATTATTTAATGTGGATTGGATTTTACCTAACAGCTTATTAAAGTCATCCTCTGTCTTATTTTCGTTTAACTTAAAATAAGCTGCTTTAAGGTAATCAATTAAGATATTTGTATCAGGATCTATATTTGTCTTTTCTAAACTATATCTTTTGGATTCAAGACCATTTTGAGAAATATACTTATATCCCATTTCCATTAAGTGTTTAATGGTAGGAAATTTAACTCTACTATCTTCACTAAATGCAGACATGACTCACCAAAATAATTTGCTTAATTTAATCAAACTTTTCCGTAAGAATTTTTTTTAATACTTATTTCATGCGGTTTTATAACTAAAACTATCTTATCATTTTGTATAAATAAAAAATACATATAAACATGTCAAAATTGAGAGCTAGGCTTGCGAAATATTTGTTCAATGGAATATAAAATATTGAAGTACTAGGTGAAGCTTATTTAGTTAGATATATTTTGCGATTTGCATCAGTCGCAAAAGACGAATTGTCAAAGATAACAATAATTTAAAAATGCCAAAATTTTGTAGTTATATCCTTCCAATTATTTTAATTAGCACTTTTTCTGCAAGTGCTGATGAAGTCGTTTCATTTTATAAAGATCTAAAATCCGACGATTTAAAAAAGGTTAAATTCTACAATCCAAAGCCAGATCCTGATGATGTCATTGTATCGTTGCCTTGTGATTTGAAGATGGCTTTTAGAAAAGTATATACCTCAACAGGAACAGACAAATTACAAGATAATACCTTCGTTGCTGGAGATGCTTCAGACTCTTCTTTATCTCAAGGTGCTCATTTACGTCATATCCAAGGTGGATTTAAAGACGATAAAGGCTATTACTACTTAGTAGCAAAATATGAATTACTAAAGTTTCAGGCTGAAGCCATAAGAAATAATGGTGTTTGTCCTAAAATCACCCCTAAAAATAGAATCCCAGTTACTAATATTTCTTACTTTGATGCCCTAGATATAGCAAGACAAATGACTTTGTATATTCAAGGTCTCGGTGGCACAAAAAACACATTATTACAGCAAGATTCATTTGTACGAATGCTTACTGATGCAGAATGGGAATTTGCAGCTCGTGGCGGTTTAAATGTGACTAAAGAGCAATTATCAGAAAGTATTCCTGCCTTTAATGGTGAGGAACTACGTGATATTGCTTGGTATCAAGGACCTCAAAGTTCAAATGGTAGAGTTCAACTACCTGGACTTAAAAAGCCTAATCCTTTAAAGATTTACGATATGCTTGGCAATGTGCAGGAAATGGTTAATGACTTCTTTAATCCTGTAAACAAGCAAAGAATATCAGGACAAGTTGGAGGCATTTGCGTAAGAGAAGGAAGTTTTTTAACTCCTGCTCAAAGAATGTCATCAGCTTTACGTACTGAAAGACCACTTATCAATCCACAAAATCATAAAGAAGCAAAGTCTCTTGATATGGGAACTCGTTTTACTTTAGCCCCCACAGCTGTATTTAATGATGTAGAGGAAGTTAAACAATTAAACAAAGAGTTCTCAAATGAAAAAGATCCTGCTTCAGCTTTAGCATCACAAGCAAATCTTTATCATCATCAATGGCTTTATATTGCCCTAATTACATTGCTAGTTGTTATTACAGTAATCTTCCTCATTTCGAAAAGAAAGTACGCTAGTTCAATGGCTCAATATGTATATGGTTTTATGTACCAAAAGATTATTGGAGTAAAGCAATATTTCATCAAATCGGTTGAGTGGTATCAAAAAGCAGCTGAGCAAGGTAATATGTTAGCTCAATATAAATTAGGCTTAATGTACGATAGAGGAAAAGAAGTAAAGCAAGATTACATCAAAGCGGTTGTGTGGTATCAAAAAGCAGCTGAACAAGGATATGCTCAAGCTCAATATAATTTAGGCGTTATGCACGATAACGGTCGAGGTGTAAAGCAAGATTACATCAAAGCGGTTGAGTGGTATCAAAGGGCAGCTGAACAAGGATATGCTATTGCTCAATCTAATTTAGGCGTTATGTACTATAACGGTGTAAGTCCCAAAACCCCAGTTTTTCTAAAAATGGTCGATCGGTAAAATAGATCCTGCATTCAGACAGAAGTGTTTAAGTCTGCTTTTGAGCTAAAGCTGCAGATTTAGTGATAACAACTACCATCGAGTTGGG
>Ga0256404_1010217_pt1 | contig 13077 bp, 10 predicted proteins | sample RumenRJG_01DNA_FD_185990 | JGI IMG/M metagenome (GOLD analysis project Ga0256404, IMG submission 185990) | Bovine rumen microbial communities from Lethbridge, Alberta, Canada - RJG_01 | ecosystem: Host-associated > Mammals > Digestive system > Stomach > Rumen | place: Canada: Alberta | collected...
CCACATACGATAACTGGTTTCTTTTTGTCGAGCTCGTGCAGATAGTTCTGGAAATCGGTTTCCCATTTCATGCGGTAGTCAAGGCGCTTAGGCAGACCACCTTTCTCAAGTGCTTCTTGTGAGTTTGGGGTATATACGCTTACAAGATAGAAATCTTCCATCTCAAGAGTTAGTACTCGTCCCTCATGGTCGTGTTCTTCTATACCTATACCTTTTGAAACGCTGATAGGGTGGTGCTTAGTGTATATAGCCACACCTGAATAGCCTTTCTTTTCGGCATAATTCCAATAGCTTTCATATCCAAGGAAGTCAAGGTTAAGTTGTCCCTCTTGAAGCTTGGTTTCGTTCAAGCAAAAGAAGTCAGCATCAAGTTCATTGAAATATGTTTCAAATCCCTTGCTCTTTACGTTTCCGTCGTCATCGGTTTTTGGTTTTACGCATGCGCGCAAACCGTTGACATTCCATGAAATCAGTTTCATACTTATTTCTTCCTTTTAATGATTCCGAGATAAACACCGTTTGGCGAAAATGCTGGGGTGCTGTCTATTGTTATACTCTGTGGGGTAATAGTTGCTTGGCAACTATTTTTTGCTGGGCTGTAATAAACAGAGATGTAGCAGTTTATGTTAAGTGTGTGACTTTTTCCTTCTATCTCAATTCCTATGTTGTGGTTTGCTGGATATGAGCTGCAGAAATATGTAGATTTGTTTGAGTCAGTATATCCAATGTAGCATGTCTTTGCACTGATGCTCTGAACCTGTTTGCTTTGCTTTATAGCTTGTGCAATCTTGTACTGATCAGTTATGTTTGAATTAAATATATTCGCAAAAATGCTGTCAGGTACCTCGTTAACTTGAATTGTGCTATCAGGCATGATCATGAAAGACGTATCGTTGACAGAATCATTTGATACTTTGTAAACGCCCTCGTAAGTATTATAAAGAGGGTATAGTGTACCATCGTGAATACCTCTGCATGCATTAAAGATTTTGCTTCTTTCTTCTGCTGTGATAGTGAAATCTTCGTTGTCTTCTTTTAGGCATGATGTTAATGAACTCATGGCAACGATGGCAATACAAATAGCCATCATGTTTCTAAATAGTTTTTTCATAACGTAATAATTATTATAATTAGGTTTTTATTGACGTTGAACGTTGAATGTTGAACGTGATTAACTTTTCCCGACCTCCCATTTATAAGGTGCGGGGGGGGAAAGTATCAAATACGCTTAGATTCTCCTCTGAGAAGTGACATAAATTCTTCGCGCACTTTCATTGCCTCGAAAACACCGCTATAGGCTGATGTGGTGGTTATAGAGTTCTGCTTTTCAACGCCACGCATCTGCATGCACATGTGCTTGGCTTCAACAACAACCATAACGCCTTGAGGTTTCAGAGTGTCGTTGATACATTCCATTATTTGGTGTGTGAGGCGTTCCTGCACCTGCAGACGGTGACTGAATATATCTACAACGCGGGCAATCTTGCTCAAGCCTGTAATATGTCCATTTGGAATATATGCCACGTGAGCTTTACCATAGAAAGGCAACATGTGGTGTTCGCACATAGAGAAGAAATCGATGTCCTTAACGATTACCATCTGGTCGTATTTTTCAGCAAAAAGTGCATCGGTAAGCACTTTGTGCGCGTCCTGTGTGTAACCACGTGTGAGCACCTGCATTGCTTTTGCCACTCGCATTGGTGTTTTCTGCAATCCCTCGCGTTCTGGATCTTCACCTAAAAGCTTTAATATCTCTTTATAGTGTGTAGCCAAGTCGTCGAGGCCTTCTCTAAATTCTGTTTCTGGATTCATTATATATTGTTATTTTAGTTTCGCTGATAGCTCAACTTTTATTATTGTACAGTGATTTTCCCCTTCACAATAGTAGCCTGATAGAGTCCAAGTTTGCGAAGCTTGGTCAACATATTCTGTGCCTCTTCCAGTGTGCGGTAGTTGCCTACACGACAAATCCAGCGTGGAGAATAGAAGTGCACATATACAGGTTGGTCGGGGTAATTCATTTTTATAGTGTTGCGAATCTTCTCGGCTTTAAGGCGAGATTCGCGTGAGTTTGTGCCTGAATAAGCTTGCACGCGGTAGCCTGTAATCTTGTGCCCTCCGCGCATCACTTTCTTGCGCAGGTCGATAGTTGGCACATTGTTCTCGTTTTCGCTTGCTTCAGCCTGGCGCTGACGTTCTGCCTCTTGTCGTTTTCTTTCATGTTCTTCTTTTTCGCGTGCTTGCTTCAACGAGTCGGCGTGTGCCTGCTTGATTGAGTCGGCATGTGCTTGTTTGAGCGAATCAGCATGATTTTGTTTTAACGAGTCGGCATGAGTGTGTTTCAGCGAATCGGTTTGTGCCTTAATATTTTCGTTCTTTTTATTTGTGGTAGATTTAGATTGTACAGTTTTAGCATTATTGACAAGATCGTCAATTTCCTTGCTCTGGTTAACGACCACATTGCCCTTGTCCCCCTTCTCACGAAGATGACTCATATAGGTCTGGGCGCTTGCTGTTGTAGTGCCTAAGACTAATAAGCTTGTAAGGACTATTTGTTTCATACCTGATAGTTTAAATATGATAATTGGGTGTCAGAACATAAAAGAAGTATCACCTCTGTGTTCTGTCACCCAATATCTTGAATATTAAATTACTTCTTCCAAGCGTCGATGATACCCTTGAAATCAGCGCACTTCAATGAAGCACCACCGATGAGACCACCGTCAATGTTTGGCTTAGAGAAGAGCTCAGGAGCGTTGCTTGCCTTGCAAGAACCACCGTAGAGGATAGATGTTTCTTCTGCTGCTTCCTTACCATACTTCTCTGCTACGATAGAGCGGATGTATGCGAGCATTTCCTCAGCCTGATCAGAAGTAGCTGTCTTACCTGTACCGATAGCCCAGATTGGCTCGTAAGCAATAACGATGTTCTTCCACTCCTCAGCAGAGAGGTTGAATACGCTGTTCTCGAGTTCTGCCTTAACAACTTCGTTCTGCTTGTTTGCCTCACGCTCTTCAAGAGTCTCACCGCAGCAGAAGATAACCTTCAAACCATTAGCAAGAGCGAGCAGAGTCTTCTCCTTCAGGATTTCTGCAGTCTCACCATAGTACTGACGACGCTCTGAGTGACCAAGGATAACATACTGTGCACCTGTTGACTTAACCATAGCTGCAGATACTTCGCCTGTGTAAGCACCCTTCTCCTTGTCAGCACAGTTCTCAGCACCAAGAGCTACAACGTTCTGGTCAAGAACATCAGCAACCTTTGCAAGGTGAATGAATGGTGTGCAGATAATAACATCACAGTTTGGCTTATCAGCTACCAAAGCATCGTTAATCTCCTTTGCGAGAGCAACGCCCTCCTGCAGGTTCTCGTTCATCTTCCAGTTACCTGCTACAATTTTCTTTCTCATTTTGTTTTCTTTTTTAAAGAGTTGATATAATTTGTCTTTATCTTTTTTTTCTTTTTCTCTAACCCATTTACTCCATGCCCACATACGATCAGCAAGTGTCAGAATGAATAATGGAAGCACAAACCATATTATTATTCTGAGAATTTTTCCCGGAATAGGGTCTTTAGGTATTTTTCCATATACCGTTGCTTCCAGATTGTCGCTTATTAAACGGAAGTCGGGTAGGTCGTTGTGACTCCATTTGTTTATAACGGTTCCATTTTTCAGGAGCAGCAGTCCTGGGTTGCTTCGTATTATTGTCTTCAGCGTTGTTTCATCTGTTGTGCAGAATGGATATTCGGCTCCTGTTATGTCAATCCAGTGTGCAATAGCCTTTTGTGTACTTGCTGTTAGGCAATAGAATGGAATGTTATGTGCAGTGGCATATTCGTAAACACCATCTATCTCGCCAAAACACCCATCGTCGGCATATTCCAAATGAGGTGAAATTAGTAAGAAAGTGTATCCTTTGCGGTTTAGCACCTGTTCGGTGATGTCTTCGTTGTTGAGTGTTATACTGAAATCGTGTATTGGAGGTACATAACCCTCACTTATCTGTGTTGTTTTGCTGTCAACGAAAGTCCATGTGGAGTCAGGATAGTTGTCAAGAGTAAATTCTTTCTGCTCTCCATTTTTCTCCATAATGAATGTTGTAGAAAACTTTGGTTGTTTTGCTCCCTTTGGAATGGTCATTCCTTTTTTGATGTTGGCACCAATGTGGTAGGGGCGAAAGTCAAACCATGGTAGTGTGTACAAACTCCATATGCTGCTTGCAAGAATGAATAGAATAGAGTAGTTTATTACTATCCACTGGTTGCTCTTTGATATTGAGAGCGGCATTTCTAATGGCCATTTGAATACAAACAATGCGCATGTGAGCAACACTATATTCTTTATCAGCGTCTCTACATTGCTCAGATGAATAGCATCGCCAAAACATCCACAATCTTTTACCGGATTGAATATTGCCAACCAAATAGTTATTATAGTCATGATAATCATGAACATAAGTGCTATTTTTGATGTAGCACGCCTGCGTATAGCAAAGAACATGAATATACCTATGGCAAATTCTATGGCAGAAATACCAATCGACAGTAAGAGTGTTGACCAATCAGGCAGCATAAAACCAATGTTGGCAGCCGTAATATAGTCCTTTATCTTATACTGCGTGCCTAAAGGGTCTATGGCTTTCACATATCCAGAGAAGATAAATGTGAGTGCCAAAACCATTCGACACAGATTGATGATTATTTTCTTTGCAGTATTCAATCTTGTTGCTCCTTCAGTTTGATAGCTCCAAACACGGCATAGTTGATGATGTCCATGTAGTTGGCGTCAATGCCTTCGCTCACAAGAGTATTGCCGTTTATATTTTCTATTTCCTTCACACGCTCAATCTTGGTAAGGATAAGGTCGGTGTAGCTGCTTACACGCATATCACGCCAAGCCTCACCGTAGTCGTGGTTCTTCTTCAACATCAACTCGTAGCTTTCCTTTGCATGAACATCGTAAAGAGCTAAAGCCTCGGTTGCATTCATATCTACCGAGTCAACAAAGTTTCTTTCAAGTTGAATTAGCCCGATAATACCATAGTTTATAAGAGCGATGAATTCAGGACGGATACCTTCACCAACAAGCGATGCGCCTGTTATTTCGAGTGAACGTATTCTTTTAGCTTTTATGAAAAGCTGATCAGTGAGTGATGAGGGACGAAGGATTCTCCATGAAGCGCCGTAATCATGCAGTTTCTTTTCAAAAAGACTTCTGCATTCCTTCATTATGTCCTTAAACTGTTCCTCTGTATTTAACATATTCATTTGTTTCGAAACTTTTCCGACTGCAAATTTACTTATTTCTATTGAAATAACAAAATGTGCAGGTTATTAATGCTTTGGCTTTAGCTTATTTGTTTTGTTTCATACGGATGTGTATCATGCGTACCACACCGCACATTGCTTCGTAGCGTGCTTTTAGCGAGTCGCGTTTCACGCCAAGCAGGTTACGTGTGTAGCGGTCGGTTTCTGTGTCTATTCTCTTTATTGTTGATTGTAATGCCGAATCGGTGTGTGCAATGTCTTTTTGTGCCATTTTCAACGAGGCGTTCTGCCAATAGCGTAGGGCTTTCTTTCGTGTTTCAACTGCAGCTGGGTAGTTTTGACGCAACGACTGTATTGAATCAAGCACCTGAACATATTTACCTGATTTATATAAAGATTCAATAGCTGCCATTGTAGGAGCAGCCTGTTCATCGGCTGTTTCTGTGCAACAGCACATCACCGACGATGCAATTAAAAGCCAAATCATTTTTTTCATGTTGACAAAAATATAAAAAACTGTTAGAATATAGGGCAAAAACGTCTAAATTTTAGTATCTTTGCACGCAATTTAGGGCAGTTTAAGAGAAATTTAGAGCTAAAAAATGAGAAATTTGACGAATGCCGATTTGGCAAAGTTACTCGATAAAGATATTTTCCATAAAATTTCTGAGGCAGCAGATTCATTACATTTCGAGTGTTATGTAGTGGGCGGCTACGTGCGCGATCTTTTCCTTGAACGCCCATCAAACGATATTGATGTGGTTGTTGTTGGAAGTGGCATTCGTGTGGCTGATGCCTTGAAGAAAATTTTAGGAAAGAAAGCTCATATCTCTGTGTTCCGCAATTTTGGAACTGCTCAGGTGAAATATAAGAATACTGAGGTGGAATTTGTTGGTGCCAGAAAGGAAAGCTATAGTCACGATAGCCGTAAGCCTCATGTTGAAGATGGAACTCTTGAAGACGACCAGAACCGTCGTGATTTCACCATTAATGCGCTGGCAGTTTGTCTTAACGGTGATCGCTTCGGTGAACTCGTTGACCCATTTGATGGCGTACTTGATATGGAAGACCGTATTATAGCAACACCTCTTGATCCAGATATCACTTTTTCCGACGACCCTTTGCGCATGCTTCGCTGTGTGCGATTTGCCACTCAGCTCAATTTTGAGATTGAGGAAGAAACGCGTGAGGCACTCAGTCGTAATGCCGACCGCTTGAAGATAATAAGCGGTGAGCGCATTCAGGAAGAAATGAACAAGATAATGCTCTCTCCTCATCCAAGCATCGGTTTCTATTATCTTCGTGAGTCGGGACTCCTCGATATTATTCTTCCTGAACTGGTGAAACTTGATGTTGTGGAAACACGCAATGGAAGAGCACACAAGAATAACTATCTGCACACTCTCGAAGTACTCGAAAATGTGTGCAAGAGTCAGAATAAATCGGAGCATGCTCTTTGGTTGCGCTGGGCTGCTCTGTTGCATGATATAGGTAAGCCGAAGTCAAAGCGCTGGGATAATTTGCAGGGATGGACATTCCACAATCATAATTATCTTGGTGCACGCATGGTTCCAGAAATATTCCGTAGGCTTAAGCTCCCTATGGATTCTAAGATGAAATACGTGCAGAAACTGGTTGATCTTCACATGCGTCCTATTGTGATTGCCGATGAGGAGGTTACTGATAGTGCTGTGCGCCGACTAATGAACGATGCAGGTGATGATATCGACGACCTTATGACCCTTTGTGAGGCAGATATCACGAGCAAGAATCAGCTGCGCAAACAACGATTCCTTGACAATTTCCGCATTGTAAGAGAAAAACTCGAAGATTTGAAGGAGCGTGATTATAAACGCTTGTTGCAGCCTGTAATCGATGGAAACGAGATTATGGAGATGTTTAACTTGAAGCCAAGTCGTGAGGTGGGACAGTTGAAACAGACTCTTAAAGATGCTGTTCTCGACAACAAAGTTGAAAATGAGCGCGAGCCACTGCTGAAACTCTTGCAGGAAAAGGCTCATCAAATGGGACTTGTTTAGTCAAAGTGGGAGAGTAATCTGAATTTTCTGAGTAATCCGAATATTCCGATTATTCAGAAATTATTATTAATATGAAATGCTTAAATATTTTTTGCATTTCTCTCGACTTTTTGTAACTTTGAATAAGTTACTTGCACTCTGCATAAAAAAAGAATGAATTCTTTTTGTTCTGCCCTCGTTTTTTTGTAACTTTGCACCCAGATTCAAAGACATTTAAAAGCTTTTAAGGTAAATGCAAGACATTAGAAACATCGCAGTAATTGCGCACGTTGACCATGGTAAGACTACTTTGGTCGACAAGATGATGCTCGCTGGTAAGCTCTTCCGTGACGGACAAGACAACAGCGGCGAAGTACTCGACTCCAACGATTTGGAGCGTGAACGAGGGATAACCATTCTTTCAAAGAACGTTTCTATTAATTGGAAAGGAACAAAAATCAATATTCTTGATACTCCAGGACACTCTGACTTCGGTGGAGAGGTGGAGCGTGTGCTCAATATGGCTGACGGTTGTTTGCTGCTTGTTGACGCATTCGAAGGACCTATGCCACAGACTCGCTTTGTGTTGCAGAAGGCTCTTCAGATTGGTTTGAAGCCTATTGTTGTTGTTAACAAGGTTGACAAACCAAACTGTCGCCCAGAGGAAGTTTACGAGATGGTATTCGATTTGATGTGCGATCTCAATGCCACAGAAGACCAGCTTGATTTCCCTGTTGTTTATGGTTCTGCTAAAAATGGTTGGATGAGTGCCGACTACAACACTCCAACCGACAATATCGAATATCTTCTTGATGAAATCGTGGAGAAGATTCCTGCTCCAAAGCAGATTGAGGGTACTCCACAGATGCTTATCACTTCGCTCGACTATTCTACCTTTACAGGTCGTATTGCTGTAGGTCGTGTTCATCGTGGTACAATCAAGAGTGGTCAGAAGGTTACTATCTGCCATCGCGATGGTACTATGCAGAAAGATGTTATCAAGGAGCTCGACGTGTTCGAGGGTATGGGACGTAAAAAGGTTGACGAGGTTTCTTCAGGTGATATCTGTGCCGTTATTGGTCTCACCAATTTTGAGATTGGCGACACTCTTGCCGACTTTGAAAATCCTGAGGCTCTTCCTCCAATTGCTGTTGATGAGCCAACAATGAGTATGCTTCTCACCATCAATGATTCACCTTTCTTTGGTCGTGAGGGTAAGTTCTGTACATCTCGTCAGATTGCTGATCGTTTGGCTAAAGAGCTTGAAAAGAATATTGCTCTTCGTGTTGAAAACGTAGAGGATTCTACCGATAAGTGGATTGTAAAGGGCCGTGGTGTGCTCCATATTTCTGTGCTCATCGAGACAATGCGTCGTGAGGGCTACGAGCTTCAGGTGGGTCAGCCACAGGTTATTTATAAGGAAATAGATGGTGTGAAGTGCGAACCTATTGAGGAACTCGACATCAATGTGCCACAGGATTTCTCTTCTAAGATGGTTGATATGGTTACCCGTCGTAAGGGGGAGATGACCAGCATGGAGTCTGAGGGTGATCGTGTTAACATCACCTTTGATATTCCTTCACGTGGTATCATCGGTTTGCGTACTAATGTGCTCACAGCTTCTCAGGGTGAGGCTATCATGGCTCACCGTTTCAAAGAGTATCAGCCATACAAGGGTGATATTGTTCGCCGTACCAACGGTTCTATGATTGCTATGGAGACTGGTACTGCCTATGCTTATTCTATCGACAAACTCCAGGATCGTGGTAAGTTCTTCATCGATCCAGGTGAGGAGGTTTACTATGGTCAGGTTGTTGGCGAGCATGTTCACGATAACGACCTTGTTATCAATGTCACCAAGGCTAAACAGCTCACCAACGTGCGCGCTTCTGGTTCTGACGAGAAGGCACGTGTTATTCCTAAGGTAGAGATGAGCCTTGAAGAGTGTCTTGAGTATATCAAGGGCGACGAATATGTTGAGGTTACTCCAAAGAGCATGCGTATGCGCAAAATCGTTCTCGACCATTTGGAGCGTAAGCGTTCAAACAAGGAATAATAATCTTAAAATTCTATATCATTATGACAGGATTGTATATATTTGTAGCATTGGCTGTTATAGCCCTCGTAGGTTGGGGGGTTGCCGAGTTGAAATACAAGTCAATTCATTTCACTCACTCTGAGGCTGAAAGGGAAGAGGCTGAGCTTCTTGAGAAAGAGAAAGCTGAAAACAATTTCCATGAAATGAATCTCAAGGATTTGCTTGAGCACAACAGCACAAAGGGATATAAGTCAGTTTAAACATAAAAAGCAGGTTGCATTTGCAATCTGTTTTTTTTTGCATTACGAATTAGGAATTACGAGTTACGAATTGGTTGCGCTTTGCGCAATTATGAATTACGAATTTTAAGTTACGAATTCCATATAACGAATAAGGCAGATTGCGAAAGCAACCTGCCTTATTCGTTATAGTTAAACATCAAAAAGTTCAAACCTCTACTTTTTTAGCTGTTGCTACTCCCTTCCTCATCGGGAAGGGTAGGGGATGGGCTGTTGTTTCTTTTGCGACCAACAAACAGTCCCAGCAATATTGCCAGCAACAGGAAGCCGTATGCAATGTAGGCAATTGTTTCTGTGCGGTCAACCGATGCAGGGAAGAAGCTCAGCACCACCTTGTGAGTGCCTGCCTTTACGTTGAGGGCACGAAGTACATAGTTCACGCGTCCTAATTCTGCTGGCTGTCCGTCAACAGTTGCTGTCCAACCAGGGTAGTAAATCTCGCTGAACACGATAACGCCACCTTTATTGCTGTTCACGGTATATGTGAGTTGGTTAGGTTCGTAGGCTGTTATCTTCACCACGCTGTTGGTGTCTTGTTCTACAGCTTCGCCCAACTGCTCTTTAAACTGCTTGTCGGCAACAGCTTCGTGACGTATATCCATCTTGCCCAGTTGAGCAAGTTCTTCGTTGGCGTTGTCAACATATGTGAGCTTACTCACAAACCATCCGTTGCCATAGGTGTAAGGGTTTTGCACAGGCACGGTTTGTCCGCCTTGCAATGGCAGAATGAAATACTTGGCATTGAGCATGTTCAGCACAGGGAAGATGCTGTCGCCATTCACCTTTGTCATGTCGCCATTGGCTTGTGCTATGGCCTGCATGCCGCGCTGCATTTCGGGTGAGATATACTCGCTTGTTAGTTCGGCATATCGGCGCAGTTTTGCAGCATGATAGCCGCCGATGCTTTTATGATAGTATGATGTTTCGTTCTCGTTGAATGTGTTTGAAGCCATGTTCAGCACACGGTAGTCAAGACTCTTGTCGCGTAGAATCTGTCGGTCAGTGTTTGTCATCTGCTGAGGCTGTTCACGCACGCTCTTCTCAACAAACATATCATCGTAGAGGTAGCGCTTGTCAACCTGCCACATATCGATGAGACACAGCAGGGCAATAGCTCCTACGGTGTAGGTGGCATTGAGTTTCTTGTAGCGATAGAGCAACAGCAATGCCATACCAACGGTAATTATCCAAAATGAGCGCCAGCAGTCGGCAGTGAAGATGCTCTGGCGCATCTCACGCAGATTGCTCTGCAGTGGTGCAAGATACTCTGCAGGGATGTTCTTCAATGCCTGCATTTCGCTTATTGAAATGAAATCGCTGAAGAACAATGTTGGCATCAGGGCAAACAGCAAACATATGCCGCCTGTGAGTGCAAAACTTGTATATACCAGTTTGGCTTTTGTTTTCAGAAGTTCTGGTTCATCCACAATTTTCTTCAAGGCAAGCATGGCAAGCAATGGAATGGTGAACTCGGCAATAACAAGTATTGAAGCCACTGTTCTGAACTTGGCATACATTGGCATATAGTCGATGAAGAAATCGGTGAAGTCCATGAAGTTTCTTCCCCATGACAGCAGTATGCTCAGAATGGTTGCAGCAAGTAAAGCCCATTTCATTGGTCCCTTTACAATGAATAATCCGAGCACGAACAGCATGAGCACAAATGCTCCCACATATACTGGTCCGCTTGTCATTGGCTGGTTACCCCAGTATTGTCCCATCTGCTGATACACCTGCATGAAGTTAGGATCGGCTTTCTCCATGGCTTTACGGTTCATAGATAGAGGTACGCTTGCTCCGCCCTTGGTGTTAGGGATGAGCAATGTCCATGTCTCGTCGATGCCATAGCTCCATTGAGTGATATAGTCTCTGTCGAGTCCGCTGCTTGTTTGGTTAGCCTGATTCTTCTTCACCAGTTCGCTCTTTCCACGCATGCTTTCCTTAGAATATTCCCATGTGTGGTAGAGGTTAGAGATGTTTATCAATATTCCAATGGTACCAGCCACAGCGCACACAGCTGTTGCCTTGGCAAAGTGTGCCATTTTCTTCTCTTTAATAGCCTGCCATAGGTAAGCAAGAATCATGAAGAACACAATGAACAGATAGTAATATGTCATCTGCACGTGGTTGGCGCTCACTTCAAAGGCTGCAAAGATGGCTGTTACTATGAAGCCCCACAGATATTTTCCTCTATAGGCAAGCACAATACCTCCAATCATTGGAGGCAGATAAGCCAATGCCATCACCTTCCAGATGTGACCTGCTGCAATGATAATGAGGAAGTAAGATGAGAAAGCCCAAATGATTGAGCCAAGAACTGCAAGCGAATGCCGGAAGTCGAATGCACGCAGAAGAATGTAGAAGCCCAAGAGATAGGCAAACAGATACCATACATATTCGGGCAAACATAGATGATAGGCCTTTTTGGCATACGAAAGCACCGAGGTGCTGTTGTATGATGGCGCCATCTGATAGGTAGGCATACCGCTGAAGAGTGCATTTGTCCATCGGCTGCTCTTGCCTGTTTGTTCTTGATACTCGCTCAGTTCCTGACCTGCACCGCGACCAGCCGAAGCGTCGTGCTGATAGAGTATGCGTCCCTCGGTGTCGGCAGGAAAGAAATAAGCAAATGAAATAACTGCAAACAATACCACTGCCACGATGTCGGGCAGGTATGTCTTGAATGTCTTCATATTTAATTAAACGTTTAATTTTTCTAATTTGCTTACAAAGATAAGTAAAAATTGCGAATTAGTTGCACTTTGTGCAATTATAAATTCGTCATCCGTAATTTAAATAATTCGCCATTAGTAATTCGTAACTCGTAATTTTTATTTATTTTTGTAGAAAATAAAATTATTGTTGATATGAAAATAGGTGTTATCGTAGCCATGGACAAGGAGTATAATCAGCTCAAGGCTCTTGGCAATATTGAAGGCAACGAAATTATCGTTGAGAAGTGTGGACTGGGAAAGGTTAACTCTGCCCTTGGTGCTTTGGAGATGATAAAGAAGCACAAGCCCGACCTTATCATTTCGAGTGGATGTGCCGGCGGAGCCGACACAAGTCTTAATGTGGGCGATGTTGTTGTGGCATCATCATGCGTTTATCACGATGTTTACTGTGGCGAGAATAATGCCTACGGACAGATGCAGGGTATGCCTGCACGTTACGATGCGCCAAAGGAACTTGTTGAAAAGGCTCTTTCGCTCAATGCTCTCTTTGCTGATTCCTCTCTCAAGGTTAAGGCTGGACTCACCGTGAGTGGCGACTGGTTTGTTGATTCGCAGGAGAAAATGCGTTCTATTATGGAGCATTTCCCTGAGGCTATGGCTGTTGACATGGAGAGCTGCTCTATTGCCCAGACCTGCTATAAATACAACGTGCCGTTCATCTCATTCCGCATCATCAGCGATGTGCCATTGAAGGATCATAAGGCTCAGATGTATTT
>Ga0256404_1010218_pt1 | contig 13077 bp, 14 predicted proteins | sample RumenRJG_01DNA_FD_185990 | JGI IMG/M metagenome (GOLD analysis project Ga0256404, IMG submission 185990) | Bovine rumen microbial communities from Lethbridge, Alberta, Canada - RJG_01 | ecosystem: Host-associated > Mammals > Digestive system > Stomach > Rumen | place: Canada: Alberta | collected...
CTTGGCGGAAACCTGAGACCATAGATGTAGTAGTGCCCACATTACGTGAGCATCTACTGTTACTCTATGACCTCGTTCTTTCCACCGCCAAGTTTCCCGAACGTTATTGAATAAACAGCAAACGCTTGTTATATTTTACCCTCAAAAGTCACACCGGCCCTCCACTGAGGTATGCGCCAGTGATTGGTTGCAAAGATACGAATAAGTGAGGAGAATACAAAATATAATGCGATTTTTTGCATTTATTTGGTGCAAAAAATAGAGTTGGTACATGTTTTTGCACGATATCTGGCTATATAAACAAAATAATCAGCGATTATTTTGCCACTCTACTCAGATACTAGTACCTTTGCAGTAAAATCAAACCATAGTCAAATGAGTAATAACTATCAACCTGGATCCATCTGTTGGGCAGCAGTCCTAAAGATTGCTGCCCTCATGGCAAACCCACCTACTTTTTTTGTTACTTATTGAGAAACTAAAATGGCATGTTGTGACATTTAAGGTCAAGCATGTAGGTATAAACAAGTAAAAATACTTAACGGACTGATGGAGAAAAGAGAAGTTAGCAAACAATCTCTTTTAGGGCAATTCTATCCCTGTAGCTATATGGAGCTCAAAATAAGGTTAGATAACTGGCGAGTAGTTCTTTGCGAACCCCAAAAGAGTCGCAGCATAGAGGAATGGGACTATCTTGTGTTTGACTTTACAGGTCATAAAAAGGAGATTGTATATCGCGAGTTGGCACGTGCCTTTGCTCGTGGATGGTTTATAAAAGACAATTTATCAGAGTTGGCAAGATACATGGCTTTGCATTCTAATCTTGCCACAAATGAGAATCTTAAAACCAGAACAGAAACCATACGCCAAGGCATAAAACGAGAGTTGAGACGGTTTAAAAAATTAAGACAATATAGAAAAGAACATGGAGGTATCATTATTATGTCACAGCAAGGATACTTGCCCACGCTCAGCAAAGCTGGAGCAGGTACTGGAGTTGATTAGAACCGGTAATAATCTGGCTATGCCGATATGCTCGGTAGCAGCCATATTAGAAGGTGGATATCGACAGAAAGACACCGTAAGGCTGACAGGGCTGTCGGTGATTACTTATACCCTACCAGAGAACAGCAGCATAGCGGAGCTCCGCGAGGAGGCGCGTGCCGACCCACATACGCTGCTGCTCTTTGGAACGGCCAACACTCTGAACATCATATTCAGCTATGAGCTCGATCAGGAGTATGAACTGCGCCAACAAAAGCTTTTCTACTCAAAAGCATTCGACTATGCCTGTGATTACTATGACCAGCTGATGGGGGTAAAAACCAATCGCACCGACAAGGGGCGAATGGTACAGCTGACACATGATGCCGAGGCATACTACAACACATATGCCGAACCGTTCTACGCCTGGGAGATTAAGGAGGCAAATACTGCCAAACGCGAAGGCCGCAAACCGCGTGGCGACCCAAGAGAACATAAACAGAACTGGAAGGAGATATATGCCAGCGTAAAGGATATACAGAACTTTCTTGACGAAAACATCCAACTAAGGCACAACATAATTACCCGACGTGTGGAGTTTCTCAAGAAAGATGATGATGCCAAATGGAAACCTATAGAAGACTGGCATGTAAACTCGCTTTGGAGCAAGATGTCGGAAGATAAACAGGTAAGGATACAGGATATTTATCGGGTGATAGAATCCGATTTCGTGAAGCCTTTCAATCCCTTTACCAATTATCTCTTGAGTCTTGATCCATGGAATGGATGTCCGGCTATAGAACTGCTCTCCAAGAGCGTTACAGTAAAGGGCGGCAAAGAGAAACAGCAACTATTCTACGAGTGCCTGCGCAGGTGGCTTGTAGGCATGGTGGCAGGATGGGTTGACGATGATGTGGTGAACCACGAGATACTGGTACTGATAGGCGACCAAGGTTCGTATAAGACAACCTGGTTCCAACATCTGCTGCCCCCCGAATTGCGTGATTATTTCTATATAAAGAGTAATGCCAGCAGAATGAGTCGCGACGATCTGCTGACGCTAACCCAGTATGGACTTATCTGCTGCGAAGAGCTTGATACCATGCGTCCTTCTGAGCTAAACCCATTTAAGGCTGCAGTAACAATGAAGACCATAGACGAACGTGCGGCCTATGCACGCTATCATGAACACAGAGTTCATATAGCATCGTTCTGCGGTACAGGTAACAACGTGCAGTTTCTTAACGATCCCACTGGTAATCGCCGCTGGCTACCGTTCGAGGTTGACTATATACTCGATCCACGAGATAACGAACCGATATGGGAACTTGTTTATGCTGAAGCATACCATCTGTATCGTAACGGATTCCAGTACTGGTTCACACGTGGCGAGATAGCAGAGCTGAGCGATCACAACGAGGGCTTCGAGGCTCCTAAACAGGAGCTGGAGCTTATACGTCAGAACTTCCGTTTACCAGGACCTGGCGAGAAGGGAGAGTTCATCACCCGCACTGGTATCATGCAGGCCATAGGCTGGAATCCTGCACTGAACCTTGATATCAACAAAATCGGTCCTGCCATGAAAGAGCTAGGCTTCAAGCGCATGCGCACAGAAAGAGAGCGCGGCTATGTGGTGTGCCGTTACAACGAGATGGAGAAATGCGAGCAGAAGTGGGCTAAAGCAGCTATTGCCAAGGAAGAAAATGAACCAGAAAATGACAACCATGACACCATATTCTGAAAAATCCTCACGCGTACGTGCAGGAACTTTTCTGCCTAAGAAACTTCCTGCACGTACGCGAGGAAAAATAAAAAACAGCTGTCAGGGGTGTCATTAAAGTAACTAGATTATTTTTTTTAAATTAAAAACAATCATTATGTTAGAAGTAAAAGACTATTCAAAGCAAGAGCTGGCGGATGCGATTTATGCCGGCAACATTAAACCTGAGAGCCGACTGCGAAAGCTGTGGCGAGAGATTAACGGTTGCCCCGAACTGGTGGCCGAACTGCACCGACTACATTACCACACTGGCGATACAGGCTATACAGCCCAGATGGTGGAACGGATAAAGTATTATCTTTGTATAGACTGAAAATGTGTTAAATATGAATTATTCTGCCGATTGTACGGATGGTGCAGATTGTACGGACAAAACGCCTTCACGAATGTTGTATCTTTGTAACCGGTAAGCAAGACAAGCTGTTGGGATGGCACTTACGCCTCGTCGAGACGTCACGAACCAATCGTTCAGATTATTCCTTTACCCCCATAGGGATTATCCGAACACCCTGCAGAAACTATCCGGATAGATCGTTAAGACTATCTCGACGCCCCACAGATGCCTCGGCTGCCAGCAACCTATTTTTTACATTTTTAATTTTTAAATTTTCATCTATGAGTCAGAAGTTTATTAAACTTAAGAACAACAACCGTGCAAACGCGAAGGCCTACGGTAAGTATTTTGCCACTGCCGTTTACGACAGCCACTTTGTTGGTACCGATGAGATTGCCGACTTTATCCAGCGCCAGGCATCAGTAAAGAAGAGCGACATCAAGGCCGTGCTGCAGGAGCTGGGCGAGGCTATGAAGCACTTCTTCGAGATGGGTCAGAAGATCAAGCTTGAGGGTATAGGAATACTGAAGGTTGGTTTCTCGAGCATCGGTGTCACCAAGGCCGAGGACTGCGGCGCATCAACCATCACCACACGTCGCGTGCTGTTCCAGCCAGAGACCGAGCGCGTGGTTGTGGGTCAGACAAAGAAGAGCGATGGCACCGTAAAGCAGAAGTATGTTACTGCCATCAGTCTGCTTAAGGACGTGATCTTCGAGGAGACTCACGACAACTCGATGAACGTGGAGAACGAGAGCCCTTCTAACAGTGGCAGTGGTAATACAAACCAGCCCAGCAACGGTGGCAACACTCAGCCAAGTGGCGACGTTCCAGGCGAGGGTGATTAATCGCTAACCGGGAGTGCATGTTGTCCGGGATAAAGCTACGGCTAAACAGGTAGCATAGTCTACAACATTGCCAAATCACAGCCGTGAAAGCAATCTGCTGCATGTGCTCCCTTTTTCTCTTCATGTTATCTCATCACACATCAAACATCATCCATCAAACATCTATTATGTCTCCAAAAGTTAGAAATTTCCTCAAATTCCTTTCTTATCTCCTCGCCGTGCTTGCTGGTGGCGGCATGGCCAGTTGTAACTTCATGAATCTTGGACCCATCATCTATTAAAACTATGCAGAAAGAATTAATCCCACTCAAGCCTGAGGATGTGAAGCTTATCGTGATTCATTGCTCCGCTACCCGCAGCGATCGCCATTACTCCGTTGACAATCTGATTGCCACAGGCGTTGCCAAATGGGGCCAGGCATCCTATCACTGGTATGTGCTCCGCAATGGCAACATTGTCCCTATCCTACCCGAGTCAGTACGTGGTGCCCATGCCCGAGGCTACAACCGCTGTTCAATCGGCATCTGCTATGAAGGCGGCATCAATACCAAGGGTAAAAACGACGACACCCGCACCCCGCAGCAGAAGGCATCACTCTACGAACTCCTGAAGCAGTTGCATCGCGACTACCCTAAGGCTCGCATCATAGGCCATCGCGAGCTTCCCCACGTAGCCAAAGACTGCCCCTGCTTCACCGCCAGCTCCGAGTACGCTGATCTCCAGCCGTAAGAGCAATCCACTACTTAATTAAGAAGCCACCTTCGGGTGGCTTTATTTGTAAACCTATGATATAGAATACAACCCCACCAAAAACATCACATGCTTTCTTTGTTTGCAACGAACAAACGAACAAAATGAATTTGTGAGTAATAATGGTTATTTCCCAAAATCCTTCTGAACACCTTCACCAATAATCTTTGCGAGATAAATATGTTCTTCTCTCACTATAACATGGGCAAAATAGTCTTCTGCAATGCCTTTAACAGTAACTACCTGATTTCTAATTCCACCAATATTATGACAATTGATGTATCGTTCAAACATATTTGAGAAAAGTCTACTTCTATATTCTTGTACTGACATGTTCTTCTTAGTTGACGGAATAAGGCTAATGAAGTCGCAGAAAAAACAAATCATTACATTTGGATGAGAAAGAAAAACATCTGCAATACACTCTTCTATCTTAGCGAGTACCCTAGGACTGGTAACATTATCTCCCTTTGTACGCTCAAGTTCTATATCTAAGACTTGAACGCCTTTATTGGTTAACTCATGAAGAACATCCTCGGATAACATCCCTATATGGTCGGATGTTATCCTCAAACGGTATTCGTCGCCTTGATCTGATTGGATGACAAATTCTTGATTCATCAGATAGTAATAACTTTTGCAGAAGACATATCATCTTTAGCAAGTTTCTTCAAACGAAGATACTTACGAACACCTATCTCACGCAGACGCTCTTCAAGCTTCCTTGATGGGTTATCGATAGTTATTTTATCTGTATATCTCATTAGTTATCAAAATATTATCCGCTGCAAAAGTAGATAAATAAAATGAAACTTCCAAACATTTTTCAAGAATTTTGTAAAATATCGCATTCTGAAGTGTTGTTTTTTTGTAAAATATCGTATTTCTACGTTTTTATTGTGTATCTTTGCGATGAAATTGGATTACCAGATGGCTTGGAAACTGAAATATCGCTGTAAGCAGTGCGGCTATGAGGCTGAGGTGTATGAGGGGCGCGGGCTCTTCAGGCAGGAGATTACGGCCATGACGTGCCCTGACTGCCAAACCATCCAGAACATTGTTGTTGGTGGCATAATTGCCGATGTGGCTCCGTCGTACAGAAGCGAGGTAGGCCGATTGTGTTTGCAATGTGGCAGCGATAACATCAGGGTTTGGGATAAGCACACTTGCCCGAAGTGCCAAGGCGAGATGGAAGAGACAGGCGAGAAAGAATTTTGGACATAAAGATATGGAAAATGTACGACTGCTCGCATATCAAAGTTTTGACATAAAACGTTCTCTATCAACAATGAATCTAAGGTGTGTGCCCTCGCCAAGGAGTGCATCGCCAGAACAGGCATGTCGCCCGACCCCATTTCTATAGCGGTAAAAGCATCAGTAACTGTCAACTCGCTAGTATGTTTCAATCCAATTTCTATCATTTCGTCTTAAACTATTATAATCTTGCGTGCAAAAGTACAAAAAACCGTGGAGAAATATGTACCTTTGCGATGAAATTATAAAGTTTATGAGAAAAGCTAGTCGTCAAATGGATGCCACATTCGCATTAGAGGTATTTGATAAGGCTCCATACATTACAGTAAGCATGACGCGTCCTGATGGGAGTCCATACGGATTACCACTATCGTTGGCACGTACTGATGATAAAACATTTTATTTCCATTGTGCCTTGGAGGGCGACAAATTGGACTGCATAGCACATAACCCGACGGTATTTCTGTCGGCTGTTACAAAATGTGCCCCCACTGTTGGTCTGAAGGATGGGAGTTTTACGCTACAATTTAAGTCAGCAACAGCAGTTGGAAAAGCAGAGATAGTGACTGACCGCGAAGAGAAAATTGCTGGTCTGCGAGCCATCTGCCAGAGATTCCTTCCTCACCACATGGATGCTTTTGATGATGCCATTGCCCGCAGCATAGAACGTACAGCCGTGGTACGCATAACCTTGACAGAACCTCCCGTTGGAAAACGCAAGCAATATGATAAAGAGGGAGAGGAATTAAAATATGGCAGAATGGAATGAAACGTTTTGAGTTGAACCTACGAGACCTTGGTGGAATACCTTTCGCTGGAGGTGTTATCCCACATGGTGTGTTTCTGCGTAGCGGAAAACTTAGCATCTTTACCAAAGAGGAATGCTCAGATTTCTGCAGAAAACATCATATTGGTTGTGTGATTGACCTTCGTACGCCTGTTGAGTCGGCAGAGTTCCAGGATCCTTTGCCTGATAATGTTAAATATCTGCAGATTCCGCTATTGCAGGATGCTGCTGTTGGCATAACACATGAGACGGGTTCTGACCCGATGACCATCATTCGCAATCTGCGTAAACATCCCGAGAAACTGAAAGAAATGGTTCCCGACTTTGAGGCTCTTTATATCGATGTTGTTACTGATGACTACAGCCGTGCACAGCTGGATAAGGTGGTGGCTACCCTGAGAGAAAATGCCGAGAAGGGTATTTGTACGCTCTTTCATTGTACAGCGGGAAAGGACAGAACTGGTATTGCGAGTATGGCACTGCTAAAGTCGTATGGAGTAAGCGATGAAGAAATTATCCGTGATTATATGCGAACCAACCGAAATGCTTTCTGGCCAACAATCAAAAAGTGCATAGGTGTTGCAATTCTTACCGGAAACTGGGACTTAGTTAAAATTGGCTATAACTCCTTTATGGCCGACCGGAAGTTGATTGAAACAGCAATAAAACACTATAAGTAATCAAATAAGTTGATGGTGCCAGCATCTTCTTCGACATTAAGAGATGGCACTTTCTCTACCATTTTTGTTGTGCCATTTGTTTTATCTATATAGAAATGCACAAAAGCTCCTGTATAGCTTCGAAATACTACTTGATACGTAGAATCAGTCTCTTCGCCCATCTGCAGATACATAATGTCGGGATTATCCTTTGCTACGCTCCAGTCATACTCCTTATGGCAATAGTTGTTCACACCCTCGAAAGCCATTTCTGCCGTAATCGTTCTCAATGTATCTTTCATTTGCACATCAGATGACGGCGAAACATTAGGCGTGAAATTACTATAACCAATTAGTATGATTTGGATAATAAGAATTGCAGGAACTCCGTACTTAAACTTCTTATGCATGGTCTTGTGATGCCATACTTTCATACCCAACCAAGTGCCGATGCTACCTCCGATAATGGCCAACAAAAGCAATGTGGCTTCTGATATGCGCCACTTGCCTTTCTTTGCTTGCCACTTGTCAATGCCATAGACAAGGAATGCCAGTATGTTTACACCTACTATATAATATAACAACATTTCTTTCATAGCTTTTTTGTATAATTTAATCGCAAAGATACGTATTTCCCTCGTTTTTTTCGTATTTTTGCACCCAAGTTTACAATACTTTAAGAAAGGATATGGTACAGCAAATTGAGATAACTCTGAATCCTAAGCGTCGTGGATTCCATTTGGTAACGAGCGAGATTGTTAGTCAGATGCCGAAACTGCCGAAGACTGGCATCGTGAATATCTTTACGAAGCACACAAGTTGCGGACTGAGCATCAACGAAAATTGCGATCCAGATGTTCGTGTAGATATGGAAACCATCTTCAATCGCTTGGTTCCAGAGAATCGCCCTGAGTACGAGCATACACTGGAGGGGGCAGATGATATGCCCGCTCACGCCAAATCAACGCTGAGCGGTGTCAGCATCACTATCCCCATCACCGATGGTCGCTTAAACCTCGGCACATGGCAGGGTATCTACTTCTGTGAATACAGAAACTATGGTGGTTCCAGGGAGTTGGTAGTGACAATCATAGGCGAATAAGAATATGAAAAAATTAATTGTTCTTGAATCTTTCGCCTACGAAACCTTGAACTTTGTTCGAGCCTGCTCACGCTCGGCAGAGACGAAACAGGTTTCACTCTGCTCTCGCTCAATCGCAGCCTTGTCCAACTTGACCTTCGGTCGAGTTTGCTTACGCTCGGGATTGCTCAAACATGTTTGGCAATTCTCTCGCTGAATCGCAAACTTCGCCTGCAATGAGGTCGAAATGCTGGAATACGGGCGGTGTCGGAGATAAATCGTAATAGTCCATCTCTGCTATTGGCAGGCAAAAGTATTCCATCTGGTCATAACTTGTATAAAGGCGGGGCAGCACGGGATTGTGGTCGTATATCCATCGTTTCACATCGTCTTCGACATTGAAGTTCACCATGCCTGAGCATCTGACGGATATATTATCTGCGTATGCCAATATCTCAACATTGGGATTCTGGCGTAACTCCCGATAGACCGCCTTCTGTGCAGAAGTGGCAAAGTAGAGCACATGCCCTTCTTGTTTCATGATCTGGAAGATGCGCAACTTAGGAAAGTTGCCCTCGCTTGTGGCGAAAGCAACTTCTTTGTGCTCTTTCAGGAACTGAAAAGCTTTGTCGAACATATCGCTTACCATTTCAGTTCTTCTTGAAGGATGACACCATCAGTCATAGGACTGTCTGCTTCGGTGAAGGCATTGGCCTTGTATTGGATGCAGAGCATAGTCAGGTTCTCGCTGCCGGTGTTCTTCAGCGCACGCTTGCCATCAGGAGCGACGCGGATAATGGTGCCCTCGCTGACAGGGAAAATCTCACCATCCACCTGATACTGGCCTTCGCCCTTCAAGATGAAGTATAGTTCCTCATGAGTCTTGTGGGTATGCAAGAAACCACTGTCCTGACCTGGAACGAGTGTCTGGAACGAGAACTCGCTTCCTGTAGCACCTACAGCCTGATCTGCGAATACCTTACCTTGAATGGTTACGTTCGGTCCCATCGGAAGCACATGCTCGATAATCTCACTCATCTTACCTACGCTTACTGCTTTGTAATTCTTGCCACTCTTAATTGTCTCAATCTGTTTCATAATTCTTATTCGTTTAAAATGTTATTTACTGGGTGCAGCCTGTCCTCGCGGTGCAATTATCTCGAATTGCACCGCAAAGGTACGGCAAGTTTTTCATTCCCACAAGAAGGCACTTTTTGGTGAGATAGTTACCAAATAGTAGGAATTGTGATGTTATCGGGCTTCTGCGAAAGTGACGTTAACTTAGATTAACTAAGTATAATTTGGTTATTAGCCTGTCCTATCAGGCAATTTCACATGGATGCACATCATTGTAAGGTCGTCGTTGGGTTCGGCGCCGTGACGATGGCGCTCTACTTCGCGCTCCATGCGTTCTATCACTTGGCGAGAGCTCTCATAGTCGGTACTGCGCAGAATGTCTATCAGCTTCTGTTCGCCAAGTTGTTCCTTCTGCTCGTTTTCGGCTTCGTTCAGTCCGTCGCTATACACAAAGAGTACCCTACCCTTCACGTTTTCCATCTGTTCGCCTTCATACTCTAAGTTGGGCCAAAGTCCGATAGGTGCGTTTGATTTCACATCTAAGAACGCGCCCTGATGGTCGCCTCCGCCAATCACAGGTGGGTTATGGCCGGCATTGCAGAAATCAAGATGGCCTGTCTGCAGGTCGAGCAGTCCGATAAACATGGTAACAAACATTCCGCTCTCGTTGCCCTCGGTAAGCTCTGCGTTCAGTCGGGTGGCTATCACGTCGGGCATCATTCGCTGTTTTGCAAAGGTGCGCATCAGTCGTATGGTTTGGGCCATAAACAATGCGGCAGGTACGCCTTTGCCTGACACGTCGCCCACACAGAAGTAAAGGCGATCGCCGTCCATGATATAGTCGTAGAGGTCGCCCCCCACTTCGCGAGCTGGAGTCATCGATGCATACAGGTCGAGTTCCTGGCGCTCTGGGAATACATGCGGAACCATCGACTGCTGTATTTCCTTAGCGATACGCAGTTCGCTCTCTATTCGTTCCTTGGCTGCTTTTACCTCGGCGAGACGGCGAGCAGCACGCCGGCGATACAAGCTGTAAACGACAAAGAAGATGGCTACCAGCACAAAGGCTATCAGCACAGCCACCAACTGCTGGCGAGCGATGCTGGCCTCTTGTTCGGCTATCTTGGCCTCTTTTTTCTGTGTCTCGTATATCACAGCCAACTGGCTTGCATCGTCGCTCTTGTTCAGCGAGTCGACAGCGCCCAGATGATCTACGATTCGTGTGGCAGTCTTAAGTGCCAAGTCGCGTCGACCGTTCTCCAGCTCTGCATGATATTTCATGCCCAACATCTGCTGATAGTCGGTATTCATGGGGTATCCGTTGGCTATACACATCGAGTCCCAGCGATTATATATGGCTAAGAGTTTATCCCATCGGCGAGCGTTTTCGTAGTACAATTGTGGCGAAATCCAGTCCTCGCCACTCTTGGCTATCTCCGTCTGCTGATATGCATTGAAGTGTCGTTCGGCCTCTTTCGGATTGTCGGCCTTCATATATACCTCGGCCTTGGTGAGCTCGAGTTTCGACAGACAATAGTCGGCCATACCTTCGGGTACGTCGGGGGCTGAGATGGCTTTCTTGTACGTTTGTTCCATACGTGGCAACCACTCCAGAGCGGTCTTAATATCGCAGATGGCAAAGTGCTGCACAGCCTCGCCTGTAGAGCGATACCACATATAACACAACTCCCATTGGGGATTGTCGCCTATCAGCGCCTCGAACTTACGATAGGCATCGTCGCAGCTTTTTATACCCTCGCTCACGCGCGCCAGTCTGATCTGCCCCATACCCATCTGAGCCATAAAGCGCGCCTCGTAGGCCTTTAGTTCTGGCTCTTCCTCCTGAGCCGACTTGTCGAGTGCAGCTGTTATCAGGTCGATGCCTTTTTTATATTCGCCGTTGTCGAAGGCTGTAGAAATAAGGTATTGCCACGTTTGGTAGTACAGCGTAGGATTGTGTTCGTACAGTCGTTTTTCGGCCAGTGCCTTATTGCCGTAGTACTCCACCATACGGTATTGTTTGGTTTCGAAACTTTCTACAGCCCTCCGCGCATTAGCCACGGCTATGCTGTCGAGCCCGTCGTCAGTACGTTCCATTCCTGGTCCGTCGAGCGGGCGAAAAAAGTCGCACCCTACAAATGTCAATGCAGTGGTCAGTAGTAATACCAATCGTTTCATATGCTATAATCCTAAATTGTGAGGACAAAAATACGAATTAAATTCCAAAAACGACTACCTTTGCTCTCGATTTTAATATGTTTTTTGATTTTACGACTAATGAGGCAGAGCCCAAAACGCTTTGTTTTCCCACTTTTTCGATGGATTATTTGGTAGTTCCACCCAAAAACACTATCTTTGCATATCGGCTGATAACTCGAAATAAAAACTATTGATATAGAAAATAAAATCTATGGCGACACTCTTGATTCTTTGCCAATTGTTTATAGTACTGGCCCTGATCTTTATTGGTGCCAGAGTGGGAGGCATCGGACTTGGTATCTACGGCATGGTAGGTGTATTCATCCTTGTATTCATCTTCGGCTTACAACCAGGCAAACTACCCATCGACGTGATGCTGATTATTGCATCGGTGATTACGGCAACGGCTACACTGCAGGCTGCTGGTGGGCTTGACTACCTAGTGGGGCTGGCAGCTAAGTTCCTACGTAAGCACCCCACTCACATAACTTACTATGGTCCGCTCACCACCTGGCTCTTCTGTCTCGTGGCAGGTACGGCCCACACCTCTTATTCCCTATTGCCCATTATCGCTGAGATTGCCAAGAACTCTAAAATCCGCCCTGAGCGCCCCATGACGGTGGCCACGATTTCTGCCTCGCTGGGTATCACCGGGTCGCCCATGTCGGCTGCTACGGCTGCAGTAATCTCTACCGACCTGCTAGGTGGAAAAGGCATCGAACTGAAGGACATTCTCCTTGTTTGCATCCCAGCTTCGCTGATTGCCATTCTTGTGTCTGCATTCGTTCAGAACCGTGTGGGCAAGGAATTGGAAGATGACCCTGAATACCAGCGCAGAGTGCGCGAAGGTATGATTGATCCTGAAGCCGAGGCTAAGGTCATGTCAGAGATAGAACAGAATCCTAATCCCCGTGCTAAATGGAGTGTGCTGGCGTTTCTGCTGGGCGTGGTCCTCGTGGTCATCTTTGGCAGTGTGCCATCTCTGCGTCCTACGTACGAGGCCGACGGTGTAGTCACCCGACTCTCGATGCCTGAGACGATTGAGATTCTGATGATGTCGATTGCTGCTCTCATTCTGATTGTGGGTAAGGCGAGCGTGAAGGAAGCCGTCAGCGGCAACATCTTTGCTGCCGGTATGAATGCCATGATAGCTATCTTTGGTATCGCATGGATGGGCGACACCTTCTTCAATGGCAACATCGAGTTCTTCAAGAGTCATATCGCCGACATTGTGACTCAGTATCCGTTCCTCTTCTCCGTGGCCTTGTTTATCATGAGTATCATGCTTTTCTCACAGGCTGCTGCTGTGCGCACCCTTTTCCCGTTG
>Ga0256404_1010219_pt1 | contig 13075 bp, 14 predicted proteins | sample RumenRJG_01DNA_FD_185990 | JGI IMG/M metagenome (GOLD analysis project Ga0256404, IMG submission 185990) | Bovine rumen microbial communities from Lethbridge, Alberta, Canada - RJG_01 | ecosystem: Host-associated > Mammals > Digestive system > Stomach > Rumen | place: Canada: Alberta | collected...
TGGCGTCCTCTTCATCCTCGTCGGAGTACTCGTTGTCACTGTTAGAGTCTTCCTCGTCAAACTCGTCGTCACTATCAGAGCCTTCCTCGTCAAACTCCTCGTCGCCGCTGTCAGAGTCTTCCTCGTCGCCGCTGTCAGAGTCTTCCTCGTCAGAATACTCCTCCGTATCATCTTCTACTTCCGAATCATCTACGTCGGAAGCATCATATTCCTGGTCCTGAAGTTCTTCAGAATCCTTTGCTTTTCTATTAAATAGTTTCAAAATCTGCCCTTTCTAAATTAAGCCATTTCATACTGTAAAACCAGCTTCAATCGTTAAATAATCTTTCAGACAATCTATAGCAGTATACCCCACCGGCAAAAAGTGTGCAAGAGATATGCTGAAAATTATCCGGTATGTATATGCTGAAAATGATCCGGTATGTGATACGCTGAAAATGATCCGGTATGTGATTTGCACCGATGCAATTCTATAAATTTTTCTTAACTTTCCGCGAAAACCGTAAATAAACGGCAAGAGGAATGAAAAAATTTCGCAGGCGAAAAATGGTATGATGAAAGCATCTGAAAAGGACCCATCAGGAGGATTATTATGCGTAGAATCAGGATGTTTCTGGCCACGGCCATCATGGCTGCCTGGATGGTGACGCCAGGTTATGCCGGGCAGTGGCGGCTGAATCAGACGGGCTGGTGGTATCAGAATGATGACGCCACGTGGCCGAGTCTTAAATGGCAGTGGATCGACGGAAATCATGACGGCATCTTCGAGTGCTATGCGTTCGATGCGAATGGTTATATGTATGCAAACACGATGACGCCGGATGGCTATTATGTGGGGACGGATGGCGCCTGGGTGCAGGATGGCGTCCGTGCAACCAGGGCTTTCGTCGGCGGGATCGCGCCGGCGCCGACCGAGATCGGGCTTAACGCGACAAGTCAGTATTATGGCGTGGTAAGCAGCATTTTGACTGGCAAGAGTTCGGCTTCCTCCGGTTCGGTCTCCACTGCTTCCAGTTCGAAAACCAACGCCTCGAAAACCACGACATCAAAAAATACAACAACTTCGCGAGACACACTGACCAGCGCCGATATCGTGAAGAAAACGGTCAAGTCGAAGTCCAATGCCAACAGCAGCAACACGGATGCAGGGACGACAGGTAGTGGCTCCAGCAGCTCTACGAGCTCTGGCAGCTCGGGTAGTTCAAGCAGTTCCGGAAGTTCCAGTGGCTCCGGAAGTTCCAGTACGTCTGGCAGTTCTGGCAGCTCCAGCAAGTCAGGCTCCAGCAAGTCCGGTTCAACCAAGTCTGGAAGCTCTTCGAGCAGTTCCGGCAAGTCGGGCTCCGGCAAGCCCGGGAGCTCCTCATCGGGCAGCTCCAGCTCAGGCGGTATGGTTGGTCCAGGCGCAAATCTTCCGAAGACCGACACCGGCAGAAATATCGGTCCGACAGCCGATATCTCAGAAGACAGTCAAACTGGTCCTAAAGGTCATGGCGTGATCGAGCGGGACGGCAGCGATGACGACGAAGAAGATGAGGAAGATGACGAGTAATCTGGATGAAACAGCTGATGGATAAATGCAATCAAGAATCCATCAGCTGCGGACTGCTTCTTGCTTCCGGATGCAGGCTGATGGATACAGAGACGCCGAGTGTGACAACGGGGACGGTTCTCTCTGTCAGCTTTTTCCGCGATCATCGAATATATTTCCCGGCGATAAAGGAAAAGCTGACAGAGAGAACCGTCCCCGTTGTCACATTTTAGTCCAGTTCTTGGGCTGCGCAGTCCAGGGCGCTGGCGATGACCTTGTCCATGTCGTAGTACTTGTATTCGCCGAGGCGGCCGCCGAAAATAATGTTCGGCTCCTTCGCCGCGAGCGCATGGTACTTCTGGTAGAGCTTCAGATTTTTCGTGTCGTTTACCGGGTAATATGGTTCGTCGCCCGGCTTCCATTCGCTCGAATATTCACGGCTGATGACGGTCTTCGGGAGGTCATTGCCGTCCGCATTCTTCCCGAACTCGAACCACTTGTGCTCGATGATCCGGGTCCACGGCGTCTCTCTGTCCGTGTAGTTTACGGCAGCATTGCCCTGGAAGTTCGGCTGGTCGAGCACCTCGGTCTCGAAGCGCACGGAACGGTATTCGAGCGCGCCGAGCCGATAGTCGAAGTACTCGTCGATGGCGCCGGTGTAGACGATTTTGTCCACCAATGCTGTGAGCGCTTCGCGATCCTTCAGGAAATCCACGCCGAGCCGCACCTCGATACTGCCCGCCAATGCTTCCTTCGGTGCATCATCACGTCTCTTTTCAGCTTCTGCCCCACCGCCTGCTGCCGGCAGCGGCTCTCCATTCAAATCACAGTTTAGCATGTTCGCGACGAGCTTTGTGTAGCCGCCGATCGGAATGCCCTGGTAGAGGGCGTTGAAATAGTTGTTGTCAAAGGTGAGGCGGACGGGCAGGCGCTTGATGATGAAGGCTGGAAGCTCCGTGCACGGACGACCCCACTGCTTTTCCGTGTAACCCTTGATCAGCTTCTCATAGATGTCCGTGCCGACGAGACTGATCGCCTGCTCTTCGAGATTCTGCGGTACGAACTGCTGCGCATCAGCTTCCGTCATGCCGTTGTTCTTTCCATCGGTCACTACAGCAGAACTTTGTGACCTCACTGAGGATGTATCTGCAACTGTCTTCGACACCTTTTCTGTTTCGGCGCCAGCTTCTCCCGTGGCAGTGACAGTGTCTCGGTCGGAAGCATTGGCATCCGAAGACTCTCCGCGTTCACGGAGCTTCGAGGCGATGTACTCACGCTTCTGCGACTCGATCTTTGCCGCCGCCTCTTCTGGCGTCACGACGCCCCACATCTTGTTGAAGGTGTACATGTTGAAAGGGAGCGAATAAAGCTCGCCCTTGTAATTTGCGACCGGCGAGTTCGTGAAGCGGTTGAACGTCGCGAAGCGATTCACATAGTCCCAAACGCGGCGATCATTCGTGTGAAAAATGTGCGCGCCGTACTTGTGGACATGGATGCCCTCGATGTCCTCGGTGTAAACATTGCCGGCAATCTGCGGCCGCCGGTCGATGACAAGCACCCGCTTTCCCTTCGCCGCTGCCTCATGTGCAAATACTGCGCCGAACAGGCCGGCGCCCACTACCAGGTAGTCATACCTCATGAATTTCTCTCCCTAATATAATTCAAATTTTCACTGTTATCTAAAATACAACGTCGGATATCGCTACTATCCGCTTATCTGCCCATACGATGTCGGATATCGTTCAGCCATTCGCCTTTATACTTAAAATATCTGGGACCAGCAAGATGATCCTTCCCAGTCAGCGCACTGGCAAGTGCCGAGAGTGAATGCGACGAAAAATATCAGACTATATTCAGTTCACCACCCTGAAGCCGTCTGCCCTCACCAGGTCATAGGCTGCCAATGTCTCTCCGTCGAGATCCTCACGATGCATGTCGACTGCGACAATCTCACTGTTGTCATAGGTCCGATAGTAGTAAATGCCCTTGTCCTGGTTGCAGCAGCTGGAATAGATCGTGATCTCATATTTATCCGGACCGAGGCAGCAGAGTCCGCGCTGCTGCTCGACACTGCCAAGAATATGGAAGAACTGGTTCACCGATGATACCTCATCCGGTGCAGAGACACTGTTCATCCGCGTAAACGCAACCTTTGCAAAACGTGATGCGGAGGATAAATCGCCCGGCAGGCCCATGCCGCCCATTCCGCGTGAATATGCCGGAAGCTCCAGTCCCGGTGCGAACCGACTGCTGCCCTGCTCCGCTGTGAGATTACGATAGTTTGAAAGCATCGTCAGCTGAACATCAAAAGTCGGATTGTTCGTCATGACGCCGACCGGATCATCGTAAATTTCAAGTCCTCGCTTCGTCTGTTCAACGACAATCTGCCGCTCCCTATCCGCGATCATCCAGTGCAACGGGTTCGGCGGCAGCTTCTCCGAAAACGCCTGATTCGTAATGCTTACATCTGCGAGCGCCGAACGGGCTTCGCTTACCGTCGCGCAGGATGACAAAATATACGGAATCATCTCAAACGATGCAATATTCCTCTTCCCCTCCTGCACCGGTTGAAAATCACAGTTATCCGGGAAATTGAGTCCGGCCATCCCCAGTCCGGCCTCATTAACGCCATCATAAAACAAAGGATAGCCATCCTGTACAAACGCCATGCCGATCATCGCATAGTGGTTCAACTCACCTGATTTCCATCCAGTTGAACTAGCATTTACACTTCCTGCTCGGTTTGCAAACGGATCCCCATTCCGATAAGTAAACCGAAACCGCCGCGGTACCACAACAACCTGCTCATGATAGCTATACTCTAGATCCAGATTCCGCCCAAAATAATGATCCTTACTCACATACGAAGCTGCCGTACACATGACGCCACCTTTCTTGCTTACTGCAAAATCAAGAGATTACAAAGCACTACACAAGCTGTACTCATTAACGTTCCAAGAAGATAATACTCTGCAAAATCCTCTTCCTTTGAAATTTTATCATATCTTGCAATAGACTTTGCTGTCAAAACAAGGCCAATTGCAGAATATTGATTATATCCTAGAAAAAGTATCATGATGAATCGTTCAATATTCCCCAAAATTTCTTTAGGGTACATTTTTGAGGGAGTTCACAAATATGTCGAATGCCTCCATCGCCTTGCAGGCATCCGAAAACCGTGGCACCGGAAAGCTGACAGAGAGAACCGTCCCCGGTGTCAGCTTTTTCCAGCCTCTCAGCAGGTTACCATCAGGAGCTGGGCTTTTCCGTGGAGGCGCACTTCGAGGCTGTTCGCCGGGATGAAGATGCAGTCGCCCTTGAAGAAGTTCAGAATGGTTGTCGACGTGCCGCGACCATTCTCACTTCCGGAGCGATCATCTCTACCGGGACCATTATCACTCTCAGAGACACTGCTTCCCCCGTACGCAATCGACCCGCACCCATCGACACACAGGAGCACCCGGAAGGATGTACCGTCCGTCTGCATTGGCACGAGGCTTCGCGTGATCTCTGTGTTCAGGAGCACGCGCCAGACCTCGAAATATTTGCATCGGCCGAGCATCTCAGAAGCCCAGCCGGGGCGATACTTCAGTACACGCATCGGCTGCTTCGGCTTCGGCGTCGCATGAAGGTCAGCGACCGCGAGCGCTTTCTCGATGTGGAGTTCACGCTTCTTTCCGTCCTTCCCGACGCGGTTGTAGTCGTACAGCCGGTAGGTGAGGTTCGAGCTCTCCTGGATTTCGACGATCAGCGCGCCGGCGCCAATCGCATGCACCGTGCCTGCCTTCACGAGGAAGACGTCGTCCTTGTGGATCGGCACCTTCTGGAGGTCCCGCTCGACTGACCCGTCCTGCAGCCGCCGGCGAAGCTCCGCCGCGGTCACATCCCGCCGGAAGCCATACACGAGTGATGCCCCGGGCGCCGCCGACAGGACGTACCACATCTCCGTCTTCCCGAGTTGGCCGCCCTCATGCGTCCGCGCGTACTCGTCGTCCGGATGCACCTGCACCGACAGATCCTTCTTCGCGTCGATGAACTTGATCAGCACCGGGAGGCCGATCGGCTTCTTCATAACAACCTCTGCTGAATGCCTACACTCGTCGATTTCATTTGATGTAGTATGCTCACCCGCTACATCTGACCCGCTATCTTCTGAAAAACTTTTATCTCCCGACAGAGGTTCATCTCCTGCCAAGCATTGATCTTCCACACCCTTCATTACCTTCATCGGGTGTGTTCCAAGCACCTCCGGATGCTTCTCGATAAAGTCGGGCAGAAGTTTCCCGGCAAACTGCCCGCTTGCAATGGTGCTCGGACCATCCGGGTGCGTCGAACATTCCCAGGTCTCCGCAAGCGGCGACAGGTCGATGCCCTTCCCGAAATCATCATTCAGGCGGTTTCCGCCCCAAAGATAATCCTTCGCCGCCGGCTTCAGGAGAAACGGCTCCCGCAGAGCCGCCTCCCGGTGAACCGTGCTCTGAAGATCCGTCTTCCGAAGTTCATTCAAATTTTCCAGTTCCAATTTGTCCAAATTCACAACTCCAATTTATTCTTTCAAGCGAAAAGCTGATGGATTATTCCAACCTCTAAATCCATCAGTCACGGTCAGAGACAAGCTTCCGGGTGGCAGCTGATGGTTGCGGCATATCCCCAAATCCATCAGCTCCGGCAGTGACTAATCTTCTAGGTGGCAGCTGATGGTTACGGCCTATCCCCAAATCCATCAGCCCCGACAGTGACTAAGCTTCCGGGTGGCGGCTGATGGTTGCAGCCTTCTTCCAAATCCATCTGCTACCTAGCGGAAGCAGCAATTTCAAGCTTTTTCCTCGCTCGTGCCGGTGCCTTCGGCGCCGGTACGCAGGGGTTCCTCCAGCACGTACCGCTTCTTGTCCGACACGCGGATGTCTTTCCCAAGCTGCACTTCGATGAGCTTCAGGTCGGTGATGGCTTCGATGGTGTGTTTACACCCTGCCTGCATGGTCACGACATCGCCGGGCTCGACGATCTGCTCCATGCCGTCGACGATCGTCCGGCCGCGGCCGGCAATGATGATCCACACTTCATCGCGGCGCTCATGCGAATGATAGGTCATGTGATCCCCGGCCTTGATATTTGCCTTGATCGTCAGGCTCTGGTCCTCGACGTCGAGCACATGGAACACGCCCCAGGATTTCTCTGCGAACATGATTCGCTGATTCATCTTCTCGACGTACGGCTTGATGCCAGTCGACGCTTCCTTTGAGGATACGAGGATGCCCTGCGGACTCGCCGACACGATGGTATCCTTCATACCCATCACAAGCACCGGCACGTCAAGCTCATTCAGGACATGCACGTCTTCGCACGAATCACTCATGGTCGCATCGCCGATCGTCGGGTCCTGCATCGCATCGGTGAAGGTGTTCCAGGTGCCGATGTCCTCCCAGCGCCCGCTGAACTCCATCACGGAAATCCGCGGCTCCTTCTCGACGACCGCATAGTCGAAGCTGATCTTCGGCAGCGTCTCGTACCGGTCAAAAAGGTCCTGGTAGTCCGTGTAACCGAGCTCCCGCCGCGCGATATCCAGCACGTATCCAAGCTTAAACGCGAAAATGCCGCCATTCCACAGCGCGCCCTCGGCGATGTACTTCCTCGCTGTCTCGACATCCGGCTTCTCCTTGAACGTTCTTACTCGCCGGACAGCAGTATTCTCCTCTATGTTTTCCTCTGCTATCTCTATCTGCTTCATTGCAGCACTGTCAACCTTGTTGACACCAGGGACGGTTCTCTCTGTCAGCTTTTGACTGTTATCACCGCTCATCTCCGGCATGATATACCCATATTTATCGCTCGGCTCGGTCGGCTTGATGCCCATCAGCACCAAATTTTCCTTCCCTTCCGCGGCCCGGGCACCCAGCTTCTCCAGCATCCCGAAGAAGGCATTGTCGACATACGGGTCGACGGGGCAGACGACGACAGCTTCGGACTCGGCGACGTGCTGGACGTCGTGAAGGTAGGCGGCTGCGAGCGCGATCGCCGGGAAGGTGTCGCGGCGGCACGGCTCCACCGAAATGCCGACGTCGGTGCCGAGCTGGTTATGAATGGCGGACACCTGCGTCCGCGAGGTCGCGATCGTCACCTTCGCGTCGCGGTCGAGCGCCCGGATCGACTGGTACATGCGCTGCACCATCGACTCATAGGAGCCGTCCGGCTTCTTAAAAATCTTGATGAACTGCTTCGAGCGGACGTCATTGGAGAGCGGCCAGAGACGCTTCCCCGAGCCGCCGGATAACAAAATGATATTTAACATGTGATTTCCCCTCACGCACGGAATATTTAAAACAAAAATGACAGGCCGCCGGAGCTCCGACAGCCTGTTAAATTATCGCATATTCTGATGTCTTGTGCAATCACCGCATGGGATCCACAAACGCATACCGCAATTCACTATATTATTCTTGGCTACTTCCTAGGCAGCCTTGTTATAATCTAAAACCGCAACCTCTTGTGAAGACTTCTTTATAATATTAACCATTTTTTCAAGTTTTTCGCTTACTTCATCAGAAAACTCTGTGTAACCACAAATCTCGCATTCGAAACATGGCACATTTTTAATAACAATTACCGAATTTCCAAACTGAACTGTAAAAACAGTCGTAGATTCAACCATCTTCCCGCCACAATCCATACACCTCATACTGCTCACCTCTTCCAGCGGATTTTCTGTTCTCGACAAAAACTTCTTATCTCTCCAATGTCCACCGGTTTCGTTTCCTTGCTTGAAATATTTTCTTCCTGTTGATAATAAAATCTTATCACAGCTACAATAGAAAGGCAAACGACCATATCTTACTGACAGCATCGCCTGCCAATGCCTCTTTCAGCCGGCTCACACTGTTGATCCCGACCGTCTCGAAGTAGCGGAGCAGCAGAAAATTCTCCAGCGCTTCCTCCATGGTTTCCTCATGATTTCGCTTCGTCATGAACTCAAGGTTTGTCTCACCCTTACTCCGGATGATCACCGCACGGACATTCGGCTTCAGTCTGAATGTTTGAGGCAAAGCTTCGGCACTTGCCTTCACCTTGTCAGATTGTACTTCGGTCACAACAAGTTTACCCGGCTTGCGAGCTTGCTCTGCGCCTCGAAGTTCCTCTGTGCTGCAGAACTCCTCCACAAAGCTCTCCGCATCCGCCGTGAACTTCTGCCTCATCACCCCGCCATCCGGTGATATAACTTCAAGATATACCCCCCCCGAGTGGCCATGACGCTCTCCGGCGGCACGACACGATACGTGAAATCCTTTTCATCCTGCCGCATCGCATCAAGCGCGCCTGCTTTTAGCATTGGCTCAGAAACCACATACTCAAGCAACGCCTCTGGCTTATCCACATAGCTTTTCACGGCAAAACCTCCATCTACAAAAACATCATGCCTTTTTAAGGGTATCTTCTTATTTTACACATTTTTGCCCCTTTTTCCAGAGGTCATCACATCATTGTGCAATCTTTTTCGGAGTGAACGTGACATTCAATACCATGCCCATTCCATCTGCGAGTCTCTGTAAAAGCTTGATGCTCGGATTCCTTGTCCCATTCTCAAGCCTGCTGATTTCAGTCTGTGCAATACCGGTCTTTTCAGAAAGCTCCTTTTGTGTAAGATTTTGAGATGTCCTCGCGTCAACGAGAGCACGGATAATGCTCATCTCTGGTTGAACTTCTTCATAGGCCTGGGCAAATTCAGGATCCTTCATTCTCTTTTCTTTGTATTGTTCAAGCGTCATCTTCAGTTTCATAAAATTCCAATTGAAACATATCATCGATCCTTCATGTCTTCATCTGCATTGTATGAGGAATATCTCATATTGTCAAGAAAAAATACCCGGTGACGCGTCGACCAAATCGCCTCGAACAGCACCGGGTATGTGTATACATATTAATTTTTCAGAGATGGTTGCTCTCCGCTTTCCTCCTGCTCGACTTCTTTTAGAGCCAAACATCATTATATTGATCATTGAATATATCCTAAAATTGAACTATACTATTGTCAGGAGGTGACAATCATATGATGATCAATACAGATAACATGGTGCCGATTTCTACCGCAAATCAGAACTTCTCCAAAGTTGCCAAAATGGTCGATGAGAACGGTTCTGTCATCATCATGAAAAACAATGCACCCCGATACGTTCTGATTGAATTCAGCCAGCTTGAAAAATATCAAACTGCATCTACCGAAGATGTCGACGCTCTAGCTGAGCAGATCATGAACGAAAACGACGCTGTATTTAAGAAACTCGCCAAATGATCAGACTTTCCTATGACGAAATACTATCTCTCCACTCAAAACTGGTTCAAAGGTACGGAGGCTCTGATACCTTGCATTCTCACATCTCACTATTAAGCAGATTCTTGGCCCTATAATATTCCTCAACACTACAACGCGTAACATCGCAAGCCTCCGCAAGGCTCACTCCATAATGCGACATAATATTTTCCACATCATTAACCAATCTTCTGGCATCTCCCATCCTGTACTGCCTGTTCATCATCTGCTTCGTAAGACTTTCCTGATCAAATAAAGTTGTCATAATATCAAGCACCTCACTTTCATGATCCGAAAGATACTCCTTCAGAACATTCCTTTTCACACATTCCGAAATCGCCTCTAAGACTGCATGGTGATAATAAAATCTTAGCATAGAAGTTCTTGAAAGACAAACTCTGCAAAAAATTATGTGATAAACCACTACTTTCTTAGCGAATAACCGCATATCGAACTCGCGCATTTTTCTTTTTCCAATGCCTACATCAGCATGCTGCCCGACCATTTTCTCCGCTCTTTTTGCACGTCAGATTATGCAACACGCACGCCTACACTTTAGTCCGATAAACTCTTACGAAACTATGAAGGCCAGATTTCCTTCCAGATTTTACAATTCTTTTATGTCGAAAAACATTAATTCCATGCAGCTATTCCTGGATTCTAAGTGATTTCACGTCACCTCCTGGGAAAAGGTTCAAAGTCAATACCTTTACACCAGTTTATACTTTTTTATACTTTTTTAATTTCGCCCGACCCCTTTTTTGTATTGAAGTAGAGGACTATGACAAGAAAGAGGTCCTGCTCCATAATGTTTTCAGCGGATGCCGCGTTGGAGTTACTGAGCTGTTCGCTGTAGATGCCGACCGAGTTGTCGAACTTATGTCAGCCCTTCTGTATTCAGTTTTTTATCCGTTCAGGTCTTCAACCTTCGCTTATCATCTTACCCTCTTAAATTCAAATACATCATCTTCCGCATACTCAAGGAGGCTCTTGAGCTGCGCTTCCGTGACGATCTTGTCATCGATCTGGTATTTGTACTCGTCCTCGTAATACCCTGCCGATATGACCTTTATTTTCCCGCGTTCATTCAGATTGTAGCTCTGTCCGCGGTAGAATATATCATATGGAGCGGAGTTACCCTCCTCATCCTGATAGAGGGATTTCCGGGTGACACCGATTGTAATCATCTTCTTGAACCGCTCGAACTCGCCCTTCCAGTCAACCTTCCCGTCTTCCGTCCTGCAAGGACAGTTTCTGATCTGCCCATCTTCTACTGCTTTCCGGTAGCTGAGAGGGAGATTCTCCTCTCCTTCATAGTATTCCTTCTCGGCAAGATCATAGAGGAGCCCCTGCTTCTCAGACCACAGGCCGTTACCCTGCTTTAAGGCGTCATCGAAGTGCGTTGTCATCTCGAACTTATACGGGACCCGCTCGACCGTATCCCTGCCAAGGTCCTCATTCGGATCTGCATTCCAGTCTGCCGGGATGAACTCATCATCTATGATCTCCTGCCTGTCTGAATCCAGCCGCTTCACCTCTTCCGCCGTCCATCTGTAGCCGGAGTAGGTGAATTCGAGTTTCAGCCTGAAGATGTATGTGACGAGGTCCTGTCGTCTTGCGTGTTCCTCCATGAGGTCCTTCATCTCAGCAACTTTCTCTTTCTTCTCCCTCTCTGCTTCCCTGCGACGCTTCAATTCTTCCTCATCCGTGATGGCATCCACGTTCTCGTCAAATGTGTAATGGTATGGCATGTTCCCGGTCTCGTCAGCCGTGACGGAGAAAGTATTGTCACAGGCCTTGAGGAGATCCAGCCCTTCCTGGCTTGCCTCCATCAGCGCATTGGCGCGTTCAAGATCTATGCCGTCGACCGAGTTATCGAGGAGGTTCACCATCCGATTCGTAAACTCGCGGGCCTTTTTCTTCTCTTCTTCAGACTTGCCCTTTGACGAGTACTTTTCGATTTCATCCCATTTCTTTCTATTAGCCTTCGATTCCTCAGTGCCATGTAGAAGCTCATCTACAGACACTTCAAGAACACCTGCCAGCTTTTCCACCACCTCGGCGGAGATGACCTGTCCGTTCTCAGCCTTGGAAAGATGCCCCTGTGTGATGCCCACAGCCTCGCATAACTGCTTCTGGCTCATCTGGTGTTCCAGACGAAGTTTTCTGATGCGTTTGCCGACCGCCTCGTAATCTATCTCATTCATTTTTTCAGTCCTTTCATGAATATTTTTTATTTGGCTTATATGAATACTATAGTAATATTATGAATGTCTGTCAAGAATATTTTTAGGAGAGATATTCATAGAAAATAATCATGAGCGGTCGACCGGTCCTTCGCGAGGGCAAAAAATACCCCCGGAGCGGCCATATCAACCGCACCGAGGGTATCCTCTTCATTTATTTTTTTATTTCCGACATTGCTGCCGTTTTCTCACGCTACGTGGGCAGTGATAATGGCCATGTGCTAGACTTCTTACAGTTCCCTATTTATTACAGCTTCCCATTTATCTAATAAAATTCAGAAGAATATCAAGTGAGATGTCCGCCTGTTCCAGGATAGATCTTAGTGTTCCCTTGGGGATTTCATCATGCATGGGTACTATAACAACTCTGTCACCCTTGCGCAATTTCTTATGACTTCCTCAAAACGTCCTTCCGCAAGAAGCTTGTCCTGGTATTTTCTGCCTTCTTCAATCATCTTTATCTGCTCTTTTGTTAATTTCTGATCCTTTGAAATTGTATATGTCACATCTGCCATTACCTGCTCCTTTCCGGACTAAAAACGTCCTTCTCTAAGATCATTATATAAATTGATTTCCTCTTTCGTGGCATACCGGGCCGAAATAATTCGAATAGAGTGACGGAAGAAAGCTTGTGGAAATGGTACTGCGCTTTTACTGATTGAATGGTGTGTTCATCCACACCTGGGTTATTTAATTTGTCCTGGTCTGTAATCTCCATCTATATCCTCAAATTTTCTTACGTCTACTAATCTACTTTTTGAAGACCATCTCTCAGCTATTATCTTCCACATAGGCTAGCGTAAAATTTTTGTAGGATTTAGTACCATAAAGAATGAGAACACCCTAAACCTGTGATAAAGTATTTAGCGACAAAACTAATACAAACAGGAAGGCGTTCTCATGATTAACAGTATACAGCAGTTTGCAGATTGTGGCATCAAAGTTTTGGAGCAGGCAGTAAAAGATTTTGCCGAATCCAAGGATCTATCAGCGTTTATT
>Ga0256404_1010220_pt1 | contig 13075 bp, 8 predicted proteins | sample RumenRJG_01DNA_FD_185990 | JGI IMG/M metagenome (GOLD analysis project Ga0256404, IMG submission 185990) | Bovine rumen microbial communities from Lethbridge, Alberta, Canada - RJG_01 | ecosystem: Host-associated > Mammals > Digestive system > Stomach > Rumen | place: Canada: Alberta | collected...
TGTGACATCCGCCATCAGCTGATCCATACAGATTCTTCCAAGAATTGCTGCCCTCTTTCCGCGGATCAATACATAAGCTCCCCTGCCGGAAAGCTGCCGCGGATAACCGTCTCCATAACCGACAGAGATTGTCGCGACGCGTGTCGGGGCGGCCGTGGTATAGGTTCCACCGTAGCTGATCTCCCTGCCGGCTGGAAGCGTCTTCAGATAAACGACTGTAGAATACCAGGAGAGCACCGGTTTGAGCGGAACGGCATCTCTCGATACCTCCGGGGACGGCCAGAGACCATATAATGTGATGCCCGCCCGGACCATATCAAGCTGCAACTCCGGCATGTCCAGAATGCCTGCACTGTTGGATGCCGTTCTGATTGGAATTCGGTAACCGGTCTGATGCTCCGCAGCGGCAAGAAACGAAGTGAAGAGAGAGAACTGCCGGCGGGTGGAAGTCTTATCGGCCTCATCTGCCTTCGCAAAATGCGTAAAGCATCCCTCCACCTCGATTCCAGGGAGCGACAGCGCTTTTTGAAGAAAGGCGATACCGCTCCCGTCCGGCGTGACGCCGATTCTGGACATACCCGTGTCGACCGCCAGGAAAATCCTGGCTTTCCGGTGTGCCGCTTCGGCGGCCGCGGAGAGCTGTTCGAGCATGTCCTCGCGGAATACTGCCGGTCTGATTTCCTCCCTGATTAATGTTTCATAGCACGGAGGAAATACATAGCCAAGAATCAGAATCGGTTTTGCAATCCCTGCTCTGCGCAGCTCCTCTGCCTCTTCAAATGTTGCGGTGCAGAAGCCCCACAGATAAGGAAGATCCTCAAGTGTCCTGGCAATCTGCACAGCACCATGTCCATAGCCATCCGTCTTGACGACCGCAGCCATCTTCGTCTCAGGACGGAGAACAGCATGCATCTGTTCCATATTTTCTCTTGCAGCGCGAAGATCGATCTCTGCCCAGGTTCTGAGCCCGCATCCAGTCATTTCCATTTCAGCACTCCATACCACGTATTTTGCTGAATCCAGCCGGGACAGCGATCCCGGCACGTCATGTCAGGTCATTGCTGCTTCATCTGCCCTCTGCGCGGATGTATATTCCTGCAGCACACGGCCGACCCGCTGTGTGATATCACCGGCAGTCATGCCGTCCGGGCCGAGCTCCCTGGCCGCCAGGTCTCCCGCTGCAGCGTGAAGCAGCACAGCCATACATGCGGCCTGATATATATTCTGGCAGCGATGCAGCAGCGCCGACAGGATGCCGGTCAGAACATCCCCGGACCCGGCAGTTGCCATGCCGCTTCCGCCCTGGGAATTCAGGAAAATGCCATCCGGCGTCAGCACCAAAGTGCGGGCATCCTTGAGGATCATGCACGCCCGGTATGTCTCCGCGACCCGTCTTCCCTCTTCGATCCTCTGCAAAATCCTCTCTTTGAGGAGATTCTCCAGTGAGATGCCGGAGAGCGCCGCAAATTCTCCCAGATGCGGCGTCATTATAAGACCGCAGGAGGCAGGGCGGCTTTTCAGAATCTGTTGAAGCTGCCTGTCCTCTGCTAGAATACGAAGTCCGTCAGCATCGAGTACCAGAACTCCCCGGCCCCGTCTGCAGAACGCCGACACAAACGTTCGCAGCACAGCAGTTGCCGCCGGATCTCGGCCGAGACCCGGACCCGCCGCTGCGACATTCGCCCATCCCAAATCCTGATCAAACGTCACCGGAAGGCCATCTCCCCGCTGGGTGTCATAGCAATGCAGCATAGCCTCCGGAAGACGTTCCTGCAGAATGGCCCGGTTTTCTTCCGGCGTGATGATTTTTACCATTCCTGCACCGGACCGGAGTATGCTTTCTGCACACAGAATGGATGCACCGGCCATGCCCCTGCTTCCGGCAAGGAGCAGGACTCTGCCAAACGTCCCTTTGTTGCCGTCCGGTGCGCGGCCCGGAATCAGCGCCAGATCACCGGGCTGCATGGTAAAGACTGAATCAGCAGGCGTTTTGCCGCAGACAAGGCGCAGCGCGGATCGGGGAATGCCGATTTCTTCCTGCACCAGTTTTCCGCAGTGGATGGCGCCGGGATACAGGATCTGCCCGATTTTGCGGGCGCCAAAGGTGACAGTCAGATCAGCTGGGACCGCATCTTCTTCGGCGGTGCCGTCATCGGCAGAAACACCGGTCGGCATATCCACGGACAGAATCAGAGCACCGCTCTGCTTCATCTGTCTGATTGTTCTCACCGCGGACAGCACGTCTCCGCGCAGGGGACCTGTGAAGCCGGTTCCGCAGAGCGCATCCACGATGAGAAGACCGCCCTGAACCAAACCGGACCGCTTCTGCTGCCAGGCAGCGCTTCCATACCGCAGAACGGAACCCGAAAGATGCTCGCAGATTTGTTTCTCTACGGCTGCGGCGCTGCCCGGTGCGGGATCCTCTCCTGTCTGCACCGTAAGAACGTTCCGTCCTTCCTCGAGCAGGAGCCTCGCGGCGGCATAGCCATCCGCGCCATTGCTGCCGCGGCCGCAGAACACCACGCACTGTTTCCATCCCGTCATGCGAAGTGCTTCTCTCTGCACTGCGAGGGCTGCCCGTTCAATCAGAACAATTGCTGGAATGCCGATCGACTCCGTCGTATACCGGTCGGCGTCCCTCATCTGTTTTCCCGTCAGAAGATATTCCATCGACTCTGTCACTTAGCTTCACCGGCCGGCGCGGTATCCGGCCCGATATGGTCCTCCGCCTCATCTGCTCTTCTCAGATTATAGGATAGTTTCATGAGGCTGTCGGACAAATGAACATTTTCAACCTGAACATGATCCGGTACAGGAAGATCGACATGCGCGAAATTCCAGATGCCGCGTATGCCGTACCGGACCAGTCTCTGAGCAATGGAGGGGGCATCCGTCTTGGGAATGCACAGAACAGCAATATCAATTTTATTGTCATAGATGAAATGCTCCATTTCATCCATGGAGTAGATTTTAATTCCGGCAACAGACGTTCCCACAAGCTGAGGATTGGAATCAAACGCGCCGCGGAAGTAAAACCCGCGATTCCGGAAATTCATATAATTGATCAGCGCGCAGCCCAGATGGCCTGCTCCGATCAGAATCATGTTATGAGCGTTGTCGAGGCCCAGAATTCTGCCGATTTCCTCATAGAGATATTCTACATTATACCCATAGCCCTGCTGCCCAAATCCCCCGAAATTATTGAAATCCTGGCGAATCTGGGATGCGGTGACATGCATGAGACGGCTCAGCTCCCTGGAGGAAATCCGGTCTACCCCGTCGCTCTTCAGCTCGCCAAGATATCGGTAATACCTTGGGAGACGTCCGATGACCGCCTGAGAAATTTCCCGTTCTTCCAACTCTAATACCCCCTCCGTGCCGCTAAACATTCAGACAATATTATAGCGAATGTTAATTTTCTGTCAATCGATTCACTGGCACGCGCAATTGCGTTTTTCGCAGCATGCAATCTCGTTATTCACCCCACACGAAGCCTCGTGGGGATACCATTCCCACGTTCTGCTCACGTCCCATGACGATGATATGATACAGATTTGACGGAAAGAATCTGATGTTATAGAGTGAACAAGCCGCAGCTTGTCATTGCCCCATATAATTACACTTTATATAAAAGAAAGACAGGAGTTGAAATCAGTATGATACTGGCGCTCAGTCACATCAGCAAGGCATTTCTGGAAAAGCCTGTGCTGACAGATATCACCTTCCATCTGGAAAAAGGCGAAAAAGCAGCGATTGTCGGTGCAAACGGTGCCGGCAAGACGACGCTTCTTCGGATCATTCTCGGAGAATTGGAGCCAGACTCCGGAACAGTCACGCGTTCAAGGGATCTCACGATCGGCTATCTGGCCCAGAAGCAGAATGTTTCCTCCGGAAATACCATCCGCGCGGAACTTCTCTCTGTGAAGGCACCTCTCATTGCGATGGAGCAGCAGCTTTCCGATTATGAACAGCAGATGGCTCTGGCAAAGGGAGAAGCTCTTGATTCCCTTATGGAAAAATACAATCTGCTCCAGGACCGTTTTCGCAACCTGGGCGGATATGGTTACCGCGGTGAGGTCAACGGCGTGCTCACAGGGCTCGGATTCAGCGGTGAAGAGGCAGATCAGCAGATATCCACGCTCTCCGGCGGGCAGAAGACCCGCGTTGCACTGGGAAAGCTGCTGCTCGAACGGCCGGATCTCATCATACTGGATGAGCCCACAAACCACCTGGATATTGCCAGCACCGGCTGGCTTGAGAGTTTCCTGCTTTCCTACAAGGGATCGGTCCTTGTTGTCTCGCACGACCGGTATTTTCTCGACCGGATCGTATCGAAGGTCATCGAGCTGGAGAACACCCGGTGTACCGTCTTTCCGGGAAATTACACAGCATATGCAGCTGCGAAAAAGAAACTCCGTGACAGTCAGATGCATGCTTACCTGAACAATCAGGCTGAGATCCGGCACCAGGAGGAGGTCATCGAGAAGCTCCGCCGTTTTAACCGGGAGAAGTCCATCCGCCGCGCGGAGTCCCGCGAGAAAATGCTCCAGAAAATGACCATAGTCGAGAAACCGGCGGGCCCTGGCGAGGAAATGCGGCTTTCCCTGAAGCCCTGCATTACCAGCGGCCGGGACGTTCTTCATGTGGAAAATCTTGCCATGTCATTCGGCAGCAATCATCTGTTCTCCGGCATCAGCTTTGACATTCACAGAGGAGAGCATGTGGCGCTCATCGGCGACAACGGAACCGGAAAGACCACGATGCTCAAAATTCTGAATGGAATTCTCACACCGGATGAGGGACTGATTCGGACCGGCGTCAACGTTCACATCGGATACTATGACCAGGAGCACCATGTCCTGCATGACGACAATACCGTGTTCGAGGAAATTGCGGATGCCCACCCGGATATGAATAACACAGAAATCCGCAATCTTCTCGCCTCGTTCCTCTTCACCGGGGAGGATGTGTTCAAACAGATCCGCTCTCTTTCCGGTGGGGAGAAGGGACGCGTCTCCCTTGCAAAGCTGATGCTCTCGGAGGCAAATTTTCTCATTCTGGACGAGCCGACAAATCACCTTGATATTGTTTCGAAGGAAGTACTGGAAAATGCGCTGAATTCCTATGAGGGTACGGTGCTGTGCGTCTCGCATGACCGGTATTTCATCAATCACACGGCATCCCGCATTCTCTCCCTGACGCATGAGGTGATTCTGGACTATCCCGGCTATACGGACCAGCCGGCGCCTGCCTGTTATTTCGGCTGTTATGATCATTATCTGGAGAAATCGGGACAGATTGAGGATACGCTTCTTGCCGGTGCGGGCGTGTCAGCCGCGGGACGGCAGGACAGCGCTTCCGTTTCCTCTCCCGCTGACAATATGATGTCGGAAGAAACCACATCTGGTTCGAAGGACTGGAAGGCGAGAAAAGAGGAACAGGCGAGACAGCGCAAACGGGAAAACGATCTGAAGAAATGCGAGGACAAAATCAGCGCGCTCGAGGAGAAAAATGCAGCCATCGAACAGGAAATGGCGCTCCCGGAAAACTGCACGGATCTTGGAAAGCTGAACACGCTGACAAAAGAAAAGGCTGCGAACGACGAATCGCTCGCAGCGCTGTATGATCAGTGGGAGACGCTCTCCACGGCTGACAGCGTATGAATATTCTTGTCAGCCATCGGGCCGACAGATGTAATCCACGCTCCCCGGGACAGCCTCTCATTGTCTCGTGCTCCGCACTTGATGATGAGCGGCCGCCAGGGGTCCTGCCCCTGCAGGCAGGCCATAGTTTCGATATCAGCCGCGCGCCAGCTCTGTATCGAGGGAATTTCGGACTGCAAGAATGAATGCCTCCGTGTCCAGCTTCTCCACATGCGGGAGTCTTGAGATCAGGGCAAGATCCCCGGTCATTCTGCCGGACTCAATGGTGTGAATGACCGCTCTCTCCAGCGCATCCGCAAAATGCACCAGATCCGTGAGCCCGTCCAATTCTCCGCGCTTCCTGAGCGCGCCGGTCCAGGCAAAGATCGTCGCCACAGAATTGGTACTGGTTGGTTCTCCCTTCTGATATTTATAATAATGGCGCTGCACTGTACCATGGGCAGCCTCATACTCATAAACTCCGTCCGGGGATACCAGAGTCGAGGTCATCATCGCCAGGGAACCGAATGCCGTGGCCATCATATCGCTCATCACGTCCCCGTCATAATTCTTCAGCGCCCAGACAAAACCGCCTTCGGAGCGGATGACACGGGCCACAGCGTCATCGATCAGCGTATAGAAGTAGGTCGTTCCGATGGCATCCATCTTCTCTTTGTATTCTGTGTCGTACAGATGCTGAAAGACATCGCGGAACCGTCCGTCATACACCTTTGAAATGGTGTCCTTGGTGGAAAACCACAGGTCTTCCCTGACAGAAAGTGCGTACTGGAAGCAGCTCCTTGCAAAACTCTCTATGCTGTCATCGCGATTGTGCATCCCAAGAATGACGCCGGGCCCCTCAAACTGATAAACAGTCTGCCGTGACGTGGTTCCATCCTCACCGGTAAAAAGCAGTTCCGCCTTCCCCGCTGCGGGAACACGGTATTCCACGTCGCGGTAAACATCTCCATAGGCATGGCGCGCCATCGTGATCGGTTTTTTCCAGTTTTTCACATAGGGTTCAATGCCGCGCACCAGAATCGGTGCCCGGAAGACCGTCCCGTCCAGAACGGCCCGGATGGTTCCGTTTGGACTCTTGTACATCCTGCGAAGACCGTATTCCTTCATGCGGGCGTCATTCGGTGTGATCGTGGCGCATTTTACCGCAACACCGAGCCTTTTTGTCGCCTCTGCCGCGTCCAGCGTAACCTGATCATCCGTCTCATCGCGGTGGACCAGCCCGAGATCATAATATTCGGTTTTGAGATCGACATAGGGAAGAAGCAGGTCCTTCTTTATCATCTTCCAGATGACTCTTGTCATCTCATCCCCATCCATCTCAACGAGCGGCGTTTTCATGGCAATCTGATTCATACGTCTCCCTCTGCCGCACCCTCCGCGGCGTCACAATCAGGCTTTCTTCCCTTTTTCTTCCGGTTTTGCTCCATCATTATGGTCTGGTGCATCTGCTGTGCCGTCCTCATTGTCGATCAGCCCATTTTTGACCATATTCTCATAGGCATTCAGCATGTGCTCGTGCGCCAGCTTTTCCGCCAGTGCGGCATCTCCTGCCTTGATGGCCTCCATGATGCCGCGATGTTCCTTGTTGGATGCTGTGGCCCGGTCTCTGGTGGACAGCGTCTTCTGCCGGACGCGCTGTACATATTGATGATAATCAATGAGAAGATGCTCCAGCATTTTGGAATCACAGGCAGCATACAGAATTTCATGGAACCGGTTGTCAAGTTCCGTGATCTGCTCCAGATGGCCGCGCGCCGCATGGTACTCCGCCAGATAGACGTTCTCCTCCATCTCCTCCATCTGTTCCTTTGTGATGTGATCTGTTGCCCAGCGCGCACACAGTCCCTCCAGTCTGGAACGAATCATATAGATATCCCGCACGTCCTTGGAACTGATCCCGGTGACATATGCCCCGCGGTTCGGAATGATCTGAATGAGTCCCTCCAGCTCAAGCTGCCGGAAAGCCTCTCTGACCGGCGTGCGGGAGACGCCCATCTCCTCTCCGATTGCGACCTCCTTCAGCTCCTCATGCTCCTTGTATTTGCCATTGAGAATGTCCTCTCTCAGCTTACTGAAGACGCGCCCTCTGAGTGAATACTTATCCGATACTTCCCTTTTGACGTCAAAATCCATCGCTGCCTCCCTCTGCCGCGCCTTCTGCCGCGGGCTGCTCAATTTTCCCTGCTGTGCTGTCAATACTTACGCCGCACAGTCAGGTGGAAGCCGTCCCTCCGGGTTGTGGGAGCGGGATGCCGAGAGTCCTGCATTCTTCTTCTGTCATTTCTGTCATTTCCTCATCGGTCATGACAGTTACCCGGCCGTCTGCATACTCCCGATCCACCCGGGTCTTGATCTGTCCGACAAGCGGATCCCGTTTATCGAGCGCATGTTCTCCGATCAGTCCATAGTGGGCATTGATCCAGAGCGCGATGCCGGCAAGACCGGATGTATTCGAAACCGCCGCAACCGGCGGCCTCTTCAGAAATTTTGCTGTATCGAAGATGTTGTAGATTTCCTCATTCTTGAGCAGCCCGTCCGCGTGAATGCCAGCCCTGGTGACGTTGAAGTTTCTGCCGACGAACGGGGTCATCGGCGGTATCTGATATCCGATTTCTTTCTGATAATATTCGGCAAGATCTGTGATCACGGTGGTGTCCATGCCGTTCAGGCCGCCCTTAAACTGCGCATACTCAAATACCATCGCCTCAAGAGGTGTATTCCCTGTTCTCTCTCCGATGCCGAACAGGGAGCAGTTGACGCCGCAGCTGCCATACAGCCAGGCGGTCGAAGCATTGACGACAGCCTTGTAGAAGTCATTGTGTCCGTGCCACTCAATCTGCTCGTTCGGAACTCCTGCGTGGGTGTGCAGAGCATAAATTATTCCCGGAACAGAGCGGGGAATGACGGCGCCGGGATAATTGACGCCGAGTCCGAGCGTATCGCAGGCTCTCACTTTGATCGGAATGCCATATTCCTCCTGCAGCTTCATCAGCTCCAGGCAGAAAGGTACGACATATCCGTATATATCGGCCCGCGTGATATCCTCCAGATGACAGCGCGGGCTGATGCCTTCCTCGAGACACTCCCGCACAATGGTGAGATAATGATCCATCGCCTGCCTTCTGGTCATTTTCAGCTTCATGAAAATGTGATAATCGGAGCACGAAACCAGAATTCCGGTCTCCTTGAGGCCCAGCTCCTTCACCAGCTGATAATCTTCTTCCTTTGCGCGAATCCAGCTGGTCACCTCCGGATACTGATAACCACGCTCCAGACACTGACAGACGGCATCCCGGTCTTTTTTGCTGTAGAGGAAAAATTCGGAGGCGCGGATCATGCCGTTCGGCCCGCCCAGGCGGTGAAGCTCATCGTAGATATGGACAATCTGCTCTGTCGTATAGGGCGCCCGCGACTGCTGACCGTCCCGGAACGTAGTGTCCGTGATCCAGATGTCCTTCGGCATATTGTGCGGAACAATTCTGTCGTTGAACGGAATCTTCGGAATTTCCTTATACGGGAACATATTGTGGAAGACGTTCGGTTTCTTCACGTCGTCCAGAATGTACATATGCTCCTCAATAGACAGGAGGTTGTTATTGCTGTTCATCGCCACCGGGCGATTTTCGAACCCCTTGAAGCTGTCCGGATCATTCATCATGGAAGACGCCTCCTGTCTAGTCAGAATCGTATGGTTTCCATCTGGAGTTTGATACTTGTATCATTGTATACACGGGTATCCTTAAAGTCAACAAAAAGCCTTGAAATTTACCATGATCGGCAAGCATCCCTTCATCCAGGCTTCTGACTTGTCCCCTCTATAAAAAAGCCCTGAAGATTGCCGCATAACCGGCAATCTTCAGGGCAGATTCATAAAATGGATTGGTCAGCACCCCGAATCTGATGATCAATCTGAGCATGGTGCGTACACATCTGTCAACTTCATCAGGTGATTCGGTGTGCCCGGGCCGTATCGTGTCCCGGGCACTTACGCCATGGATGCTGAATCATGATAAGTACATTATTTTTTTACCACAATATTCAGGATCTTTCCGGGAACATAGATTTCCTTCACGACAGCCGCGCCGTCAAGGAATCTTGCCACGTTGCTCTCCTTCCTCGCTGCAGCGAGTGCTTCTTCTCTGCTGCAGTCAGGCGCGATCTCGATTGTGCCGCGTACCTTGCCGTTTACCTGCACACCGATTTTGATCACGGCATCCTTTGTCTTGCTCTCATCATATTCCGGCCACGCGGACAGAGTGAGGAAGGTCTTTCCGTCGGGGTTTCCTCCGATCTCCTCCCACATCTCCTCTGTGATGTGGGGCGCGAACGGGCTGAGAAGCTTGAGGAATACAGTCAGGTCATACCGTGTGATACTGCCCGCCTTTGTAAAGGAATTGATCAGCGTCATCAGCGCCGCGATTGCGGTGTTGAACTTCATGCTCTCAATATCCTCGGACACCTTTCGGATCGTCTTCTGCACTTCCACATCGAGCTGCGGATTTTCCTCCGCGGCGGTGCAGAGATCCGTGAGTCCGTATACGCGGTCGAGGAAACGCTTGCATCCCTTCAGCGACTCTTCGCTCCAGGGAGCCGCGCTGCCGTAATCTCCCATGAAAAGCACATAGGTGCGCAGGGTGTCCGCGCCATACTGCCTCACAATATCCTCCGGGTCGACCACATTGCCCTTGGACTTGCTCATTTTCTCGCCGTCCGCACCGAGAATCATTCCCTGATAGGTGCGTTTTGCATAAGGCTCAGGAGTGTTCACCTCGCCGATGTCATAGAGAAAATGATGCCAGAATCTTGAATAAAGCAGATGGCGGGTGACGTGCTCCATTCCGCCGTTGTAATGATCCACAGGCATCCAGTATTCCAGCTTCTTCCTGTCCGCAAATGCCTTGTCATTGTGCGGATCGCAGAACCGCAGATAATACCAGGAAGAACCTGCCCACTGCGGCATCGTATCTGTTTCCCGCTGCGCAGGTCCGCCGCACTTAGGGCAAGTGCAGTTGACAAAGGAAGGAATCCGCGCGAGAGGACTCTTTCCATCCTGTCCGGGTTCAAAATTCTCCACGTCCGGCAGGCGGAGCGGCAGCTCATCCTCCGGCACCGCGACGGTGCCGCACTTCGGACAGTGAATGAGCGGGATCGGCTCGCCCCAGTATCTCTGACGGTTGAACGCCCAGTCCTTCATGCGGTACTGCACGCCCTTGTGACCGATGCCCTTCTCTGTCAGATATTCCCGCATCTTCTCGATGGAGTCCTTCTTGTTGGTCAGTCCGTCGAGAAATCCGGAGTTGATCATTTCTCCGTCTCCGGTATAGGCCTCCTTTGAGATGTCGCCGCCCTTGATGACCTGTACAATTTCGATGCCGAACTTTTTGGCAAAATCATAGTCTCTCTGATCATGTGCCGGCACAGCCATGATCGCGCCGGTGCCGTATCCCATCATGACATAGTCCGAGATAAAGATCGGAATTTCCATTCCCGTGATGGGGTTGATGGCGCAGAGGCCGTCGATGCGTACGCCGGTCTTGTCCTTGACAAGCTGCGTTCTCTCAAACTCCGTCTTCTTCGCTGATTCCGCGCGATAAGCTTCGACAGCGTCCCAGTTTGCGATATTTTTCCGGTATTTGTCGAGGATCGGATGCTCGGGCGCCACGACCATAAAGGTCACGCCATACAGCGTATCACAGCGGGTGGTATAGATTTCGAGTGTTTCGTCCGGAATCGGTCTGCCCTGTCCGTCCGCGACCTGGAAGTTGACAAAGGTGCCCTCGGAGCGGCCGATCCAGGAGATCTCCTGTTGCTTGATGGAATCCGGATAGTCCACATGATCCAGTCCCTCGAGCAGCTTGTCTGCATAATCTGTGATCCGGAGGAACCATACATCCTTCGGCATCTGGACGACATCGCTGTGGCAGATGTCGCACTTGCCGCCCTGTGAATCCTCGTTGGACAGGACTACCTTGCAGTGCGGGCAGTAATTGACCAGCGTCTTCGAGCGGAACACGAGCCCGTGCTCAAACAGCTTGAGAAAGATCCACTGCGTCCACTTATAGTAATCCGGTCTGGAGGTAGCGAACTCTCTTGACCAGTCGAAGGAGAATCCGACGTCCTTCAGCTGCTGGGAGAAATGTTCAATATTCTTCTCCGTGATGATGTGCGGATGCGTGTTGGTCTTGATGGCATAATTCTCAGCAGGCAGGCCAAACGAATCAAATCCGATTGGGAACAAAACATTGTAGCCCTGCATGCGGCGCTTTCTCGCCAGAACCTCGATACTGGAATAAGCCTTGATATGTCCCACATGCATACCTGCACCGGACGGATACGGGAATTCTACGAGGCCGTACCACTTCGGCTTTTTATCAAAATCGATGGCCCGGAATGCGCCCGCCTCTTCCCAGCGCTTCTGCCACTTCTTCTCCACTTCCGCATGATTGTATGGCTTTGCCATGATGCTCGCACCTCCGTTTACTGCATATACAGTTTTTCATTGTAGCGGCGGTTCCGGAAGAAAGCAAGAGGGGAGAAGACGCTCCCGCGCCTCTCCCCTGCTGCTCCGGCATACAGCCGGTCTTTGTTTCTATTTATATTTCCTTTACATATTCCTGTTTTTATACTGACAGTTCATGTTGTTTTATACTGACAACTCATGTCTGCGCTTATTCAGCTGTTTTGCCGACACATAGAGCTGACACTGGAAACCGACACAGGGAAACTCATCCCTCCGCAAAGCCTTCCGCAGCCTTCTGCGCTCTCGCAGCCACCTCTGCGCTCTGCACATCCGCAGGAGCCTGTTCATATCTTGCAAACTCGTAGGAATACTCTCCGCGACCGCCGGTCATGGAACGCAGAACCGTGCAGTAATCGAAGAGCTCCATCATCGGCACATCCGCATCGATGATCTGTTTTCCGCCAGCCTTCGGTGTCATGCCAAGGACGCGTCCCCGCCTCTTGTTGAGGTCGCCCATGACATCGCCTGTGTAGGTGTCCGGGACGGTGACATGCAGGGAGACAATCGGCTCCATCAGGACAGGCCCCGCCTCCATGAAGCCCTTCTTGAATGCCTGTCTGGCAGCTGTCTTGAATGCCATTTCCGAGGAATCCACCGGATGATAGGAGCCATCATAGAGAACAGCTCTGACGCCGACCACCGGATAGGCCGCGAGCGGACCACGCTCGCAGGATTCCGCGATCCCCTTCTCCACAGCCGGGAAGTAATTCTTTGGCACGGAGCCGCCGACCACCTCCTCGGCGAATTCATAGGGTTCATCCATGTTGCCGGACGGGCTGAACCGCATCTTGACATGGCCGTACTGCCCGTGGCCTCCTGTCTGCTTCTTGTACTTGTATTCGACGTCCGACGTCTTGCGGATGGTCTCCCGGAACGCCACCTTCGGCTTCTC
>Ga0256404_1010221_pt1 | contig 13075 bp, 12 predicted proteins | sample RumenRJG_01DNA_FD_185990 | JGI IMG/M metagenome (GOLD analysis project Ga0256404, IMG submission 185990) | Bovine rumen microbial communities from Lethbridge, Alberta, Canada - RJG_01 | ecosystem: Host-associated > Mammals > Digestive system > Stomach > Rumen | place: Canada: Alberta | collected...
TTTGTCCCGAAACCTACAGCAGAAAGCCACTCTCTAATGCTTGAGTTTTCAATTTGTTTCCTATATTGAACTGGAAGTCTAGACAAGAAAGCTTCTTCTGGTTTTACAAAATAAACTTTATCTTCATTCACTTGCAAAACCCAGTCATTATTACATAAGTCGACTGTAATATGGGAAGGAAAATACCGAACAGGATTCTTTAATGCAGAACTATATTTACAATTTCTCCACTTAGAAGGTGTGTTCAATAAAAAACTCCAAATAAGTTCAAAGACAGCTTCATTAGGAGTCCGTTTTAGGAAGGCATCAAAATATTTTACTTCAAAGTCCTCATCAGTTGGAATTGCAGCTCCACCAGATGATTCTGAACTTTCTTGGATATGTCGCCAAATAGGATTTTTTTTGCAAGATGATTCCCATACAACCAGGGATTTCTGTACAATCATTTCTCTGAGAAAAACTATGAAATCAGAAATTTCTTTATCTGTCGAAAAATATGATTTGTAGTCTGTATTCAATTTATAAAACAAATGTTCTTTTGGTTTTCTTGAATAATAAAACCGAGTTATGGAATTTGATTCTTCATTATTAATTTTTGAATTATAAAAGTCATAATATATAGAAATATTATCCACGGAATAACCATATTCCTCCGGTAAATAGAACCATTCTGGCAAATCCCAAATTCCATCATCTGAGCAAAGTATTTTATGCTTGCTCAATACATCAACAATACTGTGATCCTGCAAGTACATTTTATAAAAAGCAATTGTGTCATCCAGTGTTTTATTTGGTTTCTTCTCAAAATCCTCACAAAGAATTTCAATCATATCAGAGATGTTATATTCCCTTAAACCAAGACGATTTTTTAAGAAATATAACAAATCAGTATCTGTTTGTTTACTATTTAAACATTCTGAGTTTACACAATGAATATCAGATGTGCTCATATCAGAAATAGAATCATTCAAATAACAGTTATTAAATTTATACAATCTTTTATCATTACAGAAACATAACTGTAATGAAGGAATAATATCTTGTATTTGATTTCTGAGTATAGCATTCCACCCAATATTCATTAATGAATAAAGTCTAACAAACCACTCAGAATCACGAGACTCAAAGAGTTTTATAATATCACTTTTAATTTCTTCAGGTCCATTTTTGATAGCTATCATCGTTTTCAAAAAATCAACAATAGTATATTCTCTTATCTGAAGTGAAATAAGGAAATTATAATCACGTCTATTCTGCATTGGATTTTTTACCCAATACGATTGTTTCGGTGTATTATACAAAATAGACAAATCTTCATTGCTGAGTAATTTTTGTATATTATGAAATCCAATAAACTTGTTTTTTCCATTCTGATATGTACCATCAGACATTAAGATATATGGGTTATTTAAATAGAAATTTATGATTTTAGCTCTTATTATTTCAAACCAGCCCAAATTATCATCATCATTAAGATTAGGAAGAGTCTTATATAATTCCAGATCTACTAAACCATCTTGCTTTAGTTCTTTCATTGATTCACATAACAATAACGCCAACTCTTCAATAACAATTTTATTTGCTTCTTCGTCTCTTAATTTCTCTCTATCAGGTTTTAGTGCAAAAGGAGCATGTATATGAAAACAGAACCTTCTTTCTTCAGCATCACATGGAAAATAAGCAAAAATTCTACCATCCGGAATATCGGTGCCTTCCCTAAAGATAGGTTTAATTTTCCATTTATTCTCATCTTTTATATAATCCATTAAGAAAGCAATACATATAGTTATTTCTTTCTCATTCTTGTCATCATCTAAAATCCTAACTTTTTTAAAGAATCTTTTATAGATTGACTGACCTTTTGGTGCATTTCTATCAACAATAACAACATTTCCATCTTTTGCCTTTCTGGTCAATTTACATACATTATCTGGACAGTTATCTTCATTATATGAGTCTATTCGTTTAATTATTATTGTTCTTGAATCAATTATACAGTTAATTTCAGCAATATTTTGTAAAAACAAAAGGACATCAGCTTTCAAAGCTTCAATTGATTCTTTTATTTCTGAATAGCATTTTTTTATATCTTTCTGACAATTAAAAGGAATAATAATAAGAGTGCTATTCTTATCATAATTAATAATTGGTGATATAACTTTAGGAACAAACAAATCTTCTATTGAGAAATTATAATCTCCAGAGTGAATCTCCGGTGAATTTGTATATTCAAAAACAGACTTAAATCCTATTCCAAATTTTCCTATAGAGTTGCCATTTTCTTTTTTAGTACTATCGCCATAATTTGTAATCGAATCAATATCATTAAGATTAAATAGTTTACTGCCATTATGCTCAAATACTAACTTATCGGGATATAATTTAAATGATACTGACGTTGCCTTTGCATCTTCAGCATTCTGAAGAAGTTCAAAAATAAAATGTCCGGACGACGTATATAGTTTGGTCAATGTGCTTTTAATTCCTTCAAACATCCCCTGTTCTTTGGCTTCAGCAACAAAAACATTTCTCTTCTTTTGTAATTCTTCGATACTTTTATATCTTGATTCATTAGACATTTGACTAGGCCCCCAGTTTAATTACTCCATATATTAAAGGTTTAAAGTGAATATCAACAGTATCCAATTTATCATCTAATTCTTTTTGCTTACGAGTATAATTATCAATGCAGTGCTCAAGTTGGCTTTGTTTCATTATTCTAATCTTGTCATCTGTTGTTTCTGCAAGAACAGATTCAATGGATAATTTTTCTGCTTTAAAACTTGTTTCAAGGCTATGTTTTTTAAAATTGATAATTTTACGAGTTTTATTGATAAAATCATCCTTTTCGGCTTCCCATTTCTGCTGATGTATTGTATTTAATTTCATCCATAAATCCCTTGAGGGATTTAAAATATTTGATAATCTTTGATTTTCAATTAATTGTTTTTGTATGATTGCTTCTATTCCTTCTAAATCTGCAACAATAACTATTTTTGTATCAGTCGTTATACCAGAATACTTCCACTGATATGCCATAAAATAATGATTGGTATTATCTTTTATTACAGTCGCAGAATCGGCATTATCAATAGAGATACAAACATAACGTGGCTTAGAAATATCAATAATCCGCGCTGCCTGTTTTACTAAGGGGTGCTGTACATTAAGTAATATACATTTTTCATTTCTCGATTGTTCATCTGAATTAAAAGCAACTGTTATATACTGGTCTCCCTTTTTTAACCAGCGTTCCCAATCAAGATTTACACCAGTGTTTCTCACACCAAGTTTTTTATAATCCGCAAGCAATATTTCCTTCAAGTCTTTTGAGATACGAAGATGATGTAAAGTTTTATCACTATCTATCTCAATTTGTGATAATCCAATATTCTCCAAGTATGTCTTAACAAGCAGTTCCAACTCACTAGGAGAGGACCATTCATTCGTAGCATCTTTGATATCTTTATCTAAATCTTCCCTATTAATCTTTATACCAAGTAAATTGTATTGCTCATTTTCCAAACGTTCATTTTCTTGAATTAAACGTATTTTGTTATCGGACAGTTGCTGAAGCTTTATCTCTTTTTCAGCATTTGTTAGTTCAAAGGAACTTGCGATATGTTCTATTTCTTCTGTAATTTCCCCAAGAATACCTTCGCAGTCACCTATAGAGTTTTCAAATACACCAATTCTCATTAAACAGCGATCAAAAATTACTTGATCAATAGTTCCTTCCGTAATCATATTAACTATTACAACGGCTTCGCTTTTTTGACCATTTCGGTCAATACGACCTATACGCTGTTCAACTTTCATAGGATTCCATGGCAAATCATAATTTACCATATAATCACAAAACTGATAGTCGAGACCTTCACAACCAACTTCTGAGAATAACATAATATCTAATGCATTCTTATCTGATTTGTCTAAAATAAATCTCTTTCTCAAAGCTCGTCGTTCTTCATCTGGTACATCACCATGTATTACTGCTACACGATAATTTTCTTTTTCTAATTTTTTAAGTAAATATGATAAAGTATGGCGGAAAGTACTAAAAATAATTATCTTATTTTTTTCCATTTCTTGTTTTTCTTTTATTGTATCTAACAGATTTTCAAATTTTGGATCTTTGTCTGATAATTGAGATGCTTCCTGTTTTAATAAAGCAAATTTTTCGACAAATTGAGCGATAATGTTTTTTACAACTGCTTCATCTGCTTCACAATAAGCTTCTAGAATAGCTGAAATATTTCTATTCATAATTTGTGTAAGCAGGGGAACCATTCCAAAAATACAACTTGAACATTGGCGTTCTATCATGTTCATCATAAATGCAACATTCGGCCCATGTAATAATTCCATTATTTCTGATTCAATATCTAATAAATGTGAATAAAATGAAAATTGTTCTTCTGTAAATTTACAACGCACTGCCTGAGGCTTACGTAATGTGAAATTTCCAATATCTCTTCGACGCGTTCTATTTATAATAGTACTAAATGTATTTAACTGTTCAATTTCTGTAATCAGTCTCACCCGCTCATCTTCAGTTAAATTTGCATTTTCCAATCTTTGTTTTAATTCTTCAAACTCAGGATTATCCTTAAAGGAACCTAGTCCCCATTGTGTATTTTCTGCATCTTCAAGTAATCCCTTAGTTGTTCTTTGCCAGCCATTATTTTTACTTCTGACAACTGACGCTGCTTTATTTATGAATTGGTTTGGTTCCAGCATCTTCTTAAATGTCAGTTTATCTATGATTAAATCAGGACGTAAGATATTTAGTAGAACATATAAGTCATCACTACCCAATTCCAAAGGTGTTGCCGTGAGAAAAACAACTGCATCAGCGTTTTGAACAAAATAATTTACAACTTTATTCCTGCTTGTTGAAGGATTTTTTATATGATGTGCTTCATCAACAATAACCAAATCAAAATGTGGAGGAGGATCTAAAGAAAGTAAACCTTTGTGTTTAGTATTTGTATTTTTCTTTACACCTGTCAAAAGCTCATCATCAAACAATGAATACGGAATGATACATCGCTTGAACCTTGATGGCCATACCCCGTTCATATCTGTATCTTCTATACAAAAACGTAAATCTTTTCCATCAAGAGGAAAGAACTCTTCGCCAAAACGCTTTAATTCATTTTCCCATTTTTGCTCAGAAATCAATGGTTTTGGGCAAATAATCGCAACTGATTCTACATCTTTTCTTGCTTCCAATTCTTTCAAAATGAGCTCAGCTTCAATTGTTTTTCCAACACCAACACTATCAGCAATTAAAATTCTTGGAGCATCAGATTTAATAAATTTGAGTACCGGTCTATACTGGTATGGAATATATGAGATCTTTCCAGAGTTAAGAGAAAAGAGTGAAGAGCTATTGGGTTCTCTTATTTCTGTTGCTGACATATATGTATGTAAATCTGTAAAATCCGAAAAGTTTATAATTGATTTTTGTTCGTCGGCAATATCAAGAAGTTGTGATGGATAAAAGGTTTTTATCTCTCCATCTATAAAAACTGAATAAACACCATCATCGGTTATAGAAGTAATAGCACCTTTTTTTGAAGAATCAGATTTTAAGCAAATAACTTGACCGACTTTAAAGCTATACATTCTCTTATTATACCACGATTTTTAGGTAAAATGGAAAAATTATTGAGGTAATCTTTCTCAGGACAAAGCCAATTTACGGATACCAGCATAAACTCCTTTTATTAAAGATAAAAGAATACGTTTCCCAAGTCACGGGAATGACTTTTTTATTTCTCTACTCCTCAGAGTCTACATCCCTATAATCCATCTTCTTTAGGTCATTGCGCTTTTTAGGAGTCTTTCCGCCGGAAGCCTTCTGCCTTAAATCGCCGTTGGTCAAAACAGAGATTGATTTCTCGCTGGACTGGCGGCGCTTTTTTGCATCCGCTTCAAGCAGCTTATACGTTGCTTCTTTCTTAATTAAAATATCATTTGCGCTATTAAGATGAAAGGCGAATGGCACCTCTTTTTCTGCCAGATATTCAATGCAGATTTCCAAATCTTTCAGACTGATTCCGGCCTTATTCTTTCCCTGAATCTTTGCATTTTCGCGGACTTTCTTTGCAAGGACAGCTTCTGTTATCAGAGACTTTTCTTTCATCTGCTCTAGTGCAGCTACTATTTCCTTTTGTATCGGAGTTAAATCGTTCATTTGGATTCCTTCTAATAATCGAGTTTCCCGATGTACCGAAGTTTTTCTGAACTTGCAAGCTGACCAGGATTTGTACCAGGTTGCCCTTCAGGAACCTGCATTCCAAGTTCCTCATAGTATTTCTGCCAGTAATCAGAAATTTCTTGTTCTCCATAACCAAACTTCATTGGGATTATATCGAAAATCGGAAGAATTTCTGCAATGTACTGAGAACAATAGAACTGCCCGTTATTCGGATAGAAGCTATGATTATATTCGCAGCCTAAATACCTATCAGCACGTTCCTTGACGATTTCAGCATCAATCATTGGATAGCGGTAAATGTAGATATCGCGCTTTTCTTCAATCAGATAGTCCTCTAATATCTGCTTTGCCACTCCCCTTTTTCTTGAAGCATGATAAATGTATCCGTCAAAGTAGATTCCAACATGGCTGTATTTCTCAGTTGTTTCAATTATGGCTTTTGACAGCTCTGATTCATCACTCATAAAGAGCAGATCGCCGTTTTGTAAAATGCTTTTGTTCATCTCTGCTCCTAATACTTCACTCTCATTCGACCAAAGGCCTTGAACCGGGAATCATCTTCTGAATAATTTCGATAGGTAACACCATCAATATCATTTATGCCATCACCATTGGTATCTTTCTGAGTACTATCAATAAAATAGATTCTTCCGTTTTCCAGCTTTTCAAAAAGGGCAATGTGCGTGACTTCTGAACTGTCAGACTCTCCCATGAAGAGCAGATTTCCTTTCTTCAAATCTGACTTTGAAATATGTGTCGAAGCATTCCTGTACATGTAATTTGCAGTCATGTCAGGAACCAGAAGCTGATACTTTGTATCTACCAGAGCATATTTGTAGCACATAACAATCAGACCAGAACAATCTATCTGAATAGCACGAACCGGATCCTGACCACCCAAATGGTATTCTGTATCTGACTGTTCATATAATTCTGCAAAACTATATGCTCGTTCTGATATTTCTGCAGGAGCATCTATTTCTGTAAAAGACGTATTATCCTCAGTCCCGTTATTACAAGAAATGAGAAAGAGGGATAAGAGTGTTATTACAAGTACTCTGAATTTCATATACTACTTTGCTACCTGCATTGCCATGTACATTCTCATCTTAACATCTTTGTTTCTGGTATTGAAGATGCGTTCAAAGTAATCGGTCCATTCGTAACTACGCCAGTAACCGAAGTCATCTACATAACCGTCGTTTGGATTACGGCCGGAAAATGAAACTCCGCTAATCTGATTCGCTTCGAACATGCTTGAGAAGCTTTTCAATGGATACATATCCTTACAGAAGATGAAGCTGATTGTTGTATCAGGATTATTCACGGCAGTAGCATAACCTTGAAGTCCCCATAACTTCTTGAAGCCATTCACACTTTTTATGTCTCCCATTACATTTAGAGTGAGTCCGTAATGCATAAGGTTTCTGAACTTATAGGCATAGAACACATTGTCAATTTTCATGTATTCATCATCATAAATTGTAATGGTATGAAGGTTTCCCATTTTGTCTTTTGCGGTAAAGCGTTTCTGATAGGACTTATCTTTATCCATCAGTTCTGCGCGAACCTGTACCTGCTCCAGAGTTTTATCAAAGCTCACTGCATAGCTATTTGAGAAAAGCCCTTTTGCTGATACAGATGATATTGTTCCGAAAATAACCATTATGTATAGAAGAAAATTGCGCATTTTTATCATAATTCCTGCTCCTTCATTTATTGTTTTGTCCAGCTGGTATCCTGAGCTGTACCGAATGCCAGATAGCCGTGCAATCTTAATGAATTAGCTGATATACTTGTGATTGTATATTGCTTTCCTTCAAGATAGTCTGCACTACACTTTGAAAGTGTCAGATACTTACCGTAGCTGTTTTCAAAACTGGACCATTCAAAGGTACTTTCCTGCAGTAATGAACCATTCTTATAAACTTTGAGTTCACCAGTCTTATCTGCATTAAAAACAAGATAAGAGTTCTCGTCTTCCCAGCGGCCAATCAATTTATAATCCAGAGAAGAACCGGTAAAACCTTCAACAATTACTGTTATACTGCATGACCAGCTTTTTGAACTGTCATCCCAGTCGATTGCTTTTACGATAGCAGTACCAGGACCAATTGCTGTAAGTGTTCCACTTCCAAGTTCAACTGCATCAGATCCACTCTGAATCTCATAGTAAACAGAGCTTCCTTCAATCAGCGATGCAAGGCTAACTGTATCTCCCACACTCATTGAATAATTCGTTACCGAACTGAAATCAAAAGCTGCACTATCCTCTTCTCCCTCAGAACCAGAAGCTGCTTTCTGCTTGTATGTTGCATAAAGAGTTATGGTTGAAATTACTGAGTAAGAGGCTCCTGCTTCATATGAAGTACCTGTTCCATCAGCATTTGTATTCCATTTATCAAACTCATACCCTACTCCGTTTTCTCCATAACTGTTTCTTGGATAGCGGGTCATTTCACATACAAAGGAAGGAAGCGTAATACTCTGTCCGTCATTCGCTTTCTTTTCTGAAGGTGCTGTGTTCTGTGTGTAATCACAGTACATAAACTCATCGGTATCGTCCGGGAAGTTCAAATTAAAAGAAACCGTATATTCTGTTGTATTTACGGATGCCGAATTATCATTCTGATTTCCATCGTCTGCCGGATTCATCTGACAGGATGCAAATAATGACAGCATTCCTAATGCCGCAATAGTTTTAATTAGTTTTTTCATTTCAAATACTCCTCTAAAGATGCTTATATATAGAAGAAAACTAACTGTTCTCTTCAGCTTCTAGTTTTTCTTCCTGTTTGGTGAGGATTTCCCTTACCATTGCAGGACTTACTTTCCAGTTATTCTTTTCACAGATGAATGTTGCCCAGATTCCAAGCTCCATTGCACTTCCTGTCTTGAAGCATCGCGGAAAAGATGATTCATCAATCGGAATAACTACGCTCTTTCCTTTTACGAGAGGCAGAGTATCTTCTTCCATTACGATATTGTCATCTATTTCGTCCGCAGCATAAATCTGCTTCTTTGTTCTGACAAACACCAGGTCGGGATAACGGTCCAGGAACTCTGCCCAGGTTTCTGTATATTCCTTGCTCATAAGTCCTCCACCACTCTGTAACGAATGTGGTTCTTTTCCTTCTTCACAGATTTTGAAACCACCTGATAAATCAAATCTTTATCGGTAGAGTTTTCAAAACGAACTTCATCCAGATTCACAGGCGAGTCCGCAACATAAATCATCACAACACGTTTTATACCGTTACCTGTAATCAGAAGCTCACAACCAAACGGATTTTTGTCACCGTCGCGATACATTGCCTTTTCCATGCTGTATTTATAAATATCTTTATAAATTGCAAGCTGAGATTTCATATCAACCTTGATTACCTGCTCTCCGCCGGAATCATCAGTACAGTGAAATCCTATTGGATACATTTTCATCTGGGCATCAAGAGCTTTGTCTTCTGGTGATGGCTTTAATAAGAAATATGCCCCGCTTATCAGAAAGAACAGGCAGATACCGCCGAATATTTTAATCAGTGTCTTGATCATCAACAAAACCTCCGACTATATGTACGTTCCCGTACTGACCTCCCTGACGAATAAGTTCACGAAGGTATTTATTCACAGACATGCCGCGTTCTGCTGCATGTTTCTCCAAAAGCTCTGCTTCTTCGATTGGAAGATTCACCGTGTAGTGCTTTGTTTTTGCTCCGGTTGGCTTTCTTCCTGAACCAGGTCGAGCTCCACCTCTTCTGTCTTCTGACATCATCTTCCTCCTCATATATATTTGATATAGTTAGTAACTTTTTCAAAACCTAAGTATAATATAAGCACAGTCTGTCCATTTGTCAATGAAATTATTACTAATTTTTTCAAAAATCACATTTTATTTTATATTATTACATTTTAATTTTCTTTCATGTAATACTTGATATTTTTGTATACATTCTGTATATTATAAATGTAACAAACGAAATCGCCTGCCCAAGGTTAGGTTTTGTTTTGAAAGAAAAAGAAGAATTTGCCCGTCAGGACCCGGACAAATCTCAAAAATTCTACTGGCTCGCAGTTTTAAACTGGTTCGTGCCGATAACCCTTGTTTTTATAGGGTTAATAATCACCACACAGAAATTTGCACCGATGATGAACTATGATCCTGCGGTTATAGGTCATCCTGTCTTCACGTTCAAAAACGGATACAGAGTGTACAACCCTCTTGTATTCATAATTGGCATGATGAAGTATGCGTTTAACGAAACTTATTCTGAATACTTCTTCCAGGCTATTCCTCCTGCATTCATCTGTCTGATTTCTGCTATTGTTCTGTTTGTTCTCACAAGCATTTTTGTAAACGCACATCAGAAAAATCAGCACATTCACGGAACTGCACGTTTTGCAACCCGTAAAGACCTTAAAAAGTACGGAATGCTTCAGCAGCACGGTGTTGTATGCGGTGAACTTTCCGAAGCACGAGTAAATTACAAAATCGATGCAGAAAAAGCATCCCTCACACTTCACTGTAAGAAACCTGCAGCTCTTGTATGCCATTCAGGAAGAACAAACACACTTTTGATTGCTCCTACCCGTTCAGGAAAAGGCGTTTCCTGCATAATTCCGACTTTACTGAACTACGGTGTTCCTGTTTACAAATGGATTAAGAAAAAAATTCTGTTCTTCAAAATTAAGACCAAGAAAGAAGTGAGCGGAAGAGGAAGCGTTGTTGTGTTTGACCCGAAAGGTGAAAACTGGGCCGCAACCGCAGGCTATCGCTCAAAGTTCAGCCGTGTAATTCCGTTCCGTCCACTCGACCCAAACAATAACACAGCCCATTACAATCCAATCTGGGAAATCCCGGACTCACCAAGCGAAGCTTTCAGCTGGGCAGATACAATCGGCGAAATCTTCTTTGGAGGAGATACAGCAAAGGCTGCCAGTGACGGAGCAACACAGTATTTCAACAATACAGCCCGCGATATTTTCTCAGGCGTTGTAATGCACGTGCGTTTTTCAAAAGACATCCCTTGGAAAGACAAGAACCTAGCCACCGTTCTTCATATCTTCTCTTCTTCGACAAAAGAAGATGAAAAAGAAGGCGACGAAGAGAACTCAAAAGGACCAGGCTGGGAAATGCTTGAGGCAATGATCAACGCTGACCATGGAAACGACAAAATCCATCAGCTGATTGTAGAAGCTGCAAACCGAAGCAAAATCCAGACACCTAAAGAGCGGGCATCCACCTACTCTACCGTGTTCAGTAAGATTTCGCTTTTCCAGGATCCGCTTCTGGCTCAGGCAACTGCATATTCTGATTTCAGCGTAGATGACTTCATTAATTCCAAGAACGGAATCAGTTTGTATCTGATTGTTCCTTACAACCATATCAAACGAATCAGTCCGGTATTCAGAATGATTATCACCTTCATGATTAAGAAATTTTCAGCAGGTGAAACAAATGCAAATGAAGTAAAACTCAAGATTCCTTGCCTTTTCCTTCTCGACGAATTCCCTGTCCTAGGATTTTTTCCTGACATCGCGTTAAACGCTGGAATTTTGGCAGGTTATGGGGTCACGTTCTTCATTGTCTGTCAGGCCTTGAATCAGATAATCGATGTATACGGTGAAAATCATCCGTTTCTGGATCACTGTAAGACAATCATCCTTTATGCGCCCGGTTCACTAAAAGACGCGCGGACTTTCAGTGAATCAATCGGAAACCGTTCGGTGCTTCTGGATAATATCAGCGCAAGCGGGAATAAGTTTCAGGTGGGGTTCAACAACATTTCCCGTTCAAGTCAGGAAACAAGCACTTCGCTTATCAATCCTGACGAGCTTATGAAACTGGAATTCAGCCGGGCAATCATCATGAATCAGGGAATGCCGCCTTACAAGGGTAAAAAGGTCGTTTATTACGAAGACCCGCGCTTTAAAACAAAGGCATTTATGCCGGTTCCGGATTTTAAGCTGATTATGAATGACTTGAAAAAGCTTCCGAGTAACAGAACTGCTAAACGCACTTCAACGGACACAAAAGCAGAGACAAAAGTCAATTCAGGAAGCTCAAAACCAGACCTGCTTCTGAATACGACACCTGCTCCAAAGGAAAGTATTCAGGAAGCAATCAGCAAGGTTGAAGCAATCGATGTAATCAGGGTTATTCCGGCAGATTATGACGTATTTGCAGAGGATTAAGAGGTAAGCAATGGAAAACAAAGAAGATGAAAAACTCGGCCGCCTTGGTTCAACAGCGTCCGTAAGATTCAAACCGCATACAGAGACCCTTCTGGAGATGAAGAAAAAGGAACTTGGTAAAAGCAGGTCAGACACAATCAGATACATTGTGGACTGCTATTTTGATAAAGAAGTTCAGGACCCGGAACTCATCTTTGCGTCCTTAAACGACACAAAACAGAGAGTTCAGGAACTAGAACGCCGTCTGAATCTGATAATGGTAATTTTACTTGAACAGACAAAACGGCAGATACAGGTACTTCCAAACCGCAAATCGGTTCCAGATGAAGTAGCCACCATTGAATTCCATCGGTTCATTGAGGCTGTAGAGTCTGAAATCAGAAGAAGCGACAGAGGAAGTATTGAATCAATGGTGCTGGATATTTACCAGCGCAGCGCAACGGGAGGTAACTGATGGCTTCGATTGACGGGTTCCAACAGCAGGTTAAACAGGACAAATGGTTCCGTAACCTGGAAGATGATATGAAACTGATCATCCCCTACATTGAAGACAAACGTGTTACCGACATTGCTATCGGAATTGGCGGAGAGCTGATTGTTGAAGGCATGGGCATGGGTAAGCAGTTCACCGGTATTTACTTCGATGATGCTACAACGACT
>Ga0256404_1010223_pt1 | contig 13074 bp, 14 predicted proteins | sample RumenRJG_01DNA_FD_185990 | JGI IMG/M metagenome (GOLD analysis project Ga0256404, IMG submission 185990) | Bovine rumen microbial communities from Lethbridge, Alberta, Canada - RJG_01 | ecosystem: Host-associated > Mammals > Digestive system > Stomach > Rumen | place: Canada: Alberta | collected...
ACCTCCCGGCCGTAGACCGTGCCCAGGAACCGGTCCCGGGGCTCGTCCATGGCCTTTCCGTCGGGGGAGAGGACCTCCCCGGCGGGGAGAAGGGTGACGGACTCCCGCTGGGCGGTCCGCCGCTGGGTCACCGGGTCGAAGAGGCCCATGGAGTCGATCTCGTCCCCCCAGAATTCCAGCCGGACGGGGAGGTCCAGGCCGGGGGTGAACACGTCCAGGATGCCCCCCCGCAGGGCGAACTGCCCCGCCCCCTCCACCTGGTCGCACCGGCTGTAGCCGGCGGCGGTGAGGGTGTCGGTGAGGGCGGCCAGGTCCAGGGTCTGGCCCACGGATAATTGCCGGGTGAAGGCAGAGAGGACCGCCGGGGGCATGGTCCGCAGCAGCAGCCCCTCTAAGGTGGCCGCCAGGACGGGGACCTCCCCCCGGGCCAGGGCGGAGAGGAGCTCCACCCGCCGGTGCTCCCACTGCCGGGAGGCCGCCCCGGGGTGAAACTGCAGGTCCCGGCCGGGGAGGACGGGGACCTCCCGGTCCAGGAAGGCCCCCAGGTCTCCGGCCAGCCTTCCCGCCTCCCCCTCGTCGGCGCACACCAGCACCAGGGGGCGGCCGGTGTCCTGCCGGAGGGCGGCGGCCACGCAGGCCCGATGGACCGCGGACAGGCCGGAAAGGGCCAAGGGAGACTTCCCCTGACCCAGCGCTTCCGTTAAACGGGTATAGTCCTCCGTCCGGGCCAGCAGCCCGGGGAGGATGGATGTGGAGCTTGCCATAAGACCTCCTGGTGAAAGCGCGGTCCGCGCCGCGCCGAGGTTGTAATATTTGGTCGAACCTGGTACAATCAGTCTGCTGTCGATCCTTTCCAGCAGGAAGGGGGGATCAGCGTGCAGTACGTTATCGCATTTGTTCTTTCTGTTGCGGCAGGTGTAGTCGCTACCTACATCTACCAATGGCTGAACAGAAAGAAGTAACAACGACAGTCAGCCTGCGGTTTGGTCAGCCGCCGGGAGACCGGAAATGACAAGAATCCCCCGGAAGCGCTACCTTCCGGGGGATTCCGTTTATCAGCTACAGTACATTATCGCATGGCTGTTTGCCAAGCATAGTGTACCATACCCCCTTCAGGATTGCAAGTCTTTTTTGTGTCCCCTCACCCGTTATAGGACGACATAGCCTGGTCAATGCCGTGCTGGAGGAGGACGGTCACCGCGTCGGCGGCCCGGCTGATGGCCTCCTCCATGACCTTTCGGTCCTGGCCGGTGAAGGTCCCCAGGACCCAGCCCACCATATCGGCGTCAGGATGGGGCTTCTGGCCCACCCCCACCTTCACCCGGGGGAACTGGTCAGACCCCAGGTGACTGATGATGTTTTTCAGGCCGTTGTGCCCCCCGGCGGAGCCCGACCGCCGGACTCGGAGCTTCCCCTGGGGAAGGGCCACGTCGTCGGAGATCACCAGCACCCGCTCCGGGGGGATCTTGTAAAACCGGGCGGCCTGGCCCACCGACTCCCCGGAGAGGTTCATATAGGTGGTGGGCTTCATGAGCAGGACGGAATGGCCCCCCAGGACGGCGGTGTTGGTCAGGGCCTTGTACTTGAGCTTCTTCACCGGGATGCTCAGCCGCTCCGCCAGCTCGTCGATGACCAGATAGCCCATATTGTGCCGGGTCCACGCATACTTGTCGCCGGGATTGCCCAGCCCCACCACCAGCCACTCCACCGGGCCGGCCTTTTTGGAGGAAAAAAACATAAAAAAACCTCGATTGCTGTCAAGAAAAGGATACAGGAACAAGAGGCGAAGACGAGCTCCGCCTCTTGTTTTCAGGTACGTTTGGAATCACGGGGTCAGGCTCACACAAAAAGCCTCGACACAGAATCCTCGTGATAGATGAAGCTGATGGCGTCGGAGAGCATGGGGGCGGCGGACAGATACTTGATCTTGTCGCTCTTCACGCCCGCCTTGGCGGGGATGGTGTCCAGGAACAGCAGCTCCTTGATGGGGCTGTCCTCGATCCGCTGGATGGCGGGGCCGGAGAGGATGCCGTGGGAGGCGCAGGCGTAGACCTCGGTGGCGCCGCCCAGCTCGGTGAGGGCCTTGGCCGCGCCGCAGAGGGAGCCGGCGGTGTCCACCATGTCGTCCAGGAGGATGACCCGCTTGCCCCGGACGTCGCCGATGATGTTCATGACCTCGGAGGAGTTGGCCTTCTGGCGGCGCTTGTCCACGATGGCCATGTTCATGCCCAGCTTCTGGGCGAAGGCCCGGGCCCGGGCCACGGAGCCCACGTCGGGGGAGACCACCATGGTGCCCTCGGTGTCGTCGGCGAACTTCCGCTTGAAGTGCTCCACGAAGAGGGGGCTGCCCAGGAGGTTGTCCACGGGGATGTCGAAAAAGCCCTGGATCTGGGCGGCGTGGAGGTCCATGGTCAGCACGCGGTCCGCGCCGGCGGAGGTGAGCATGTTGGCCACCAGCTTGGCGGAGATGGGGTCACGGGGCTTGGCCTTCCGGTCCTGCCGGGCGTAGCCGAAGTAGGGGATGACGGCGGTGATGCGGCCGGCGGAGGCCCGCTTGAAGGCGTCGATCATCACCAGAAGCTCCATCAGGTTGTCGTTGACCGGGGTGCAGGTGGACTGGATCACAAACACGTCGGAGCCCCGGACAGTCTCGTAGATGGAGACGAAGCATTCCCCATCGGAGAAGGTGCCGCACTCCAGGTTGCCCAGAGGCAGCCGGAGCTCCTTGCAGATGGCCTCAGCCAGAGGCCGGTTGGAATTGCCGCAGAAGATCTTCAGGTCTTTTCCATGTGCGATCATAATACTATCCCTTTCTTTATTCCGTGCGCCGTTAAACGTATGCGTAAGAAAAATGATGTGTGAGAATCTCTTCTCTGGGCGGTCGAATATTCCGCGGCCCTATTATATCATCGTTGTCAAGGGTTTGCATCTGTTTTGACAAAAAACTTTGCCGGAGAAGGGGGTATTTTCCGACAAAAAACGGGGTGCTTTTTGGAGGTTTTTCAAGCTTGTGGGCAGGAAAACAAAGTTTGTGCCAAACAGGGACCGGCGGCGCCGGATCAGGCGGCGGCGGGGAAAATGTCAACAAGGTGTGAACTGCCGGTGAACCAGCCGTGAATCTTTGGAAAAAGAGTTGTCACGAAAGGGAAATCGTGGTAAAATGCTCCCCTGTGAAGGGAGAGTTTTCCTCCCCGGAAACCCATTTCGATTGGAACACAAGGAGTATCATTGCGATGAACAGATTCATAAAGAAAGCCCTGGCCGCCGCCCTTTCCCTGACCGTGGCGGTGGGCGTGCTCAGCGGCTGCGTCGGCGGCTCCGCCGCGAAGGACCCCATCAAGGAGATGATGGGCGAAGAGAGCGGGATCACCAGCGAGACCGTGATGCTCACCGTCAACGGCGGCGAGATCACCGCCGGGGACCTCTTCTTCTGGCTGGGCCAGAGCGCCTCGGAGGCCGCCTCCTACAACCAGGCCCTGGGCGGGGCCGAGCTGGACTGGTCCTCCGAGGCCGGCGACGGCATGACCATGGCCGACTACGTCAAGGACAGCGCCAAGCAGCAGGCGGTGCTGTACAACGTGGTGGCCGCCAAGGCCCTGGAGAACGGCTATGAGTTCACCAAGGAGGACAAGGCCGCCTACGACGAGGAGCTGGCCCAGGCCAAGGAGGACCTGGGGGGCGAAGAGGTCTATGCCAACTGGCTCAGCTCCAACTGCATCACCGACGAGGGCATGGAAAAGCTCAGCCAGGTGGGGGTCCTCTTCAACCACGTGCTGGACGGGATGTTCCAGGACGGCAGCGAGTACGCCCCTACGGCGGAGGACCTGCTCACCTTCGCCACGGAGAACGACTTCCTCTGCGCCAAGCACATCCTTCTCATGACCCAGGACCCCACCACCGGCCAGCCTCTCTCTGAGGAGGAGGCCGCCGCCAAGCGGGACGCAGCCCAGGCCCTGCTGGACCAGCTCAAGGCCATCCAGGACCCGGCGGAGCTGGAGAAGACCTTCGACACCCTCATGAACGAGAACAGCGAGGACACCGGCCTTGCCGCCAACCCCGACGGCTACACCTTCACCGCCGGCCAGATGGTCCCCGAGTTTGAGGAGGCCACCCGGGCTTTGGACTTCGGCCAGGTCAGCGACCTGGTGGAGAGCGATTACGGCTACCACATCATCCTCCGGCTGGACCCCGGCAAGTCCGACAGCCTCCGGTCCCAGTGGGCCACCCAGAAGCTCAATGCGATGGTGGACCAGTGGGTGGACGAGGCCGAGGTGGAGGAGACCGAGGCCTTCACCAACCTGGACATCGGCGAGTTCTACGACAAGCTCACCGCCTATCAGGAGCAGCTCAACGCCGCCCAGGAGGAGGCCGCCGCCCCCGCCGACACCGACCCTGCGGAGACAGCTCCCGAAGAGGGCGCTGCCCCGGAGGCCGAAGCCGAAGGGACCGACGCCGCTCAGACCGAGGAGGCCGCCACTGAGCCGGCAGAGACCGAAGAGCCCGCCGCGTAAGGACTTCTGCAAAAACCGAACCAATTGACAGACCCGTCGGGACATGTGCCCGGCGGGTCTTTTCTGTCTCCCCATGGAGGGCGACAGCTTTCGTGGGACAAGCCGTGGCTGGAATGGTAAAATCTGGGTATCAAACAGAGAGGAGGGGTCGTCCATGCCGGTGGTCTACAAAAAGGGTCTGCTGGAGGGCACCCGGGTGACCATGGTGCCCCGGGAGGCCATCTCCCCCAATCCCGACCAGCCCCGCCGGTACTTCGACCCCCAGGCCCTGGGAGAGCTGGCGGACAGCATCCGGGTCCACGGGATCCTTCAGCCCCTGTCCGTCCGGCGGAAGGGGGGCGGGCGGTATGAGCTCATCGCCGGGGAGCGGCGCCTGCGCGCGGCGGCGCTGTGCGGACTCCAAGAGGTGCCCTGCCTGGTGTTGGAGGCCGACCGCCGGGATTCCTGCCTGCTGTCCCTGGTGGAGAACATCCAGCGGCAGGACCTGGATTTCTGGGAGGAGGCCAGGGCGCTGGAGCGTCTGATCCAGGGCTTCGGGCTGTCCCAGGAGGCCGTGGCCGCCATGGTGGGCAGGTCCCAGCCGGCGGTGGCCAACAAGCTCCGTCTGCTGAAGCTCCCCCCGGAGGCCCTGGAGCTGCTGCGGAAAAGCGGGGCCACGGAACGGCATGCACGGGCCCTGCTGCGTCTGCCCGACCCCCAGGCCCAGCTCCAGGGGGCGGCTGTGGCGGCCCGGGAGGGTTGGACGGTGGCCCGGACGGAGCAGTATGTGGCTTCGGTACTGAAAGACCGGGGGGACAAGCCCCGGTCCCGCCGGCCGGTGCTCCTTCGGGACGTGCGGTTCTTTCTCAACTCCGTGGACCACGGCCTGTCTGTCATGCGGTCCGCCGGGGTGGAGGCCCAGTATCGCCGGGAGGAGGTGGAGGACGCGATCCTGCTGACCATTCGGATCCCCAAGGGCACGGCAAAGACCGGGCGTACATAGGGTTCCTCTTTGTTTTTGCGGATGTTTCACGTGAAACATCCGCATTTTTCTTTTGAGTAAAGATGTATGGGAATGAACAGGACCGATCAGAAACCGTACAAAAGCTTTGCCAGACCCATATCATGATACAGGAAAAATCGCCCCAGATACGGCAGGAGAATACTGGCTGCCAGCATAGATAAGGGGATGTCCCTGCGCTGAAACCTTGATTCGGTCCTCCTATCAAATACCTTGTATACGATAAATCCCGCTGCGGTCCCGATCAGGTTCATGATCAGATCATCGACGTCAGTTGCTCGATTATTCAAGATCTGGGTTAGCTCAATAAACAGGGATAACGCGGCGCCCGAACCCAATACGGAACGGAACTGTCCCATCCTGTCCCAGAGGAGTGGGACCAGCAGTCCCAGGGGGAGAAAGAGGACAACATTCAGAAGATATCCCACGGGATCGATCGTGTTGGAAAAGGGGATCAGGTTGAGCTGGTCCGGGAGGGAGAAGCGATATCGCATTCCGTCGTATAGGGTTCCTGCGCCGGTGAAATGATACAGGGCAATGATGTAAAAAACAAAGACGAGGACAGAAACGCGGGAAAACGGGGAAGGACGGTTCTCCTGCTTCCTGATCCGGAAATAGAAGAACGCCAGGAAGGGAAGAAAGGCAGCAAGAAATTCATAGGCCCAAAACAGAAGGGCGTCAAATCCCGGTGAATGCAATGAGATCATCTCCTTCATTCAAACTGCCTGTCATTATAGCAGGGAGAATGCGGGAAACAAAGACGGAAACCCCTTAAGAAAAGGTTAAGAAAACATGAAGACACCGGCATAGAAATTGAGAAATCAGGGGGATCCCGTCTTGCAAAATCGGGGAGAAAACGGTATAATATAAAGTCTATGTGGTAATATAATTTGATCCATAGAAAAATCGATTGCAATACGATTTGCGGCAATGGGGAAGAAGGGGTCGGACATGGCAAAAACCATCGCCTTTGTCAACCAAAAGGGGGGCGTGGGCAAGACCACCAGTTGTGTCAATCTGGCGGCCTGCCTGGTCCGACAGGGCGCCCGGGTGCTGGTGGTGGACTTCGACCCCCAGGGCAACGCCACGTCTGGCTTCGGTGTGGACAAGGTGGCGGCCTTCCCCACCATCTATGACGTGCTCATCCGGGGCGCGTCGGTGGAGAACGCGGTGGTGAAGACCCCCTACTGCGACGTCATCCCCGCCAACAAGACTCTGGCGGGGGCCTCGGTGGAGCTCATCGGGCTGGAGCGGCGGGAGTATCTGCTGAAGGAGACCCTGGCCCGGGTGGCGGGGAACTATGACTTCATCCTCATCGACTGCCCTCCCTCCCTGGAGCTGCTCACCCTCAACTGCCTGTGTGCCGCCGACACGGTGATGGTCCCCGTCCAGTGCGAGTATTACGCCCTGGAGGGCCTCAGCGACCTGCTGTCCACCATCCGGCTGGTGAAGGGACGGCTGAATCCCGCCATCGACATCGAGGGGCTGATCCTCACCATGTACGACGGCCGGACCAACCTCTCCCTCCAGGTGGCCGAGCAGGTGAAACGGCACTTCCCCGGCAAGGTCTTCGCTACGGCCATTCCCCGGAACGTCCGGCTGTCCGAGGCCCCCAGCCACGGCAAGCCGGTGATCGCCTATGACGGCGGGTCCCGGGGGGCCAAGGCGTATACCCTGCTGGCGGAGGAGTTTTTGGCCCGGAATCCCATCCCCGGACGAACAGAAGAAGGGGAGACACTATGAAGGAGCGAGTGTTTCAGATCCTCGGGATTGCCGTCGGGTTGACCATGGCTCTTTATGTGGCCCAGGCGGCTGTGGGCGCGGCGCTGGATTCCGCCGAGAACGGCCGGGCTTTGCGGGCTGATCTGGCGGCCTGTCAGCCCTACCTTCCCGGCGGCGAGGGGATGCAGGGGGAGGTCGATACGGCCTATTTCACGGACCGAAGCGAAGCCTTTGCCATTGCCGCCAATCAATACGGATATGCGGTGTTTCAGGACCCTGCCGCCGCTCTGGACCAACTGAAATCAGAGTATAGCCAGGGGATTCATCTGATCCAACGGAACATCTTTCCTCCGGTTCCCTTGACCCGGCACACCTACACTCTCTATGAAAACCGGGGCTGGCAGCTCACCGACGGCTATGGGGATGCCTTGGAGCAGGCGGTCTTTGTGGACCGCTTCCTGGACATCTACGAGAACAGCTTTGAGCCCCACGGGGGATAATAAAAAGAAGAGAAAGGGGGCCAACCAATGGCCTTAGGAAAAGGACTGGACGCCCTCCTGGGGGACACCACCCTCCAGGCCCAGAGCGGCGGGTCGGTGACCCTCCCCATCTCCCAGGTGGAGCCGGGGCTGAACCAGCCGAGAAAGCATTTTGATGAGGAGGCCCTGGCGGATCTGTCGGAGTCTATCCGGCAGCACGGCATTTTGCAGCCCTTGACCGTCCGCCGCCTGGCCTCGGGATATTATCAGATCATCGCCGGAGAGCGCCGGTGGCGGGCCGCCCGGATGGCAGGTCTCACCGAGATCCCCGCCATGATCGTGGAGGCCGACGACCGAAAGGTCATGGAGCTGGGCCTCATCGAAAACCTCCAACGGGAGGACCTGAACCCCATGGAAGAGGCCATGGGCTACCGCTCCCTGATGAAGGACTACGGCCTGACCCAGGATGAGGTCTCCCAGCGGGTGAGCAAGTCCCGGCCCACCGTGGCCAACGCCATGCGGCTGCTCCAGCTCCCCCAGGAGGTCCAGTGGCTCATCGAACAGGGCAACCTCTCCGCCGGCCACGGCCGGGCCATGCTCCCCCTGGGCGACCCCGATGTGGAGATCGACCTGGCCGAGGAGATCATGCGGAAAAACCTCTCCGTCCGGGAGGTGGAGGAACGGGTGCGGCGGATGCGCAGCGAGAACGAGGCCGACGGCCCCGCACGGAAGGCCTCCGGCAAGCAGGAGCGGCCCCAGGAGATCTACTACCGGGACGTGGAGCGCCAGCTTACCCAGGACCTGGGCCGGAAGGTGACCATCACCCCGGGCAGGAAGAAGGGAAAGCTCACCCTGGAATACTATGACAGCGAAGACCTGAACGCCCTCCTGTCAGCCCTGACCACCATACACATTCGCGGAGGGGAGGGGACGCGGTCATGAACGAGGAAAAGTCCAAGGAGCCGGAAAAGAAGCCGACCCGGTCGGTGACTACCTACCTTATCATCCTCTTCCTGGCAGCCCTGCTGCTCCTGCTGCTCTCCTTCTTCATGCAGCAGCGGCAGGCCCTCATGGACCTCAGCAATACCGTGGCCACCAGCCAGAACGTGTCGGAGCTCCAGCTCACCAACCAGCAGCTTACCTACCGGCTGGAGGAGCTCCAGCGGCAGAGCAAGGAGGAAAAGGAGGCCCTCACCCAGGACGTGAAAGAGGCCGAGTCAAAGGCGGAGGACGCCCAGAAGCAGGCCGACGCCCTGGAATGGCTCCGGCAGATCGAGGCCGCCACCCGGACCTCCTACCCCAAGTCCCGGGACCTGGTGGAGGCCTTTGAGAAGACCGGGCTGAAGGAATACCTCCCCGACGCCTCCGTGGTGGAGGATGGGGACTCGCCTGCGGAGACCTATCAGCATTTGTACGCCATGCTCTTTTAATACTATTCCCAAATGAAAAGCTTTCATTTGGGAATCCGCGTGCTGCGCACGCGCATGCCGCGCAAGCGCGTCATGCCGTCTCATGCAGTCTCAAACGCGCCTTCGGCGCTAGAAAAAGCTTTTCAAGCTTTTTCATTGAGACTAGTATAACAAGTGAACGCGGATGTTCCACGTGAAACATCCATAACCAACCCATATACGAATCTATCCGAGAGGGGAAACGAACCATGCTAGACATCAAGAGAATCAAAGAAGATCCCGACAAGGTCAAGGCCGGTCTCAAGGCCAAGGAAGTGGACTGCGACAAGGAAGTGGACCGCATCCTGGAGCTGGACAAGGAGCGCCGGGAGATCATCTTCGCCACCGAGCAGGGGAAGGCGGAGCAGAACAAGGTCTCCAAGACCATCCCCCAGTTGAAAAAGGCCGGGGAGGACACCGCCCCCGTCTTTGCCCGGATGAGCCAGCTCAAGGCGGAGATCGCCGCCAACGACGAGAAGCTCCGGGCGGTGGAGGCGGAGTACCGCACCCTGATGCTCTCCCTGCCCAACCTGCCTGACGACGACCTGAAGCCCGGCGGCAAGGAGAACAACGAGCCCCTGCGCTACTTCGGGGAGCCTCACCAGTTCGACTTTGAGCCCAAGCACCACGTGGACCTGTGCACCGACCTGGGCCTCATCGACTACACCCGGGGGGTGAAGCTGGCGGGCTCCGGCTTCTGGATGTACACCGGCATGGGCTCCCGGCTGGAGTGGGCTCTGCTGAACTATTTCATCGACTGCCACCTGGCCGACGGCTATGAGTTCATCCTGCCCCCCCACATGCTGGAGTATCAGTGCGGCGAGACCGCGGGCCAGTTCCCCAAGTTTGCCGACGAGGTCTACAAGATCCAGAACCCCACCGACGACCGGGTCCACTATATGCTCCCCACCGCCGAGGCCGCCCTGGCCAGTGTGTACCGGGACGAGATCCTCTCCGAGGCCGATCTGCCCAAGAAATTCTTCGCCTACACTCCCTGCTTCCGCCGGGAGGCCGGGTCCGCCCGGGCCGAGGAGCGGGGCATGGTCCGGGGTCATCAGTTTAATAAGGTGGAGATGTTCCAGTTCACCCGTCCGGAGGACTCCGACGCCGCCTTCGACGAGCTGGTCACCAAGGCGGAGAACCTGGTGAAGGGCCTGGGCTTCCACTTCCGCACCGTGAAGCTGGCCGCCGGGGACTGCTCGGCCTCCATGGCCCGGACCTATGACATCGAGATCCAGATCCCCTCCATGCAGGGGTACAAGGAGGTCTCCTCGGTGTCCAACGCCCGGGACTACCAGGCCCGCCGGGGCAACATCCGCTTCCGCCGGGAGGGCGGCAAGCCGGAGTTCGTCCACACCCTCAACGGCTCCGCCCTGGCCACCAGCCGAATCTTCCCCGCCATGGTGGAGCAGAACCAGCTCAAGGACGGCTCCGTGAAGGTCCCCGAGGTGCTGCAGAAGTATCTGGGCGGCCTGGAAGTCATTACCAAGAAATAAGAGATGGACCAGGAAAACAAAACGAATCAGGGGGAGACCAAGCAGGAGATCACCCCTGCCTCCGCCCCGGAGGACGCCGTGCCCCCGGAGAAGAAGCCCTACAGCAAAAAGGCCCGGGCCTGGGCCTGGGTGGGCATCGCCTTTATGGTCTTCCTGACCATCATGTACTTTTACTACTTTTATTCCGGCCTGATCTTGCACTGGTAAGGGGGGTCCGCCTGTGACCGAAGAATTGAAACGCACCCTGGCGGAAGGTCTGGCCGCCCTGGGTCTGACCCCGCCGGTAGGGGCGGTGGACAAGCTGGCCCTGTACTGCGACCTGCTGCTGGAGAAGAACCAGGTGATGAACCTCACCGCCATCACCGACCCGGCGGAGGTGGTGCGCCTTCACTTTCTGGACAGCGCCGCCCTTCTGCCCGCCCGGGTCCTCCAGGGGAAGAAGATCATCGACGTGGGCACCGGCGGGGGCTTTCCCGGCCTGGTGCTCAGGCTCCTGGACCCCACCATGGAGGTCACCCTTCTGGACAGCCTGGGCAAGCGGGTGGACTGGCTCCAAGGGGTCTGCCGGACCCTGGACCTGCCCGACGTGGTCTGCCGGAAGGGCCGGGCCGAGGAGCTGGGCCGGGACCCCGCGTTTCGGGAACAGTATGACGGGGCGGTCTCCCGGGCCCTGGCCTCCATGCCGGTGCTGGCGGAGCTCTGCCTGCCCTTTGTGAAGCCCGGGGGCCTCTTCCTGGCCATGAAGAGCAACAAGACCGACGAGGAGATCGACGCCGCCCGGCCGGTGATCGGCACCCTGGGAGGGGAGCCCCCCTTCGTCATGGACTATCGTCTCCCCGGGGAGGACGGCTACCGCCGCATCGTTACGGTCTACAAGAGGGGACCCACGCCGAAGGCCTATCCCCGGAAGTGGTCCAAGATCAAGGAGGCCAAGTTCGTCCCGCCGTCGGAGGATGGGAATTGACCCCATAGGTGGTATATTTGTCCCGCGACCATGGGATTTATCGGGATAATTCACAGAATCGCGAGAAAATATTAGTATTCTTGCACAAAAATAGTTGCATCATTGAACGATTTATGATACAATGATGCAGAACAAACGGGAGGAACGGCATGGGCAGCGTCATCGTCATCACATCCGGAAAAGGCGGAACGGGAAAGACCTCTTTGGCCGGGGGGATCGGCGCGGCGCTGGCCAGCCGGGGCCGGCGGGTCCTCTGTCTGGACGCCGACGTGGGTCTGCGGAACCTGGACATCGCCCTGGGCATGGCAGACGCCGCCCTCATGGACTTTTCCGACGTGATGGCCGGCCGGTGCGAGCTGGACCGGGCGGTGGCGCCCCACCCGGGGATCGACGGCCTGTACCTGCTCACGGCCCCCCTGACCCTGCCGGCGGACTTCGCCGGAGAGGAGGGCTTCCGGGCCCTGCTGGACCGGGCCCGGGCGGCCTACGACTGGGTGCTCATCGACGCCCCCGCCGGCATCGGCGACGGATTCCGCCTGGCGGTCTCCGGCGCGGACCGGGCCATCGTGGTGGCCGTCAGCGACCCCGCGTCCCTTCGGGACGCCCAGCGGGTGGTGGAGGCCATGCAGGGCATCTCCCCGGTCCACCTGGTGGTCAACCGGGTGCGGGGCCGGGTCCTCCGGCGGCTGGGCGCCACCATCGACGACGCCATGGACGCCGTGGGCCTGCCTCTGCTGGGGCTGGTGCCTGAGGACGTCCAGGTGGTCCTGGCGGCGGGCAGCGGCCAGCCGGTGTGCCAGGTGACCCGAAAGGGCGCCGCCCAGGCCTATGCCAACATCGCCCGGCGGATCGAGGGGGACGCGGTTCCCCTCATGCGCATCTGGTGAGAAAGCCTCCCAAAGACCCCATACCCCGCGGCAACAAGATCGCGAGGCCAAAGTGAAAGGATGACCGAATATGAATATCGCGATCATGAGTCACGACCACAAGAAAGAGCTGATGGTGCAGTTCTGCATCGCCTACTGCGGTGTGCTGTCCAAGCACACCGTCTGCGCCACCAACACCACGGGACGTCTGGTGGCGGAGGCCACGGGGCTTCCGGTGCGCCTCTTCCTGTCCCACGCCCATGGCGGCAGCCAGCAGATCGGCGCACGGATCGCCTACAACGAGATCGACATGGTGCTGTTTTTCTCGGACCCCCAGTCCAGCGACCTGGACCCGGACCTGAAGTACATCAACCAGATGTGCGACCAGTATAATATCCCCTTCGCCACCAACGCCGCCACCGCGGAGATCCTGATCCACGGTCTGGAGCGGGGCGATTTGGATTGGAGAGAGATCATCAATCCGTCGCTGAAGCCCGTCACAGTGTGACTTTTGGAATGGGCCTGATTGGTTGCGCGGTCTACTGACCGCGATTCCGCGGGGGAGCCGCGCTGCCGGTGATGTGGGTT
>Ga0256404_1010224_pt1 | contig 13073 bp, 12 predicted proteins | sample RumenRJG_01DNA_FD_185990 | JGI IMG/M metagenome (GOLD analysis project Ga0256404, IMG submission 185990) | Bovine rumen microbial communities from Lethbridge, Alberta, Canada - RJG_01 | ecosystem: Host-associated > Mammals > Digestive system > Stomach > Rumen | place: Canada: Alberta | collected...
AAGAAGCTCACCACAAACTTCTTAGACTTATTAGAGCATTTACCCCCTGCGAAAATATCAAAAAGTTGTCTTAAAAATCACCCCCGGAATTTTTTCAAACGACGCGCCGATAAAAGGGGGTGTGTAAATTTTCAGACCCCCCGGGGAGGTTTAAGCGATGGGTTAAAACCGCGATCACTTCCGTCCCAGAGGTATCTGAATGAATAAACAAAAACATTTAATTTTAAATTGAAATTCATTTCATAAATTAATTACTTTTTGTTTTTATAGAGCAACAACAGCATACCATTACCAGTACCCTGCCATTGCTCTAATCATTAGAAGTTCACACAATCTTTTGGTGTAACAATTCTGTAGGCTGAAACGTATCTAAGCTCACCCCCGATTACTCCTAGGGCGAGTTCCTGTTCTCCAAGATCAGCGATTGCGCGGTCCATTCGATAGTCGTTCTCAACTTCGGTCAAGTTATCTGAGGTCCCTGCAAACCGATCGAGACGCCCACAGGTATCATAACCATGGGACTGGTCCCAACTGAGCCAGTGCTGAAATTGTGTGAAAGGGTTATACGGATTATCTTCGGTTGTAATCCAAAGATCTTTTGTATTTTCATTCATAAATTTATTCCTTTCAACACAAATTACTTAACAATGTTTGAAACAGTTGAAGAAGAAACACCAACTGCATCAGCAATTTCTTCTTGTGTCCAACCTGCTTTGTAAAGAGACTTAATTCTTGCTTGTTTTGCATCACTAATCTTATTTGTTTTTGGTAATGCTAACGACATGTAAGAATCTTTGTCTGCATTTGCAAGCAACGATTGAAGCATAGAATCACTAACAGCACCTGCATTAATTGCTTCCCACTGTTTCTCTGTAAACTTGATACGGTTCTTACCAGCGCCAGTCTGCTTACGGGCATAGTCTAGTTCTTGTGCTTTCAGCTTCTTCTTGTGATCAGGTTCTTTGTAGTATTCTGGATTTGTATCTACAATAGAGTTGACTAAAGACGTTGCTAAGAGCTGAGCTTGTCTTTCTCTTGGTGAGTTCTTCTGTGCTTCTACCAGGGCGTCCTTTAATTCCTTGACCTCCTTGGAGTATTTCTTAGCTGCCTCAGGAGATTTAACCTGGCGAAGAGAAGGTGATATCGCAGCAAGACGAGCTTGGTTGGCTAGAGTCTTCATATGGTTAGCGTATGCAGCATAGGCTTGCTCTACCTCAGTCTTATCCCTGCTGTACAGCTCTTCTGCATTCTTTGCGTCGGCCATCCTGGTAGTTTTAGTGGTGCGTGCTACTTCCTTATGCCCCCACTTAGTCTTACCAGACCCTCGGTCATAGTAGTAGCTTCCATCTTCGTTCTTCTTAACTTCTCCATCCCAAGTCGCCTCGACATAGGAACCATCAGGATTTCTTAAATATTTAGACCGGCGGCCCTTGTATCTATAGTCGGAGGGGGCTTCTACCTTTTCTACATACGGGGCGTCTACAGTTGTACGCTTAGGGGGAGTATAAACTTTCTCACCCGTTATAGGGTTAATGGCTCCAGCACGATCGGCACTCCATTCCTGTCTTGCAGGTACATCCTTCTCTGCACTAGCACGAGAGATGAGGGTTGATGCTCCAGGCTTACCACCCGGATTGTCCTGATACTTTTTGTAGAGTTCATCGATCTTAAGATCTTCTTTGGCTGCTTTATAGTTGAGCTCATGTTTCTGAGCATCAATGACAACCATGGCGTATCTTGTTGCCCTACTCAACTCATCCGGATACTTGCAACCTTTTACATACATATCCGTAATAAGGTTGGTGATCTTGCCCATCTCAATACCCTTTGCTTTTGTGGTCTTGAAATAAGCATACGTCGGATGTTCTTTTCCATCAGGACCGACTGCTTTCATACTACTAAAACGCGGATTGTCTATACCATACGAAGCAGTTGGATCAAAGCCATCCAGATGCGGAAGCTTAGGAGCTCCTGTTCCAATACCTTTAATCTTTACAGAAGAAACAAATTCACCATCTGCATTCTTCTTAGTCATCGGAATGACGATACATGTATCACCATCAAAGTCAGCACCACTTAACTCAGAAGCTGTATGAGGGTTAACACCAATAGCATCTTTGGCGCGATTCATAAAGGATTTAGCTTCTTTGTTGTTATTGTTAACAGTACAAATCGGTATCTCAAAAGGTCCTTCATGAGGGAACCGAACCAAAGCAACTGTTGTTCCGGTAGGTAGATTTGGATAGAAAACCTCTGTGTTTTTTAGCGAAGGAACTGACAGCAACACAGCATACTTTTGACCAGCAATCGGAGCTGCTTTCAGATCAACTGCTGCTCGATCACACTCATCAGCAAAGTCAATAAGAGCTCTTCGTTTTACAAGAGGATTGTTGATTGATTCAATGTCTGCAAGTCTATCTTCTCTTGTCTGTGAGTCTAGTTTCAACTGCTGCTTTACAAGAGGAAGACCCTGCTTCGACAAGAACTGCGATGGCAGATTCTTTGAGTAATCTCCAAATCTTCCTTCAACATGAGCATCATCTTTTGTAGCTCCAACAAAGTTAATTGCAGATCGAACATCGGTAGCATTCCCATCTTTGTCTCTAACAACAGTCGGAACAATGGTCGTACCAAAAGGATTCTTTGCCAACTTTGTGTTGTCGTTAGCATCCATCTCCATTGGCTTAAGAGCTTTGTTAACTCCTTGAGCTTCTGACTTGTTAGAGTTAACTACAATATCAGTTCCTTCTGGAATGTTCTCATCATATACAGCCATTCCTTTGATGTATCGGTTTCCTTCTACACCAATTCGAACCTGTGCATACTTTGCATTACCTAAAGAAAGATCTGGACTAGCTGCGACTAAGTTACCATTCTCATCACGAACTGCACGGATCTGAACCATTCCATCTCTGTCTCTTCCACCTTGCTCGTCATATCTAATTTTAATTCGATCCAGAGAAACTAATGGCGGATCACCAATTCCTCGTTCAGCATTCATTAGAGAAATATCATTATCTTTATCAGTCGGATCTGCAATACGTTTAATATCTTCTGGATGCTTCCATATCGGAGGATCATTCTCAGAACCAGGAGGACAAAGAACTACATAAGGGGTATTCCTTGAAGGGTCCTGAACCTGCCGTAAATAAGCGTTCTGAACAGTATAACCTTTTTTCTTCAGCATCTCAACAGCAGTATTCAAGCCATCTGCTGAAGTCCCAAGAGTATACTCAACACCTTTACCGATATCAATGTAACCAAGTTTCTTTGATTGCTCTTCCAGTTCATTTGCAACTTCTGTAACCTTATTGACTTTGTTATTGTCAATGGTTTTACGCATTGCACGAATAGATGATTCATTATACGTTTTCTCATCATTGCTCATCATTCTTGCAATCTGAGTGTCTGTATAATGTTCTCCTGTTTCTGGATTAATGGATTCATCATACCATTTGAATTCCGCATAAATATCTTTTCTTCTGTTCTGTGAAGCTACAGAATATTCTGCTCTCAGACGATTGATGTTTCCTTTAGGTTCACCAGTCTTTGGATCAATAACTGGATTTCCTTTTGAATCCAATGTATAAAATCCAAAATGTGCTGCTATCTGTGATTCGGATAAATCAGGATTTAAATCTTTATACTTCTTAATTCGATTATATAAATCCCAATCATGCTGGTGCTGTCTGTTCCCAGTTCCCCAAGCATATCTACCTGAACCAGGCCCCGGAGGGTTTTCATCATGCGCCTTCCCGTAGTGCGTAATTGAGTCCGCAGATGCTACGTCTAGGAGCTCTTCCAAATACCAATCTACTCCATACATGTTAAACCCCCTTGAAGTTACTCTGATAGTATTTATCCAAAGCGATGATCTTGTTCATTACTGGGACAATATCAGGAGCTTTTGGTTCACCTGTGAGAATTTCTCCATTCTGATAAATGCAAAGTGTTATTTCTACATCTCCTGGTTTGATGTGATACTCCAAAAAGAAAAGAGCTGCATAAGCAACCAATTGATCAAGGCTCGCAGGGACCTTTCCAGTCTTAAGATCATGAATCCGTAATTCTCCCTTAACAGGATTAAAACGAATAGCATCCGCAGTGCCAAATGCATAATCAGAATATTTCAGAACCTGCTCTGCCTGCATATCCCAACCGATTGCATCTTTGACATAAGGCACAAATGTAGAAACGTAATTGGACGGATCATAAATGTTTCTTGGAATATTATCTTTGAACAACTTAAGATCAATCATCTTCTGAGCTTCTTTTGGAGTAACTCGAATTCGTGCTGAAATCAAATCTGCTGCCAACTCATGAATAGAAGTTCCGATTGTGGTTGCATAAGAAGATCGAATATAATTCTCAAATTGCTCAGTTGAGTAATCCGGTTTAATAATGTGTCTACTCGGACTGATTAAAGCATGCATGTCTTCTTTTACTTCTGGATGGCTATGGAATATAAATTCTTTATTCATACGTAAACCATCCTTTCAAGTCCGTAATGACTTTCTCTTTGTTCTCTGGATAAATGAAACGAGCAAATGCCCAATCATCAAACTTTGAAACATAGTAATCTTGATTCGGTTGATGATGAGAATACTCAGAACGCTTGCATTCCAGCATCGCATACTTGTCTCTATAGAAAAGTACGAGATCGGGTTGACCCTGCTTATAAGAAGCATCCTGTTTCATAATCTCAATTCCAGGAAAAGTATCTTTTAATTCTTTGATTAAGTTCCTTTGGAATTCTGCCTCCCTCATAGTTTGTCCTCCTAAAAAAAGAAAATGTGGTGAAAATAGTAAGGAGAAAGAACTCAATTAAGAATTCTTCCTCCCTACTAAGCGAGATGAAAAAGTCACTACATATATATATGTAAATTAGTTAAATGATGCTGTGATAAGAAGCACGTTGCCTGAGATTATGAACTCTGTACTCTGGAAGCCATGCAGAACATATAGAAATCTCTTTTCTTGAAAGCCAGATAAGATTGCTGGAAGAATTATTTGATGGATCACCGTCAATATGGAATATCAATGGTCTTCCAATCGGGTCATCATTGGGCACAAATAGATTAGCGATGATACGATGCACATAGTATGTCCTTCTCCATAGTTGCACAACCGGATACTTTCCAACGATTGATGGCTTTAGTTCCCTGAGACCGTCTTTCGTCTTTCGGAATATCAATCCTTGATCAGAAGCAACGTAACCAGAGTGATTTTCAATTTCTTTAATCATTCTGTAGCAAAGCTCCTTTCATTAAAGTTTCGTTTTTCATGTAATGCTTTTTGGATCGCCAAATCAATTGGAGAATAGGAAGACAAGTAATAGTAGTAAAGAATATCATACGGACTATTACTTCTATCAATTCTTCCAGCTGCTTGCACAGTTGTTTTATAGGAGTAGTTGAGACTATAAAATATCATTGTGTTAGTGGTGATGCAATTCCATGCCTCACTACAAGAGTTGTACTGACAGAGATAAACCCACTTATTTCCTTGAGGAACCTCTTCATGTTTTTCACCATTCCATTCTGTAAATTTGTAATGGATCTTTGAAAAAGTTTCTCTAAGTAGTTCAAGTTCTGGAGAGTAATTGTAAAAGATGATTGCAGTTGGATGCTCTTTTAGAATATCAATGAGATGATTAATTCTGTCTTCATCTTCATTCACAACTCTTCTGAGTAGATAGCAAAGTTTTCCAGATTCTTCAATCGGCTCATTATCAAAATAGTTCCATCTCTTTTTCCAAATGATTTTATAGTTTTCTTTGGAATAATTGCATCGAATGATTTGAGATTCTCTATGGATTTTTCGTTGAGAATCCATGATTACATACATTTGTCTTCGATAATAGTTTAATGTTCCAGTGCCTATATAATGGTCAACAACTGGATACTTCATATAAGGTTTAAAAGCAACATGGCGCATATTAAACTCTGTTTTGTTTTTGAAATATCCATTTGCAATAAAGAGAGAAACCAGATCATTATAGTTGTCTGCTGGTGTTGCAGAAAGCATAATCCATCTGTTTTTCTTTGCTATTTTTATAAACGCTTTTGACCACTTTTTACCAGAAGTAGTTTTCTGTTCATCGAATATAAAAAGAGCACCATAAACATTTACATACTTCTGTATGCAATTCCACGAATCAACTACAACCTTAATTTTTCCTTCAGAAAGAGAGATGTCTGTACTGAGCCTGAATGGAAGCATCTCTTTATCCCAATCATGAGAATCTCGTTTTCTTGCAGTTGTGATGATGTAGAGATCCTTCTTGATCTTTGGCGGAGACCACCTTCCTTCTCTATTAATTTGCAGGGTTCCTTTTAATTCCTTAAGATACATGTAAGCAAGGCTGGTCCTGCTCTTTCCGCTCCCAGTTCCTCCAACAAGAACACATCCATTATGCATCTTTTTCAGAGCTTCTATTTGACTCGGATAAAGTTCCAGATTCGGCATTTGATTGCACCTTAGTTTCTTCGTTAGGTTCCAGAATTGTTGTAATTTGTGAGCATATGTTATGCGTAACCATTAACACAAGTTTCCAAGCATCTTCTGCAGAAATCATCTGATCTAATTTTTCTTTCTCAAAATTATAAGAAAGTACTGAATGATCATGAATATAATTGCTTACCTCTTCTCCAGTTATCATTTTGTTTATCCTTTCAAATGATTCCAATCCAACAAAGCAGCATATGTTGTACAGTAATAAACTTTTGTCATCGGTGGCATTGGATAGGATGGACTATTGCGATTGACCTCAAACCAATCTCCTTGTTTGCTTTTTGCAAATGTAATAACAGCAGGCTTTATTGCGTTTTTATAAAGATTGGATTCCTGAAAAACTTCTGTATAGAAATACTTTTTCTTTTCAGAAACATTTCTTGTGTCAGTATAAATATAAAACCATCGTGGCATTTAATTCCTCCTTACATAAATCGGGCCTTTTAGACTCATGCCCAGGAGCTTTGTATTGTTAGAAAGGAGCAGTCATATCGTCGTTCTCGTTTGTGTCACCAACACCCATATCGTCTGCATCCGCGATCTCATCCATTGCCTGCCACTTCTCCTGAATTGGGTTAAGCTGAGGAATAATTCCAATAAGATTTGCATAAACAGGGGTATGTTCTGCTGACGAACCAAACCAGAAATTCAGGCTCATATCAACAGACTTTACAGTCATGCTATCAACCCTTGAGTAAAGATCCGGAGTGAGTTCTTCCCTCTTTCCATTCTTTTTCTGAATATAAATTACAGGCGGATTCTTAGACGTTGTTGTGTTAACCTTGACCGAGATAAAGTACCATTCCGGTTCTTCTCCAGAATCCAGATCACCGCCATACGGAGTGACTTTAACATTGTTCTCCTCAAATATCTTTGCCTGATCCTTCTTCATGAAAAGACAGAAGTTACGATTTCCTTCTGAGTTAACAATCTTTCCCGTGATCTTATTCTTTCTCTCTGCCCCTCCAAGGTTTCTCCATGAGCCACCTCTGAACTCAAGTTCTGTTGCATCTTCTACATAAATGTCTCTTCCGTTTGTTGTGATTTTCATTGCTTAGTCCTCCTTTAAGACTGTTGATAAAATATAAAAGAAAAGAGCCCATGAGAAATCCTCACGAGCTCTTAACTCCAAGCTAAAAATATCAATATTCAGTTTTGTTTCTTCGGATAATATCTCTTATTACAAAAAATATATTTGCCAAATAGGTGATCGGCCATACAAGCGATAGTACAATCATTAAACGCATCTTACGAAGCCAATAATGATCCACAATCATTAGTTCTACCGCACCCGTTAGCGCACAAATTGTTCCGCCAAGATACATCCATAACAAAATAAACATATATTTTTACCTCCTATTAGGAGAGTAGAAATAATTACGAGACTGGCTCAGGTGGATTCATGTCGAGTACAAAATCATCTGTTTCTGAAAAAGTATTAAAATCACCGAATTCATTAATCAGATTAACTGTTTCGTTTATTTTATCTTTAAAGTAATCATGATTAATATAATTCTCAAGCTTTGCAGATTCTACATAGTTTGACTCCAGCCATTCATAGCCTTTTGTTCCTTGAGCGGCATTACGTTTTCCTTCTGCATTGACACTATAAAGTTTTCCGCCATGAGAAGCCATCGGAGTGAATCGTCCGATCCTCCCTATAAAGTTGTCTGCCTCGTTTTTGCCTCCTTCGTTGAATATCAAATGAAGTGCTCCTTTGTTGACAGAAATTGTTTCGCAAAGGTCTTGGAATTCTACTTTTTCATGAGTAAAAAGATTCTTAAGCACCGATGGTTCTGCAAATGTATCACCAGTTACAGTCCAGCCTCTTAGATGTTGATTCTTGGGTCGTTCTGCTTTTTCGTTATCTTCAGGGACAAATCCATTAAACAGTTTCTTGCATTCGTCTGAAGAGTAATGATGAGCAATATAATTTACGTGATCTACGATACAAAGTTTGTCATATGCTGCTTCAAACTCAAATGTAAAACCATACTTTTTCCCGTAGTCCATAACAAAATCAATAATTTCATTTGTCGCGTCCGGGATTTTTATCGAGTCTGTCGACACATGAGCAACCTTGAAACCTCTATCCCAAAGCTCATGCTTAAGATTGATCATAAATAAAGCACCGTATTTTGCTACGATGTTATCTATGTTTCTAGGATCTTTTAATTTGTTCGGGAATTTCGCTGAGGTTAAGCCGTAGACACTATTGATCGCGATCTTAAGAGCATATGCAATTGAAACACACATAGTCCTAAGAGCATCGCCTTCGAGTCCTTTGAGCATTCCAACAACTACATCACCAGCACCTTCTTTCACAGCATTCATTCTACTAATTGCATTATTATAAGCATCATCACCGATCTCTTTAATATGCTTAATGGCAATTCGTGCTTCAACCAAATTCTCAAAGCGCTTTGTTATTACTGGCCCAAATACATTTAATCTTATTGCCGAATGAGGATGCATTGACGCGACATCTAAGAGCACAACTTTATTGTACATCCCAGGATATCCAACTTTATGTCCACCTTCTCCTGGATCTTCTCCTCTGTAGAATGAGTGACGTTTAACAAGCTTCGTCCCTTCGATGTACTTCTCTTTTGGAAATGGCGTCTCACTAAACTCATATCCAGGGAATATCAAAGACCCATCAGGCCATTTCATTTTATTAAGTTCTGTATAAACGTACTGGCTCTGTGGATCTTTAATACCAGATGTAAGGATCGATATGGTGTGCTGATTGGTTGTGTCATTGACTGTCAACCCAGACATCTTTGAGAGCATCTGTCTTGCATCCCAGTCTGGTTTAAGATGATTGAACACTATTTCACTTGAGATTACATCGTTGTCGCAATACTCAGCAAATTTCGGCCAATCTTTTACTGGAACTGGCCAATACCACGGCTTATCCCACTCCAGATGCCGTATTCCAAGAGCAATCTCTCGTTTCTTTAATCCTTCTTTGGTTGCAGCAAAATCCAGAATATCAGCATAAGAAAGATTGTACGCTTGACCAAAACGTGCTTTACGTTCGATCTCCTTATTTTCGTTAATTAGTTTTCCAGAAAGAACATACAGCTCTTCTGAAGAATATCCTTGAGACCTTGCATAAAGCATGTGGTTGTCATATGCTCTGTTGTTGAACCCGATGATCCGAAACTTAAACAGCTTTTCTACTTCTTCAGGAGTTGGGTTTAGCATCCTGGTTACTGGCTTTCCATCGCCTTGATACTTCCAGTTAATCAAGAACAACGCTGGTGTATCATGCGGAATATAATCTGGCAACTCCACACCAGCATCATGCGCCTGCTGCCACGAAGGAGAAATCTCGACATCCAAGAATATAATAGGAGCTTTGGAATAGTCTTCTGTTTCGGCATTCTCTTTCTCCTCAATATCTTTGGAGCAGAAATGCATCTGATTGACCAGAGACATACAATACTGAGCCTTATTGGTGCTATTGACTGCGAAACCAAAAACATCATTTTCCAGATCCCTTACGTCATATGTTGATCCAGATTTGTATGCCTCATCAAGAGCTTTATAAATATAATCCACTTCTGGTTTTGTATGGCCATGGTGCTTTTTCTGAAGTGCATTAACGATCATTGACCTCAGGATTCTTTCGTTTTTAAACCCTTCCCAATCAATCACATCTCCTACCCCTTTCTCCTCCTTAAGAGGCAGCCCACTGTCTATCTCTGCAACCGGAATATCATTACAAAGAGTTAGCTTCCTCCGGATGCTCTGCCCTCCTGTCATCACCTTGACTTCTACATTGTCGCTATAAATTCTTAAAAGCTTATCCGGTTCTCCTCCAGTATAAATATAATAGAGATGAAGTCCCCCTCCAGATTTGCTGACTTCTGCATAAGTCGGTGGGAATTTCGATGCCATCTCAATATTTGCAGCAAGGTCTTTGTTGCCATTCTTATCTCTCATATCGAAGTCTAAGAATATCAATGCAACTGGACCTTTCAAATAATGGATCCTGTGTGTGTCCAAATCCTTAAGCTTTGTATGACAGTTTACCCAAGAATACTTTAATGGGTGCTCTGGATCATCCTGCTCATATTGTGCTGGGCAATCAGCATATAACTTATCAAGAATGGATGGCTGTTCTTTGAGATCAATCCAACTTTCCACAGACTTATTACCTATAACAGCAGGCTCCAACGGCTTAATGCCAATCTTTTCTGGCTTGAACCCGCTGAACTTCATGTTTTCATACTTCTCAAAATATAATTTTAATGTGTCTCTAAACTTATATCTCGGAAGTATATTCTTGAAGTTTGATTCTGCTGCATAATCTGTATAAAGTTTATAAGCAGCTGCTAAGGAGATTCCATCTTTCAGTTCAAAATAGTTTTCCTGAACATAGTTCTGAAATGGAGACGTTCTTGAAAGCATATCTTCAGCTAGGTAGTGGTCATAGTAATGTCTTCCGAGCCGCTTATACGTTTGCAGGCACTTCCACGCCATTCCACTTCTCTCGAATTGCAATCCTTCTACGCATTTATCATATTCGTTGGATTCAAGTTTATTACCAGTTGGACGAATATCAATGATACGCCTGTTCATACCAGAAGTAGGACTCATCTGAACTGGCTCATTGGAAGCAGCGATCAGAACACAACCTGGAGCCAAAGAGAATCTTTTTCCGAACTTTGGATTTACGGTAATCGTCTCATGAGAAATGATTTTGTTTAGCATTGCTTTCTTGGTTATAAGCTGCATTTCTGCTTCATTGTCGGTTGCCAGAACCGCACTTTTTGCCAAGAAATCAGTACCAAAGCTATCATTCCCAGTTAAGTTATTTGCTTCAAACGACGTGACATAACCGTTATCCATGCCGTTGAAGATTCCGTTAGTAATAACTTTCTCGAGAATTGTGCTTTTTCCACTTCCGGGTTCCCCATAAAAGATCAGCATTTTCTGGATTTTTCTTTGATCACCAGATAAAATACATCCAACAAACCACTCCCACTTCTCTTGCTCAGATGGCAAATATAATACTTCGCAAAGACGATCATAGTTTGGAGTAGGACTCTCCTGAAGAGGGTAATCCAATTTGATTGTTGCATAATCTTCTCGCTTTGCATCCTGATTCGAGAATATAACTTTCTGATTGAGTTCTCGTTTCATATCCCATTCTGGGCGATAGTCTCGTTCACAAAAGTTGTGCCAGGCAATGATTAACTTATTGGATGTGTCTGAAAGATGCTGAATGATTGGAGCGTGCTCTGGATCATCGACAATTGCTGTTTTGTCGTTCTCCTTTACCCATTGCTCAACTTGCTGATCAATTAGGGCAACGGCTTTTGAATCATCCATTTCCCAAAGGTTTGTATTGTAGTTAAAGATCGCATAGAATTTGCCACCTCTAACCAGGAGATCACGAATATTGGAGCGAAGAACGTAAGAAGGAGTATAGACATTGCGCTGAAGCTTATTGTCCCACTTCTTTTGAACTTTCAAGAAGTCGTACATACCTCATTACTCCTTTCTAAATATCATGAAAGTTTCTTTATTGTAGTTGTTGGCTTGCTCCAATACTTTGTGCAGTGGATGATAACATTAATTGTTTCTGGCTTTCCATCGGCGTACTGATTCGACTGATCCGAAATATAATTCTCGAATTTTCTTGCTTCATCTTCGTATTTGCATAATCCAGAATATCTGCATGTGTCACAATTCATTGTAAAAACTCCTTGTCTAATGGATAATAAGTGTTTAAATATAAATGCATCTGGGACCAAACGTCCATTGTTCTTAAATCTTTTGTGCAGCCTTTAATGTAAATTGGAGTTCCTTTACCATCTGGTGGATAATTACGACTTAACCAAGCGTCAAGAATATCATTTATTCTTCTTGGGTCTCTCATCCAACGGATTCCAAGATTATCCAGAAGTTTAGTCATAAAGAACTTTTCGTTTCCAGCATCGCAGTTGTCTGCCATGTCAGTTGACAAAGCACATAGCATCTCTAAACAAGAACAAGGGCCGTCCGCCACGTCTGACAGACAAACCCCTGTTTCAAATGCGCATTGCTCTCGTAAATATAAGCCGGCCTGAGCTCTATTTTCATCGAGAAGCAGTTGCCATGCGTAATCTCTGCTTGCTAAAATCCGGAATAAGTCCGCATCGTTCTTTTCTCCAAATCTACATATCAAGTACTGAATATAATCCTCTCCTGTCATATTTCATCGTCTTCAGGATCCGGTTCTTTGTAAGGCTCTCCAAAGAAATCATCGTAGCTTGTATCATACTTAATAACATGGTAATCCATCTTCTTCGGGTTATTTCGTACCCAGATGTCTCTTTGTCCTCCGTGTTCTCCGGTGTACCAATTGAATTTCCTCAATTTGTCTCCGAGAATCTCAAGCTCATCAATCGCTTTTCCATCCTCATCTACAAGAAGGTCGTCCATTGCTAAGTAATAGATTGTTGCTTCCTCGTAATGGATGTCTGGATACTCATCATCAATTGGAGAGTTACCAAGAACCGCTATCTTGTTCCCTTTCTTTTTCTCATACTGAATGTACTGTTCGT
>Ga0256404_1010228_pt1 | contig 13068 bp, 5 predicted proteins | sample RumenRJG_01DNA_FD_185990 | JGI IMG/M metagenome (GOLD analysis project Ga0256404, IMG submission 185990) | Bovine rumen microbial communities from Lethbridge, Alberta, Canada - RJG_01 | ecosystem: Host-associated > Mammals > Digestive system > Stomach > Rumen | place: Canada: Alberta | collected...
AGACCCGGGAAGCTTTATGTACTCCTTAATATCTTCCTCTTCATAAGTGGGCGTTCCACAGGAGGTTGAACCATTTACAACAATCCCGCTCGCAAATTGCTTGTTGTTGTATTTCTCAAACTTGGAGCAATACCCTCTCTTTTCCGCAGCCTTTAAATATTTGAAAGCTGTTCCTCTTGCGATATGGAACTCTTCCTCGATATCGACAATCCTCGGCTTGGTCTCATCATTGAAGATGCGCTCTGCGACATAGGCACCGACCGCTTTGATCAAGTCCTCATTCATGCTTCTCATAGGTGTCTCCTTATCAGCGAAATGTCCACTTCTTGCTATCGTGAAAATATTTTCGTGTTTCAGCGTAATCCAAGTATATGAAGCGTATCGTGAACTTGCAATAGGCTGAGAAAAAATTTTTTTGTTGTCGTCAAACAGCGACAACAGTTCTGATTTTTCTTTTGCTTCACAGCGCATTTAGATGTATTATTTATAAAGAGTTAGTATATCTGTTCCTTTTGGAGATTTGCTATGCCGAAAAGCGTCCAACAAAAATACCGGACTCTTGAAATCCTGCGAATTCTGCAGGAGGAGTCCGATGATAAACACCCTATTACGACAAGGGATTTCTGTGACCGGTTGGGAGAAAAAGGGTTTTCCTGTGACCGTCGTACGTTGAGTGAGGATATAGCTGATCTCAAAAAACTCGGCTATAAGATCTCAGAAAAGTATGTAGGAAAGCAGAAAGGATATTACTACGATGATTTTCCTTTTTCTGTCGAGGAACTCAAGGTCTTAATCGATGCTGTCCAGGCTTCTTCCTTTATTCCGGAGAAGAAATCCAAGATACTTATGGATAAACTGGCTAAACTTGGCGGCTATCACCGGAAAGAAGTGCTGAAGGGCAATATGGTGACCTTCAATACACGCAAGCACAAAGACGAGAAGATTATGCAGAACGTTGGAACTATCAACGAATGCATTTCCAAACATAAAAAAATCTCGTTCCATTACTACGATTTGGACGAGAACAAACAAAAACGATTAAGAAAAAACAGAAAAAGATATATAGAGAATCCGGCAGCTTTAGTTTACAACGACGATAACTACTACCTCGTATGCTATTCCGGTAAATATCAGGACAAAGTCATCTATCGAGTTGATCGAATGTACCTTATAGCTAGAGTAAACGAAGAAGCTTCACCAGAAACTGAAAATATAAAAACTGAACTCCCAACCTATACAAAACAAGCTTTTAGCATGTTTGGTGGTGAAACTGAAGAAGTGACACTTCAGTTTGACAGATCTATTCTGGGGCCAATCTATGATCAGTTTGGAGAAGACACAGCAGTAAATATAGTATCTGATGATTTGTTAGAAACAACTGTATCAGTACAAATAAGTCCAACATTTTGGGGTTGGTTATTCCAGTTTGGAAAAGATATCTCAATTACCGGCCCGAAATCAATAAAAAAGAAAGCTGCCAAAATAGTTCAACAGCTTCACAATCTTTATATTGAATAACCATGTCAAGACAAACGCCATTTACGGAATATGAAGCAGTGCTTCTTTTGGATGCATATCTAAAAACACTGTCAGGTGATAAATCAAGGAGGGAAGCAATCCGGGATTGTTCAGCGCTCTTTCGCAAGATGGCTATTAGCGCAGGAAACGAAATAGATGAATCATATAGAAGCGTAAACGGAATATCGTTTCAGATGGCAAGTATGGAGTCCGCTTATCAAGGACATACAATTATAAAACCAGCGTCTCGACTATTTACGGAAACGGTGCTTCTTTATCGAAATAATACGAAACGTTACAAACAACTGCTCATGGAGGCCAATAATATGGTGAGCACAAAAGACTACACTAAGTCGAGTAAGGAAAATGAGTTTATTACCTGGCTTGCCGGAAAGGTCTCTGGCGCACAGCTTTCTGAACTGTATATAGCACTCCAAGAAATTGAACAACAAGCGAAAAAAGATAAAATTGTCAGGACGTCTTTATACGAAAGCCTTGATCCGTCATCAGTAAAAATAATTAAAGCGAAAATAGAGTCATGCAAGATTTTTAAATTTAAACACAAACGCCAGTGGGGACGCATTGCGTCTGCCTTGAATTATTTGTTGCAATATGCAAAAACAACAGCAACAAACGATGTCTTCAAATCATCTGAGGAAAATCAAGAAAACATTAGAATTTCGACACCAGACTCATCGACAGATGACCGAATAGACAAGTTTAACGAATGGCTCGTTGAAAACAAAAATAGTGCATATACAAAGGAGCGACTCGTAACAGCATTTACAATTGGTTCAGATTATGGAAAAAACGTTTTAGGGTTCGAAGGCAATCTCTGGGATATTTCTGATGCGTCAGACTTTGAGAAATCATATTTAATGATTGTGGATTCTTCTTTTAAAACAGAGCATTCTGTTCTTCTCTTCCCTTTTATAACTGCATGCAAACACTTTATTAAATGGTTGGGTAGTAGATCTAATCAGGAGGATGCCTATACTTTTTCTCAAATATCACCTAAAGAAGTGTCTGCCAATTGTGACATTGTGGATGTTAACCCAAACGAAAAAAAGAGCGGGATACAACAAATTTTGGTAGAACGATATCAGTATGGATTTCGATATGATTCGCTTCGTGAGTTAATGCGCTTTCGTCAGTTTGCAGAAGCTTCGGGAGTTACACTTCCTGAAAACGATGAACAACTCAAAGCTGCGATTATGGCCTCTGGAACAGTAATCGAAGACAAAGTCTTCTGTAAGAGTGATAATCTTCCGATTGAATTGCAGAACCTAGTTGATGAAGTGTTTGCTTCTGGTACGAGCACTATTTATTATGAATGTCTTCTTCAAGACAAATCGGATTGGATGAATGCTCATACAATAACATCTGAAAGCATTCTTAAAGAATACTTACGAAAGTATATTAAAGGTTGCTCCTTTGCCAAAAAGTTTATGGTTAAGGGCTCCAAAAAAACAGAAAAGCAAGCGGTAACAGAGGAGATTAAGCGTGTTTGGGGTAACGGCCAAACCGAAAGCGTCAATGTTCTTAGTGAAAGATTACCTTATATACCGCTTGGAAACATTTGGCGTGTAATCTCCGGAAATGATCTTTTTGTGCTTTCGTCTGAAGGGGTTTATCTCCTGGTTGATCGCTTTATCATTTCACAGGATGAAATTGAGGATATATTAGATTATGTTGATGCGGTATGTGAGGAAAAAGATTTCTGTTCGTTGTCAGATATACCACTTGGAGACATTGAAGAGAATAACTATGAGCTGTCAAAATTAGCAATTTATAATGCTGCATATAGAGTAGCTTTAGCTAGTAAATATCATTTGAACGGGAAAATTCTTACCAAAGACAAGCCTGAACTTGATGCTGTCCTATTACTTAAGCAAGATATCAGAGGACTGAGTGAATGCAACTTTGATGAGGTTTCCGAGAAGGTAATTGAGTTAACAGGAAGCACTAATCGTCAATATGCTTTTCAGGCGCTGTATGACGAGATGGTAAGAGTCGATAAAAATCGGTTTGTTTCTAATAAGGCAGTTAATTTCGAAGTAAATGAGATTGACAAGGTTCTTTCCACTTTTATAACGGATCATTTTGCTGCAATCCGTGATGTCACAACCTTTGCTATGTTTCCTATTTGCGGACAGAACTGGAATCATTATTTGCTTGAAAGCTTTTGCTATAAATATAGCCGCAGGTACAGCCTTCACGTGATTCATTTTAATGATAAGAATGCTGGAATCATTGCTGAGAAGGACTACAACAAAAGCTATGCGGAAATGCTTGCTATCCAACTTGCCAGATCAGATGTTGAACTGAAGCCGGAAATCATAGGGCCATATCTGTTCGATACTGGTTACATGGCCAAGAGCAAGTATGCAAAGCTTGATGAAATTGCTCAACAAGCTAAAGAATTAAGGAAGGAGGGATGATGGTATGTATTCTTACACTTTCGATGTAGAAACAGGAGGAATCCTTCTGAATTCCACTCCAACCAATTTTTCAAAAGAGCCAAGACCTGTTTACGCTCAGGAAATGAATATCCTCGGATTTGGTAAATACTGGAGCTACGAAGACCAAAACGATGTGCCTTATATGTGGGCAGAGTCTAATATCTATTGGTACAAAGGAGCACAGATTGCAAAAATCAAAGGCGGAGATTTATATACCAAGCCCGAACTGCAGCCGGTTAGAGATGAAAACGGCGAAGTGGTTTTTGGATCAGAAAAAGGTTATGTGTTACAACCTGTAGATATTAAAACGATGTGCACTCTTAACGAAGATCTTCTTTCCGTGATTGAAGACTCTACAGTGAAAAAGATAGTTAAAGAATATGAGAAGTTCAAAGACAAACTAGATATCTTCCATGTGGCATTCTCAGGGGGAAAAGACAGTGCTGTCTTACTAGACCTGGTAAAAAAAGCTCTGCCTAAAGATAGCTTCGTAGTAATATTTGGAGACACAGGAATGGAGTTTCCGGACACTTACGAAACTGTAAGGCATGTTAAAGAGCAGTGTGAAGAAGATGAAACACCGTTTTATGTTTCAAAATCTCATTTCAATCCAGAAGATTCTTGGGCGTTATTCGGGCCTCCTGCAAGAGTACTTCGTTGGTGTTGTAGCGTCCACAAAAGCACACCACAAACACTGAAAATGCGAGAGATCACTGGAAAAGACAACTATATTGGTATGGACTTTGTGGGTGTTCGCGCACATGAAAGTATTGCAAGAAGTAGATATGACTATGAGAACTTTGGGAAAAAGCAGAAAGGACAATATAGTTTTAACCCTATATTAGAGTGGACTTCAGCTGAAATCTGGCTTTATATCTTCTTCAACAATCTTTATATAAACAAGGCTTATAAAAAGGGCAACTCTCGTGCAGGCTGCTTGTTCTGTCCTATGGGGGGTGGAGCCAGTGACTATTTCAGAAGAAATGCCTATACAAAGGAAGTTGATACATATATAGAGTATGTAAAAAAATCATATTCATCTTCTGATCCTCATAAAGTTGATTCATATGTTATGAATGGTGGCTGGGGAGCAAGGAAAAATGGAAGAGATCTCAAGGACAACAAGTTCAGATGTATTGAGAACACCACAAAAGGCTTTATAACTATTACTGCTATAGATCCGTCCGCAGATTGGAAAGAGTGGATGAAAACGCTCGGGATGCTAACTGCAACAGAAACAGGTTATATAGTCAATTTTGAGGGACAAGATATAGCTTTTGATTTTCGAAAGACATCCAATGGCTATGTAGTTTCAATACCCGAAAGAATAGCCATTGACAATCCAAGATTTATTCGATTGTTTAAGCAAGTTTTTAGAAAAGCTGTGTACTGCTCAGCTTGTCGAGTTTGTGAAACAAATTGTAGAAATGGCTGTATAAAATTTATAGATGGCAAACTTGCTATTACAAACTGCGTGCATTGCTACCAGTGCCATATGATAGATAGTGGATGTTTACTATTTCATTCGCTAAGGCATCCACAAGGAGGAGGAAATGGAATGAAGAGTTTGAACTCATTTGCAGATCATGCGCCGAAACGTGATTGGCTCGTCTCTTTTTTTGAATTAAAAGAAGACTTCTTCACTGAGCACACACTGGGGCCGATGATGTACGACATGTTTAGGAGATTCCTGAGAGACGCAGGCCTAAATGAAAAGAACCATTTTACTGATTTTGCGCAATTGATAGATGATATTGGTTGGGAAACTGACACGGCATTAGGTTTGATGCTTGTCAATTTGGCAATGGAGAATCCTCAAATTGCATGGTACATCACCAATATGGATATTGGGTATTTCTATGAACGAAGTCAGATTGAGGATATGCTTGTAGCCTTAGAAGTTAAACCGAAAGATGCAAAATCTATTACAAAAGCTTTTAAGCGAATTGTTGAAACCCCATTTGGAACAACCCTTAATTTCGGGTATGTAACTGATGATGACGACATGGTTCGTTCAAAATGCTCTATTAGCGACAACCGTGTAATACTCTATGCGTTATATAAATTCGCTGAGAAATGTAACTTGGATAAAGAGTTTAGTGTGCCTTATCTTATGGACGACACTATTGAAAGAGCTGGCGTCAGTCCAATTCGCATATTTGGGCTTTATGATGAGGAGGAACTAAAATCCATTCTTCTTGGTCTATCATCAGCATATCCGGAATTAATTAACGCTACATTTACTAATGACCTTCAGACAGTGACGCTAAGGGATAAAACCAGCGACGATGTGTTGAATTTGTTCAGGGAGGAACTGTGAGATGGCGGTACAAAACTTAAAGTATTGTGAATACTTTGATGTTAACGAGAAGTATTTTCCGTGTATTGATGAATCAGCAATTAATAGTGGAGCATCATGGGATGACACTTATCCCCATACCACTTTTATTGATTTGCTGAATCTGACTGAAAAAATGTTAGGCGGAAACACTAATCGTTCCATCTGGATTCATGGTGCTTATGGAACAGGCAAGTCCAAGTGCGCTTACACCCTCAAGAAAATTCTTGAAGTATCTGATGATGAAGTCAGAGCATATTGGGACAAATTCGAGCCGCTGAAAAAGAATCCTGCCCTTCTAGAAAAATACCTTGGCCACAAAGCTCAGGGTATTATTACGGCATACCGTTACGCATCTGGAAGTATTACAACGCCTCAACAACTCTTCTTTGCTGTCCAAGAGAGTGTAAAGAAAGCTTTAGACACACATGAGATCGCGTACAAAGGAGAAAAGTCTCTGAAAGAAAGCGTAATTTCTTGGCTGGAAGATCCAACCCATAACCAGTTCATGAACGCGCTTCTTCAGAAGCCAAAGTGGATGTCTACTTTCTCACAGTCAACGGCAGATGAAATTATCAATACGCTTAAGAAAAGCGACGATGTTTCTTCTTTAATGGATGACATTTTTGCCCTTGCTGCACAGGAAGGCATTACAGCTCTCGATTTAACAGCAGACTCTCTTCGAAACTGGCTTGTAGATATCATAGATAAGAACAAAATCAAAATCGTTCTTATCTGGGATGAATTTAGCGACTATTTCCGGCAGAATAGTACCTCCTTGGGTGAATTTCAGAAAATCGTTTCGATTTGTCAGGAAAAGCCTTTCTATTTCATTATTGTTACTCATCCGCTGTCTTCTCTCGCAAAGAGTTACGATAGCAGCGATAAAACAAATCCATGGTCCGTGGTTCAACAGCGTTTTGACAAGGTTGAGATAACATTGCCAGATAATATCGCCTTTGACCTGATCGGTCACGCATTTAATGTAAAGCCTGCTGCAAGGGCAAACTGGGAACAAATGACAGGAGACTTGAACTCTTCTGTAAATGGCGCCCGCGCTGCTGTTACAAGAGCAGCAAATATAAAAAGCGAGAGCGTCATGAGAGATATTCTTCCCATACACCCAATAGCCGCGCTCGTTCTTAAAAACATAGCCTCCGCATTTCAGTCCAACCAGCGCAGCATGTTTGACTTCATCAAAACACCGAAGGACATGGATGTGAAGGCGTTCCAGTGGTTTATTCAGAATACGAGTCCGCTTTCTGATCGCCCGTTCCTAACTGTCGATATGCTATGGGATTTCTTCTATGAAAAGGGTAAAGACTATCTGTCCTCCGATATAAAGTTGATACTGGATACTTTCCCGCAGCAAACACAGTTGAACGACAAAGAAAAAATTGTTTTGAAAACTGTACTTATCATGCAGTCAATTGATCAGCGGCTGGGAGGCTCCTTGCCTATCATAAAGCCTACTGATCAGAATCTGAGCTACGCTTTTGAGGGTGACGCTCCGGAACTGGAGACATCTTGTAAGAGCATAGCTAAAGCTCTTGTAAAAAAAGGAGTTCTCATTGAGAACCCAATTGCAGATGGTAAAAAAGTCTATTCGGCTGCTGTCCTGGCTGGCGATGGCGCTAAGATTGATGCTTTCAAGAAAGACATTCGAGAGAAGCAAGGGACTACTGCAAAGTTAGTCTCTGAAGGCCCTGCAGTAGCAACTGCACTCAGCTTGACGCCTGCACTTAGACTTCGTTATGCGCTTGATATTGATAGTGGTAAACTCCCCGTTGTAACTGTCTCAGATTTTAAGAAGGCAATGGATGTCTTAAAGTCAAAAGACCAGGATTGGCATTTCTACGCGGTTCTGGCTCTTGCCAAAACAGAGGATGAAGCTCAAACCTTCCGTACACTAATCAAGAATACCGTCGCAGATCCTACTTACAAGAACATCACCATAATCGATGCGCTTTCCACTCCTCTTGGATTGGAGGCTTTTGAGCAATATGTCGATTATTCTGCTATGTCCTTATATTACAGCGGAAACAACGGACAGCAGTCTAAAGAGAATGCTAAGAAAGCAAAAGATGTTCTAGAACGCGACTGGAAAGACCGCATACATGATGGGCAGTTTATAGTCTTTACATATGCCAATCAAGATGGCGAAAAGGCAACTGGTGCAGGTGCTGTTCAGACCATCCTTCAAACTATTGTCCTAAATCGATTCAAACATGTTCAGGATTTTACCAAAGGCCTTTCTGAATCTCAATTGAAACTTACAAACCAAAAGCAAGTTGCAAGGTATGGTATTGGTGGCATTGAGATTAAAGGAGTTATCAAAGGCTGTGAGACATCCGTATTAGGAAAAGTATGGTCGAAAAAAGAGTATTGGAATGAAGAAAGCCTTGCTGGAGAGCATATTGTAATTATTAAGAAGGCAATTGATAAGATAATTGCAGATGCTTTTAACTCCAACGGAAAGATTTCTATCGGTGAAATATACGATTGCCTTGAAACCACTTTTGGATTCTCAGTTTGCAACCTGTCAGCATTTATTACGGGTTTTCTTCTTAAAGAGTATAGTTCTGAGCCATACCGCTCTATGGATGCTGAAGGCCATAGGGAGGCTATGACGCCTGACAAACTCGCTGAGATGATTGGGAACTATTATGGTAAAAACCCTAAACCGACTTATATTGTTAATTTGACGGAAGAAGAAAAAGCTTTTTATGAATTGACTGAAAGTGCGTGGAACATCACACCGAACTCCTGCTCTTCTCCTAGCCATGCTGGTTCTCTCGTTCTCTCCAAAATGAGAGATTTGGCTTATCCTGTGTGGTGTTTAGAAGATGTAGATACCATTGGCGTGTTTGATATTGTTAAGCAGTATATAAAACTCGTTCAGAGTAAGGGTGATGAAGCTCACGATGTTGCTAATGATATCGGTAAGATAGCATTGCAGAGGCCTTCTTCTGCGCAAAATCTGAAAGCGCTTCTTACTCAAGATAATTGTCGAAAAGGCATGCTGCTTTTCTTGGAGCGTTTTGAAAGTGGCAAACTGCTGACTCTTGCGAAAGAGATTGGGGCTGAAGACGCCGTTCTTTCTGACATCAAAAAACTATTTAGCGTCCAGTACTCCGCGCTTTGGCTTGGTCAAACAGGAGAGGATGAAATTAGAAAACTTATCACAGAATATGAAGTTGTAAAGTCCACAAACATTTTTCTGAATACATCTGCGCATTCAAAAGAAACTGCATTTAAGGAGTGGCGAGAGTACTTGAAGTTTATTGGGTTCTCTTGTGAATCGGTTAGAGCTAAAAGACCGATACTGGATAAGTTTTTCTATTATCTTCTTCGCATCGCCAATTACGAGGACATGCTGCCTGACAATATGAAGTCGTTCCTTGATGAAATGACAAATCATAGTGTAGAGATAAGAGATGTGCTTGGCAATACGTTGTCAGTGTTTATGGAAATCTACGCACCCTACCTAGATGGGTTCACCGATACAGAATGCGAGGAGATCAAGAACTCGATTACGGCAGAGATGTTTACAACCTCTGCCACAGCAAGTAATGCCACAGTTAAGAAGGCTGCAGAATACTACCGTAAGAACCAGGTAAAGGCCCAACTCTATAAACTGTGGAGCGACAAAAGCGGTGGCAGCAAGAATCCCCGTGTTTGGTCTGAGCAGTATCGCACGCCTATTCTCTGTTGCATGAAGCCTTCTGTTTATGCTCAAGCAAAGAAGGCGTTCTCAACATTAAATAGCAGCACCCAAAGTGAGGCGGATATCAAAGAGGCTCTTACCTTCCTTCAGGAGGCCGATTTCTTTACCGATCTTGCTTCTGCTGAGTTCCGCGACGAATGCTTTGCTAAGCGAATTATTGGTGATTACATCAGCTTGCTGCCTGACATCAATGTGGTTAGAGATGCACTTGAAAGCACAGGTGTTAGTGCATATGAATGGAATGATAATCCGACAATTCGAAACAAAGTCTCTTCAATGGCTGCCGCTGAATACAACGCAGGTGGCAGTGATCAGGTTGTTAGCCTAATTGACGGAATGGATGAACCTGATCTTAAAAAGTGGCTCATCGATATTGTAAAAAAAGATATGGGGCTTGGGGTAAAGATTATCATCAACAAGAAGGAGAAATAATCTATGCTTTGCAGAGAGGTTCAAAACTATATATCCACTGCAAAAGGCCTTCCGTTCTTCTATATTGTTGGTGATGAAGACTATCAAACCGCATTAGAAGACCTAAAGCAAGCCGGGTTGTCTGTGGTTAGAATGAGCGATTTTTGTCCAAAAGAAGATAAATATCCCAGCGTGGATGAACTTATTGATTACTTTCGTACATCCGATGTCGACTACAGAGACAATAAGTTTGTTGTTATTGGGCTTGGCGAATATCTTTCACTTCGCGGTGCTGCGGCAGCAGATAAAGAGCTTCGCAGATTGAAAAACACGACTCTTGGAAATGCGAGGGCCGTCCTGTTACTCAGAGGAGTATCTGAACAAGCAAAGAAGATAGTTAAAGATGATAACAGGATGGTGGAACAACAGCGTGTGTTTTTGTCTAAAGGCCAAAGCACAAGCATCACTATCACAAATGTAACGAATGACATTGGCTTGGTGACAAATAAAGGTATCAAGGCGTTATTGCGGTTACTTGAAGATGGCGTCTGCAATAATGTAATGGCAACTTCTTCGTTACTATTCGATAGTTCGATTTTCCCAGTATCAAACATAAAGGGAGCATACTCTACTATTAGTTTGTTAATTCAAGGGTTTGATCTGACTGAATCCTGCGGAACTACAGAACAATGGGTTCGGTTACTTCTCGATCTTAGCAAAAACAAAAGATCTTTAGATGCAGTGTTTACAAAGAACGGTATTGACGATGGCGTGCTTAACGATTTAGTCTACTGGGTTTCCGGCCTTGAGTATAGAAATTGGCTTGCTTTCTTGTACCTTAAGGAGAAAGCTGATTCAATCCATAACGCCTATTTAAGAATGGTAGTTGATTCCACAAATTGCTTTGATGATCTCAAACGGAATCTTCTTGTTGGAATCACTTCCATATCCCATAAAGATTCAAATTTCAAGGCATTATATGATGATCGTAAGCGTCTACTTAAAGATTTTCCTGAGGAAGACATTGCTGTCTTTGTTAAAGCAAACGAGGTAGATCCGGAGGAAAGCATTTATCGCCTAACGGATAATACTCTGCTTGAGAAGAAAACAATTATCAAATGGATAGTTCAGTATGGCTTTAGCCCCGCTATATCCTATGTTTATCCTGCACTTAACGACTATTTGAGAAAGTATATTTTCGAAGGCGTTTTATCTGACGAATTAACTGAGTATTTTGATGCATATAAGAAGCAGAAAGTAGCTAATAAAATCTCTGATGATTTTACAGCTTTGGTTGAAATGCATGCATCAAAACTTACTTATGCGCATCTTCCCACACGTGACAATGCAGTTAAGGCCATAGCTAATAAAGACAGTGCCTATCTCTACTGGATTGATGCATTAGGTGTGGAATACCTTTCTTATATTACGGCACTTGCCAAAAAGAAGGGACTGTCGATACACATTGATGTGGTGCGTTCTGACTTGCCTACTATCACTTCGATTAACAAGCAATTCTATGATCAGTGGAACGGGGGCAAGAAGTATAAGGAAGAACAATTAGATAATATCAAGCACAAAGAAAAGGGCGGATACTTCTTTACAGATGATGAAGATCCTATTCATATTCCAGCAGAACTTGACGTAATAGAGAAAGCAATCAACACTGCCGCAATGGAATTGGGTATGCATCATTGTAAGTCTTTTGTTATCGTGAGCGATCATGGCGCATCAAGGCTTGCAGTCATTAGAAAGCAAGAGGTTCCTTACGATACGGATACTAAAGGAGAGCATTCTGGAAGATGTTGCAAATCTTTCGATGGATGTGACGCCCCACACTTTATCCAAGAAAACGGTTTTATAATTCTTTCCGATTACGGCAGGTTCCGTGGAAGCCGTCCCGCGAACGTCGAGGTGCATGGTGGTGCCAGTCTTGAGGAGATTGTTGTACCGGTAATAACACTAACACTCAAGAAACAGACTGGGGTGCAGATTAATGTAATGCATCCCGATGATATTATCGCTGATCGTCATAATGGAGTAACGCTGACTCTGTATATTTCCGATGTCGAATCTCCTGACAATGTGCGAATCGTTGTTGATGATAAGACATACCAAGGAAAAACAGAAAACGGCGCACACTTTGTCTTTGAATTGACTGATATTAAGCGTGCAAAAACAAAGCCATTCAGTGCAGACGTCTTTGATGCATCTGATTTGATTGGCACGGTATCATTCAAAGTTAAAGGCAAAACGGCTACCGTCAAAGACGACTTTGATTTCGGCGACGAGTTTTAAGGAGGAACAGAATGGATATTTCCGAAAAGCTTAGAGATAACTTTGATGAAATGGTCGTCTTTAAGGACCTTAAGAAGACTAACTTTTTTTCCACATTAAGCCTTCCTGCTTTCATGCGAGATTGGTTGCTGAAAAAGTTCGAGGATGACGAAGGGAATTTTGATAAAGACGATCTTGCTCGGTTTGTAAAGAAATTCATTCCGAGGAAAGATGATTGGACAGCTATTAAAAACGCTATCGTTATTGAGGGGCGGACTGTCAAGTTCCTCGCAAAGGTAGCTGTGAACATTGATATCAAAACGGGCGAAGTATCA
>Ga0256404_1010231_pt1 | contig 13065 bp, 10 predicted proteins | sample RumenRJG_01DNA_FD_185990 | JGI IMG/M metagenome (GOLD analysis project Ga0256404, IMG submission 185990) | Bovine rumen microbial communities from Lethbridge, Alberta, Canada - RJG_01 | ecosystem: Host-associated > Mammals > Digestive system > Stomach > Rumen | place: Canada: Alberta | collected...
TCAACTGCAAGGATATGAAGAGCCTGACCATTCCGCAGAGCGTTACAACTATCGGAGAACACGCAGTCGGCTTCTGTCACCTTTCAGGCGACCAGACCGACCCTGATACGCCTATCTCGAGCTTTATTATCTACGGCTACAAAGGTTCAGCCGCTGAAAAATACGCAAAAAGCAACGGCATTACTTTTGAAGAGATAAAAAATGAGTGCGAGCATACCTACGGAACGCCCTCGTGGACGTGGAGCGGCTATACCTCGGCAACTGCGACCTTTACCTGCACCAAGTGCAGCAATAAGCAGACAGTCAATGCTGCGATAACAAACGCAGTCACCAAAGCTGCGACCTGTGCGGCAACAGGCGTGAGGACATACACCGCGGCAGCATCATTCGGCGGAACGTCATATACCAGCACAAAGACGGAAACTATCGCCATAGACCAAAATGCGCACAGCTGGAAAACACTGACTTACACCTGGTCAAGCGACAACAAGACCTGCACGGCGACAAGAGTGTGCGCAAACAATGCCAATCACAAGGAGAGCGAAACTGTCACGGCATCTGTTTCAACGTCAGCTGCATCGTGTACAGCAGGCGGCTCGACAACATACACCGCCACCTTTAAAAACTCTGCATTCGCAAAGCAAACAAAGACCACCACAACATCGGCGCTGGGTCACAACTACATAACCACAGTAGTCAAACCGACTTGCACAGCAAAGGGCTACACCGAGCATAAGTGTACGCGCTGCACATACAGCTACAAGTCGGACTATACCGATATGGCAGAGCACAGCTGGGGAGAGTGGGTCACCACCACGCCTGCGACCGAAACAACAACAGGCACAAAGGAGCGTACCTGCTCGGTGTGCAAAAAGAAAGAAACCGCAGCTATACCTGTTCTTGTGCACACTCACAGCTATACCTCAAAGGTCGTAGCACCGACCTGCGAAGCGCAGGGCTATACTCTGCACACCTGTTCATCGTGCGGCGACAGCTATAAGGATAACTACAAAAACGCGCTGGGTCACGACCTCACCGCGACCGTAATCAGACCGACCTGCACCGCAAAGGGCTATACCGAGCATAAGTGTACGCGCTGCACATACAGCTACCAGTCTGATTTTACCGACACAGTTGACCATACTTTCGGCGAGTGGAGGACAACCGATGCGCCTACCTGCATCGCAAGCGGCGAGGAAGCAAGGACCTGCTCTGTCTGCTCAAAGAAGGAAACGCGCACAGTCAGCGCCCTCGGACATAACTACATCGGCACAGTTACCGCACCCACCTGCACCGAGCAGGGCTATACCACCTACCAATGCTCGCGCTGTACAAGCAGCTACAAGGGCAATTATACCGACCCCGCAGGGCACAAGTGGAGCGCGTGGACGCAGACGAAAGCGCCTTCCTGCACAGCAGACGGTGCGCAGGAGAGAAGCTGCTCTGTCTGCAATACAAAGCAGACCGGTGAAATAACAAAGCTCGGTCATAATTACAAAACCACCGTTGTACCGCCGAGCTGTACCGAGCGCGGCTATACCCTGCATTCCTGCACAAGATGCAGCGATAATTATAAGGATACATATACCGCCGCCACAGGTCACAGCTATACCGACAGCGTGGTACCGCCAAGCTGCACCGATAAGGGATATACCGTGCATACCTGTTCAAAGTGCGGCAGCAGCTATAAGGATAACGAAACAAGCGCCGCAGGTCACAGCTTTGGCGCTTGGGAAACCACAAAAGCAGCTTCCTGCCTTGATGCAGGTTCAAAGTCGCGCAAATGTAAGACCTGCGGAGAAATAGAAACGCAGCCTGTTGAAAAGCTCGGTCACGATTATAAAACAACTATCGTTGAGCCGAAATGTACCGAGCAGGGATATACCCTCCACAAGTGTTCAAGGTGCAGCGATTTCTACAAGGATAACTATACCGATCCCACAGGTCATGATTTCGGCGCGTGGACAGTCACCAAAGCAGCGACCTGCACCGAAGCAGGCTCTAAAAAGCGCGTGTGCAGCATCTGCAATCTGACCCAGACCGATACTGTTGAACCAAGCGGTCACAGCTATAATGCGTCCGTAACCGCACCGACCTGCACCGAAAAGGGCTATACTACCTATACCTGTTCAAACTGCGATCATACCTATACGGATAATTATAAAAACGCACTCGGTCATAGCTGGGGCGCCTGGACGACCACCAAGGCAGCGACCTGTACCGAGCAGGGAGAGCAGACCCGCACCTGCACACGCTGCAAGCAGACCGAAACCAGAGCGACTGCAAAGCTTGAACATAACTACACCAAGAAGGTCACCGCCCCCACCTGTACGGAAAAGGGCTATACCACCTATACCTGTTCAAAGTGCAAAAACGTCTATCTTGATGACTATACCGACCCTCTCGGACACTCATTCGGCGCGTGGAAGGTCACCCTTGCAGCCACCTGTACGCAGGACGGCTCGAAGACCAGAAACTGCACCCGCACAGGCTGCACTCACAGCGAGACCCAGACCATCACAAAGCTCGGTCATAACTATAAAGATACCATAGTGAAGCCGACCTGCACCGAGCAGGGCTATACCACACATACCTGTACGCGCTGCAGCAATAGTTATACCGACGGCTATACCGACCCGCTCGGTCACTCATTCGGCGCGTGGACAGTCACCGAGGCAGCCTCCTGTACGCAGGACGGCTCGCAGACCAGAAGCTGTACCCGCACAGGCTGCACTCACAGCGAGACCCAAATCATCACAAAGCTCGGTCATAACTATAAAGATACCATAGTGAAGCCGACCTGCACCGAGCAGGGCTATACCGAGCATACCTGCACGCGCTGCAAGGACAGCTACCGCGATACCTACACTGCAGCCAACGGTCACAGATGGGGAGTATGGTCAACGACCGTGACTGCAACCGAGACCCGTGAGGGACAGATGACAAGGACCTGTTCTGTCTGCAAACAGACCGAAACCAAGGTCATCCCCAAGCTTGGCCATAACTATATCAAGACCGTCACACCGCCGACCTGTACCGCAAAGGGCTATACCACCTACAGGTGTTCCGATTGCGGCGACAGCTATGTGGCAGACTACGTTGACGCGCTGGGACACTCTCATAAGGTCAGCAAAACAGTAGCACCTACCTGCACCGAGCAGGGCTATACTACCTATACCTGCACGCGCTGCACCCACAGCTATAACGATAATTACACCGCAGCCACAGGTCATAAGTGGGGAGCGTGGAGCACCTCAACACCTGCTACCTGTACACAGGACGGCGTTCAGACGAGAAAATGTTCGGTATGCTCCAAGACCGAAAATGCGACTGTCAAAGCAGCAGGTCACGATTATACCAAAACCGTTATCGCACCAAGCTGTACCGAAAAGGGAAGTACCCTGTACTCCTGCAAAAAGTGCAACCACAGCTACAGTGATGACTATACCAACGCACTCGGACACTCGTTTGACAGCGGAAGAGTTACCAAAGCCGCGACCTGCCTTGAGGACGGAGTAAGAACATTTACCTGTACCCGTAACGGCTGCGGCACCACAAAGACCGAAACTATCACCAGGCTCGGTCACGACTATGTGCCGACCATTGTACCGCCTACCTGCACAGAGCGCGGATATACTCAGTATAAATGCTCGCGCTGCAGCGATTTCTACAAGAGCAATTATACAGACCCCGCAGGTCATAAGTTCGGCAGCTACAGCGTTACCGTTCCCGCGACCTGCAAAGCACAGGGCGTGCAGACACGCACCTGCTCCGTCTGCAAAGCGACCGAGACCAAGCCTGTCGCCAAGCTGACGCATAAGTATACAAGCAAGACCACCGCGCCGACTTGTACCGCGCAGGGCTATACGACCTATACCTGCACTCTCTGCGGCGACAGCTACAACGATAATTTCAAAAATGCCACAGGGCATAGCTGGGGCGAGTGGAAAACTACTGCCGCAGCCGAATGCGAAAAAGACGGCACGCAAACGCGGCAGTGCAAAAACTGCACCGAAAAGCAGACGCAGACTCTCGGCAAGCTCGGTCACAGCTATACATCAAAAACCGTGCAGCCTACCTGCACCGAGCAGGGCTATACCGAGTATACCTGCACGCGCTGCACCCATAGCTATAAGGACAGCTATCAGCAGGCTCTCGGTCACGCTTTCGGTGATTGGGTAACAGTTGACGCGACCGTGACCACAGAGGGCACAAAAACGCGCAAGTGCAAGTCCTGCTCGCAGACAGAAACACTTATGCTTCCAAAGCCCAGCATAAGACTTTTCGGCAGCACCAGATACGATACCGCCTTCGCCATCGCCGACAGGCTCAAAAAGGAAAACGGCGGCAAAGCGTTTGAGAATATCATCATCGCATCGGGCACCGATTTTGCAGACGCGCTCTCTGCAACCTACCTTGCAAAGATAAAGAATGCGCCTATCCTTATCACCTCAAAGGCAGACTCTGCAATGGCAAATGTCGCAGTCTATGTTAAGGAAAACGCAAAGAAAGGCGCAACTGTCTACATCATCGGCGGCGAAAGTGCCGTATCCGCACAAATGGAGCGAAAGCTTGGCGGCTTTACCGTAAAGCGCCTTGCAGGCAGGAACAGATACCTCACCAACCTTGCGGTGCTCAAAGAAACAAAGCTTACAAACGAGGAGCTTCTCGTAGCATTCGGCGGAAACTACGCAGATGCGCTGTCATCATCGGCAGTCGGAAAGCCTATCTTCCTTGTCGCAGGCAGCGGCTTGACGGCAGACCAGAAAGCATACCTTTCAACGCTGAGATCGACCACCGCAACTATAATCGGCGGCACGGGCGCAGTAAGCGCGGGCATAGAAAAAGAGCTCAAAAAGTCTTTCAAGACAGTCAACCGTCTCGGCGGGGCAAACCGCTTTGAGACCTCCGTACTCGTCGCACAGCACTACTTTGATGACCCTCCGACGATAGCCCTTGCCTACGGCTTGAACTTCCCCGACGGCTTGTGCGGCGGACCTCTTGCAATGACGTACCAGTGTCCTTTGATACTCACCGTCAGCAACAACTACACCGCTGCAAAAGCGTATGCAAAACGAATAAAAGCGACCAATACCGTCACATTCGGCGGCCCGTCACTTATAACCGATGCCGCACTCAAAGGCATCCTCGGTAAATAGTTTTCTCCATGACCCCACACCGGTCCAACCATCGGCGCGGGGTCTGTTTTTTTGTTGACTTTTGTCGTAGGAAATGCTATACTTACAGATAAGAAAAATATGAAGGGGAAGATGCGCAATGCTCCTTGCATCTAATTTTTTTGAAGACCTGGCTATGATGCTTATCGGCGGCTGCTGTGCGGCAGCGTGGCTCTCATCATTCATATTCATCAGACTGCTGGGCATCGGCGAATGTCCCGTCATCTCGGGCATTATCGGCGCAGCAATCGGCACAGGCTCACTGTTCGTGCTACAGATCGATTCCCTTTGGCTCTCAATGGTAATATCAGCTGTCGTCACGCTTGTTGCAGGCATTGTGCTGAATAAAACCGTTTACGGTTCGACCTCTGCTGATGCAGGCGCTTCAAAAACAGAGCATTCATCGTCACCCGGCAGTATGTGGATATGCTCCTGCGGAGCAAAGAACCCATCGGGCAACAGGTTCTGCCGATCATGCGGGAAGAGTGCCGGCGTGGATACGACGAGCGCATTAGGATCTGCAAATGACCGCGCTCCAAAGGATTCATGGGTGTGCAGCTGCGGCAAGAGAAATCCTAACAGCGAGGCTATGTGCAAAAACTGCGGAAAACTGAATACGGCAGATATGTGGGTGTGCAAATGCGGTCATAAAAACCTTTCCAATGCAAAGTTCTGCAAAAAATGCGGTACCAAGCGAGCACCTGTGCGAATAATCACCGAAAAGAGCAAGGCGACCACATGGGTATGTCCCAAGTGCAAAAAGATCAACCCCAATACATCAAGAGTCTGCAAGGACTGCGGCTACGAAAAGTGATCGGTTTACGGAGTGAATAATATGGTATTTGCAACAAATTTCTTTGAAGACCTGGCTATGATGCTTATCGGCGGCTGCTGTGCGGCAGCGTGGCTCTCATCATTCATATTCATCAGACTGCTGGGTATCGGCGAATGTCCCGTTATCTCGGGCATTATCGGCGCAGCTATCGGCACAGGTACGCTGTTCATACTGCCTGCCGATGTTATGTGGCTGTCAATGGTAATTGCCGCGGCGGTAACGCTTGCAGCAGGCATCATCATTGATAAAGCCTTTTACGTGCACGCAAAGGACCTCCCCAAAACCTCGCAAAGCAGCGCGCAGCCTGTGAATGCTCACCCCGCGGAAACGCTTACCGAATGGACTTGCGCAGACTGCGGAAATGTAAATACCCCCGATGCAAAATTCTGCCGCAAGTGCGGTGCGCAAAAGCAGGGCATAAATACCGCAAATGCGCAAACAGCACAGGCTTTTGAACAGAAACAGTGGGTCTGCGCAGACTGCGGAAATGTAAATACCCCCGATGCAAAATTCTGTCGTAAGTGCGGTGCTAAAAATACATTAGCCGATGCTTTGCCGCAGACAGCTCCTGCTGGCTGGAGCTGTATACACTGCTCAAGCGCAAATGATAATGCGACCAACTATTGCCGCAGCTGCGGCAGCGCAAGGCAGCCTGCTGCCGTTATCGAAAAGCCTGAAAGCGATACGGGAATGTTCATCATTGTTTGCATCGCTGCAGCCATTGGTGTCCTTGCAAGCCTGTTTATAATCACCCAGGAAATGTTCAGGCACAGGAATGGCTTGCAGCGATCTGTTGAAAGAAACTATTACTTTGACCTTAACAACGTCGAGCTTGAATTTGTCACAATGGGCATAGTATTCGGCTTTGTCAGTGCAGCAGGCTTTGCACTTATGGCAGCTGTGCGCAAAAAGCTGCTGGGACTTGTCAGCCCGCTGACAGCCGCAGTCACAATGATAATATATACTCTGACCTGTGAGCAGGTAAAGATCCTTAATATGAAAATGGCGCTGCCGATAGCGGCTTTGATAGCGGCAGTCATCATCAGTGGCTTGTACTGCGTGTTTGATAAATGGTGGCTCGGTGTGATAAATATCGGCATAAGCATCGCAGCAGTGCTGCTGCTTTTCAGCACAGTCCACAAGGCGCACATAACCTATTGGGACAGCCTGCTCATCTGGTTTGACCTTTGCGGCAATGCACTTCTCATGCTGCTTGTTTCGATAGCCAATAAGCAGCGCAGCAAGTCATGCCCAAAGCAAAATGTTGAAAACACCAACTCGGTGTAATAATAAGTTTGGAGGAATCAAAAATGGCAGACGTTAAAACAAAATACTCGGGCACACAGACCGAGAAGAATCTTCAGGCGGCTTTTGCAGGGGAGTCGCAGGCAAGGAACAAGTATACATACTTTGCATCGAAGGCGAAAAAAGAGGGCTTTGAGCAGATAGCAGCAATGTTCCTCAAGACCGCCGACAACGAGAAGGAACACGCAAAAATGTGGTTCAAGGAGCTTAATGGAATAGGCTCGACCGCTGAAAACCTCGCAGCCGCAGCAGACGGCGAAAACTACGAGTGGACAGATATGTACGAGGACTTTGCAAAGACCGCCGAAGCAGAAGGCTTCCCCGAGCTTGCAGAAAAGTTCCGCGGCGTAGCTGCAATAGAAAAGCACCACGAGGAAAGATACCGCGCCCTTTTGAAAAACGTTGAGGCGCAGGAGGTGTTCAAAAAGAGCGAGGTCAAGGTCTGGGAGTGCCGCAACTGCGGTCATATCGTTGTAGGCACACAAGCCCCCGATATCTGCCCCGTGTGCGCACATCCGCAGGCTTACTTCGAGGTAAACGCAGAGAATTATTGATACCCTTTATAAACGCAAAAACAGGACTGTTTCATCAGCCCTGTTTTTATTTTTCCCTTTATTCAGTTTCTTTTTTTAAGCCTATATACCCTCGCGCTCTCGCGTTACTTCTTTGCCGTCCTTGCGGCACTCGATTTTTTCGCCGCCGTCTTTTTCGCCGCAGTCTTTTTCGCTGCAGTCTTTTTGCCGCCGAACAGTCCGCCCAGCGAGGTCTTTTTGCTGTCCACATACGATAGTCCCGTCCCCGGGATACTAACCGTAGTCGTCTCGCGCCCAGTTGTGCTTATCGTCTTGCGCACACCCTTTGTGCCTGCCGAAATGCTCGCGCTCTTTGTGCCGATGTTCAGCTTTAGCCCGTGCCCGAGGTTAATGCTTTTCCTGAATCTCAATCCCATATCCAAAACTCCTTTCGCATCATATCAAAAACCTTTTAAACAGTATACCATAACGTCCCTGCCGTGTCAAGAAAGCCCCAGCTTGATCGTTACGATAAAATCCTCGCCCTGCAAGTCAGCCGAAATGCTTCCGCCGAGCAGCCCCGTAAACTGCTTTGCAATAGCCATTCCAAGACCTGTGCTGCCTGCCGTGCGCGATGTCTGCGTCGTGTAGAATTCGTCAAAAACGTGGCTCGGGTCGAGATTTTTCTCCGCCGTGTTGTTTTTGAAGGTCACTATCCTCTCGTGCGGGTCAACGTCAATGTACAGCGTCTCGCGTCCGTGCTTCATCGCGTTGTTGGTGAGGTTGTCAAAAACGCGCATAAGCATATCCTTGTTTGATAGTATCGGCACATTCGATTTTGGACAGTTAAGTTCTATCCTCCTGCCGCGGTCGTTGTAATCATCGTAGTAGTGCGATATCGACTCCTCCAGCACCCCGATAAGATTGAGCTGCGTAAGCTCGGGCTGCTTGCCCTCGGAAATGACCTTGTAAAACTCAAAGAACTGGTCGATAAGCTCCTGCAATCTGCGCAGCTTTCGCTCCGTTATCTCCAGCTCACGCGCCCTCTCCGCCTCGTCGGTGTTCTCATACTGCGCCAGCCTCACATAGCCAAGCGCCGAGGTCAGCGGCGTGCGCAGGTCGTGCGAGATGTTGGTCATCATCTGCTCGATGTCGTGGCTCTTGCGGTTGTAAAGAATACGCTCTTCGCGTATCAGCCGCAGCAGCGAGTTTATCTCGTTGATAAGCTGTGCATCGCCCATACCTATCTCAAGGTTGACCAGATTGTTCGTGTCCTCTTCCTTGATGCGCTGTATCTGCTCGACAGTGCTTGCGCTGCCGACCTTTAACTGTATCAGAATTACTATAAGAACAAATGTCACTATGCTGAGCAGTATCACCGCAATAAGCATATGCACCCACTCCTTTTAAAGATTTACCCCTATGCCGCTTCTTTCTTTTTTCTGAAAACTATCCGCATAACTATAAACGCTATCGGGAACCCAAGCAGCAGCGGTAACCAAACAAGTGCCAGCGGAGTTCCCCACATTTTCATCGCCCTTGGTCTTTGTGTAACGATGCAGTATGTCCACACGGTAAAGTATATCGAAATGATTATGCTGAACGCGTCAATAATGCACAGTACGAACTGCCGCATTATCACATCGCCCTTTTCAGTGACCTTTTTGTTTGGCTTTACACGCCGCACAAAAAAGCCGCACAGGTTCAAAAGCCCGATGATCCCGAAGCCTGCAACGAACGGATATATTCCGAAAATCTTGTTGTCGATAACATCAAATATGCTTTCATGGGTCTTTTCGTCAAACCCGAAATGTATCCCCATAGGGTTTGGCAGACTGTCATACCTGATAATGAACCACACAAGACCGATAGCCAGCGGTATCAGACACGCAATCAAGATGATTATGTGAGCCCTTTTAAGTGCTTTCATTTTTCTCCCCCAAAAAAGAATTATTTCAGTATCTCCGAGCGCTTGAAATGCCGCAGCCCGAAAGCAAATGCCGCCGCCGCGATCGCAATGCTCGCTGCCGCTACCGAGATGTGAAATCCCGTGCTGCGCGAAGCTGCGATGTACTGGTAAATGTTCGTGAAATCGTAGTCCACAAGATATTTCTCTGCAAAGCTGCTCGTTGTTTTTATCTCAAGAAATACTCCGACAGCTATCGTGTACACCGACGGCACCAGAATGATTATCGTGTTAAAAACCGCCGTCTTTCTTATTATGAATGCCAGCATTATAAATACCGAGATTATCGCAATAAACGTCGGCAGCTGCCAGAATACCACCGCGAAATACTCACCCGCGGGCGTTGACCTGCCGCTTCCGTACATCAGCCGCCTTGCCGCGTAGTAACCGCTGTTTCCCAGCAGAAAATAGCAAATGCTCACGCACTGCACCGCGATAAACTTGAAAACATAATACTTTGTCTTTGTCGTCACCGATGAAAGTGTGTTTTTCAGCGTCCTGCTGCTGAAGTCCGAAAGCAGCAGTACAGATACGGGGAACAGCATCAGAAAATAGTAGTTCGCGTTGCACCCCACCATACGCAGATCGGTCTTGAAGCTGCTGTTAAAGTATCTTGAAGCGTCATACCCCGCCGAGATCATCGCGATGCTGTCAACAATAAGCGCGCCTGCATAAATCACAGCCATCACCAGCAGGCATATGTATGTCCCCTTTGACCGCACGAGCCTGTACAGGTCAGCCTTTGCCATGTTTATCATACCCTGTACCTCCTAAACTGCGCTGAGAAGCTTCTTGAAGTAGTCCTCAAGGCTCAGCCCCGATTCAAACACCGCGCCCACGCCTATCCCTTGCTCAACAAACGTCTTTGTGATAAGCATAGTGTCGATGTTCTGCTGCGTTATGCGTATCTCGGTGTCGCTGGTTATCTCGTAATCGCTTATCCCCAGAGTATCCTCAAGCACCGTCGATGCCTTTGCCGAGTTGTCTGTGCGAAGCACCGTACAAATACTGCACTCCTCGTCAAGCTCGTCCTTGGTGAGATCCTTGATGACCTTTCCCTTGTCGATTATAAGAAACCTGTTTGCCACCGCATAAAGCTCCGAAAGGATGTGACTTGAAATAATAAGCGTCACATCGCGCTCTCTGTTCAGCCTGAAAAACGTGTCACGCAGATCGCTCACGCCGATAGGATCAATGCCGTTGATAGGCTCATCAAGCATCACCAGATCCGGACTGTCCAGCAGTGCAAAAGCTATCCCCAGCCTTTGCTGCATACCAAGCGAAAAATCCTTGAATTTCTTTTTGCCCGTGTCCGTCAGCCCGACGGTTTCAAGCACCTTGTCTATCTGCGAAAGATCCGTTATGCCCTTTTGCAGACAGTAGTATTTCAGATTTTCCCTCGCCGTCATGTTCCTGAAAAAAGCAGGCTCCTCAACAAGACAGCCGATGCGCCTGCGCTGCCTGCGCAGATCCTCACCCGTCTTTGAGAAAATAGAGTATTCGCCGTCCGTGCATTCCGTCAGCCCCGAAAGGATCTTCAGCAGCGTCGTCTTGCCCGCACCGTTCCTGCCGATAATACCGAAAATATCACCCTTGTTTACCGTCAGATCAACATTGTCAAGTGCAGTAAAGCTGCCGTACTGCTTTGTAAGATTTTTCGCAGTAAGAATTGCCTCGTGCATCTCATTGCCTCCCGTGGTGTTATTTCATATCAATAATACCATACGATCCTGAAACAACACTTAAATCAAATCTTAATTATTGCTTAACAGCGTCATTTTTTCAGCCTGTACCCAATACCCCATACTGTCTCGATGTAGTCGGTATCGGGATCACATTCCTTGAGCTTCTTGCGCAGCTTGCTTATGTGAACGTTCAGAGTGTTGTCGTCAGCAGAGTTCTCATAATCCCATACCGTGTCATAGATCATGCTCTTTGTGCAGGTGCGCGAGTGGTTTCTCACCAGCAGCTGCAAAAGCAGGTACTCGTGCCGTGACAGATCCATATCGCGCCCGTTGCAGCTTGCGTGGAAATTGTCAGGGTCAAGCGTGATGCTTTTGTAAGTCAGCGTCATCGCAGCAGGCTTTGCCGCCTCGCCCGATACCGTTCTCAAGCGCGCCGTGATCCTGGCAATAAGCTCATCGTTGTCAAACGGCTTTGTTATGTAGTCATCAGCACCCAGCGTAAAAAGATCGACCTTTTTCGAGGTGTCGTGTATCGCGCTCATAACGATTATCGGGACGTTCTTCTTTTTCTTCAGCTCTCCCACTATCTCCTCACCGCTGCGCCCGGGCAGCATAAGGTCCAGCAGGATAAGGTCAACATTTCCCCCGTGCACAAGCACGCCCTCCGTGCCCGAAAACGCCGAGATCGTCTGAAACCCGTTAGTGCGCAAAAGTGTGCGCAGCATCGAATTTATCTCGTTGTCGTCCTCAATGATAAGAATTGTCTTTGCCATAGCCCTACCCTCCATAGCATTATAGTCTTTATAAAGTATACCATATTTTTAACTTTTTTTCAACACTTTCGCAAAATTGTTTTCGATTTTTATTGCACCGCAGCAAAAAATATGTTATACTGTTATCAAAAGCATATCATCGGATAAGGAGGAATAAAATATGCTTGAAAAAGGCAGCAAAGCACCCGATTTTACATTGTGCGATAAAGACGGCAGGGAAGTGTCCCTCTCGGACTTTGCAGGCGGTAAAGTGGTGCTGTATTTTTACCCGCGTGACAACACCCCGGGCTGTTCGCGGCAGGCTTGCGCATTTGCCGCCGCCTATAACGATTTTAAAACGCTCGGCGTGCAGGTCATCGGCATCAGTAAGGACAGCACAGCATCTCATGAAAAGTTTGCGCAGAAATACTCCCTGCCCTTCATTCTGCTCTCTGACCCCGAGCGCAAAGCGATAGAAGCCTACGGCGTGTGGCAGGAGAAAAAGAATTACGGCAAGATCTCAATGGGCGTTGTGAGAACGACCTTTGTCATTGACGAAAACGGACTCATCGAAAAAGTAATGCCCAAAGTCAAGCCCGATACCAATGCCGCAGAGATACTTGCATATCTCAAAGGCGAGTAATACATTTCAAGGAGGATCAATCATGCCATTCATCAACGTCAAAACAAACACCCCCGTAGCGCAGGACAAAATGCAGACCATCAAATCCGCACTCGGTCAGGCGATCACCGCGATCCCGGGCAAATCGGAGAGCTGGCTCATGGTCGGCATCGAGCCTGATCATGCCCTTTGGTTCAAGGGCAGCGATTCA
>Ga0256404_1010232_pt1 | contig 13064 bp, 15 predicted proteins | sample RumenRJG_01DNA_FD_185990 | JGI IMG/M metagenome (GOLD analysis project Ga0256404, IMG submission 185990) | Bovine rumen microbial communities from Lethbridge, Alberta, Canada - RJG_01 | ecosystem: Host-associated > Mammals > Digestive system > Stomach > Rumen | place: Canada: Alberta | collected...
ATATGATTCATACTGGGAGTGATTTTCAAATAATTTTAAATAATCCATATTGTGTTGTTTCTTTTATTACTTATTTTATTCCGTATCTCATCTTGTTATATTTTCTCCTAAGTTTCCTCAGTATTTCTGGTTCCATCTTCCCACCGTTCTTGAAAACACCGCTTTGTGGGATTTCATTCTTTGAATATTCCTTAAATGAACCGTTACTTGTTTCGTATTCTCTCTTGTACCTACCGATAATACGTCTTACGTGTTCATTAAACCTCTTTATACCAGACTCACAATGATAGAAGAATTGCTTCGGTGTTATTTCGTTTCCAAGCATGTTTTCCAACTCTTTCTTGAAAGCATTTCTCTCGTTTTTGTAATATTTTACATCGAACGAGTCTTTTGGGAATAGCACTTCATATATCAACCATTCATATCTTTTCTTTTCTCGAAGCATTCTGTTATAAGTCCTACATTTTTTTAAATCACCTCCATTGTTAACCAATTCTAAATATATTTCCTGTAACCTTGCATCAATTTCATCTTTATCAAACACATAATAAAGGTTCTTTATGTCCTGCCTCATTACAGATAATTTTAAATTTTTCTCATCCTCATTTTCCACTGGGGTTACTGATTTGGAATAAGCAAGCGGTATTGTTGTACCACCTCTCATTCTGTTCTGATATGCATGTTTTACTTCATGGTTGATGGATGATATAAGGTAATTCACCCCATCATTATCAATCACTCCATTACCTGGAAATGGTATGTAGAGTTTTATTGCATTACGTGAAGGTGAAAAAGAAAGGTTCATGTCACCAGTCTCCATATAGACTTCTTTTGCCATATTAAAATCCATGTTCTTTGGATTATAATAGAATAACTTTATGAGGACATCATTAACAATTCTCGATGTTTTTGTACCTTTTATTGGTAAAGAGAATTTTTTGAAATAATCACCAGTAATACTTGACATCTTCCAGTCACAGTATTTTTCCGTTTTGAAGATGAGGGACAATATCTCCTGGGAAATATCCATTATTTCATCAGAAACACCTGAATATTCCAATATAACTTTTCTCACAACATTTTCTATCAAATTGTTTGGTATCATGTATATAAATACACTAAAAAGCAAAAAAATGCAGCCGTTTCCGACTGCATTGAGGTAAAAAGATTAATGACTTAAATCACTTCGTAGGTGATACCACAACCACGCGTGCAACAATGTCGCCAGTCTCACCATATGCGTTCACTGAATTGACCTTGAGACCACGGTTTGTAAGATAATCAGCGACAGCCTTTGCTCTCTTCTTTGAGAGTACCTGGTTGAACTTCTCAGAACCAACCTCGTCGGCATATCCCTTGACATCAACAACACCGTTTTCGCCAAGCTTATCAAGCGAAGCCTTTGCTGCATCACTAAGCTTATAAGAACCCTTGGTGAAATAAACCGTGGTAACACCATCGGAAGGTACGGGCTTTTCTACAACCTTCTCAACGACAACCTCCTTGGTGATTTCGGTAGGCTTCTTAGCAAGCTCTGCACGAAGACGGTTAATCTCATCCTGCATTGCACCCACGTCATAGGTCTTAAAGTGGTGAGTGCCATTGCTGGTAGCAAAGCGATACACATAGCCAACCTGCAACGAAAGCTGTGCTCCATACTTGTTAAACGCAACATTGTTATGCGCTGATGCTGGATTTGTCAGATTCCAAAGAACTGCTGGCTGTACATAGATGCCATGTGCCTTGCTCTCTCCAAGATTAAACAGGAAATTAAGTCCAGTCTTTGCTGCAAGGTCATTTCGTGACTTGTCAGAAGCATTAGGTGTAAAGACATGGAACCATCCAATACCAGTTACAGTCTGGAGCTCAAATGTTCTGGGAGCACCGAGATAACCGCAGAACAAATTACTAAGGTTAACCGTTCCATTAAGACCCAGGTAGTTTGCACGAACTGCATTGTGCTCGATACCGTCAAAATGGGGTACACCAAGCAAATGTGAACCGTTCTTGTGTGAACCAAACCAAACATTGTCCTCAACATTCACACCGAACACAGGGGTAAGCTGCTTTCCAAGTGTAACTGCAACACCACCGTTAAGCGGAAATACCTTGTTGAAGTCAAGTGGTGTAACAGCCTGCCCACCAACACCTACATACCAATTGTCAAAAAACTTCGGCGTCTCAATTGCCGTCTGAGCGCTTGCGCTCATTACAGTGCTCAAGATAAGAGCACACATCAAAATAAACTTCTTCATTTTTTTTTTTTTTTTATTTAAATTTACTAAAGTTATTATTTTTCTTCATAAAAAGGGTAAAGATGATATTCAGATGGCTTTGCATCAATAATGTCTATGGTTCCACCACAGTGAGGACACATGACATTTGTTGCAAGTGAATCATCCTTCGGGATTCCATATTCACCCAAATCATCTTCGTCCACATCCCCAAGAACTTCGGAACGCATGAAATCACCTCCCCAGACAATATGACTTCCACAAATTGGACAAAGTCCAGGATATCCATGGCTACACCCACCAAGAGAATCTTCTATTTCATCGTTATAATAAGCATAACCTTTTTTATCTTCCTCTTCACAGGGATAATAGATTTCTATCGCACCACAATGAGGACAGTGATACTCCTTTACTTCAATATCATATTCATCTTCTGTGTTTTTAACTTCCACTAATTCATGGAAGCAGCGCATGCATTCAGCCATATTCAATCTACTTTCTTTTTATTGGGATAAACACATCGTAATACATTTCATCCTCGAAATGTTTTATCGTGTCATCTTGAAACATACCAAACTTAAATCTCATGTAGGTAAATTTATCTCCGTCCCACACTGCTTCATCGGTGTTTCTACAACTTCCAAGATATGTTTCTCCAACAATTAGTTTTTCTTTTGGGATTGCCCCGCACCTAATCAAGTTCTTAACAACTATTTCGTCATACTTTTCGCGGTCATCAAATACGGGTATGTTTGTTGGGCAGTCTTCTGGACAATTGAAAGGTTCCATTTTATTAAACCTGTCTTCAACCATTCTATACCACTCATCAGTATAAGGTAATACCCTGTTTTTAGCCTTTAATTTCAACTTATTAATGATTTCTTCTCTACGTCCCATAACATTAACGATTAGGTGGGAGCAATTCCATTAACTAAACCAAACCATTAGAACGGCAGGTCATCCTTCTCTTCATTCTTGGTCTGTTTCTCCTTTTCTACCTTTTCAAACTTACCAGTGTCTGTAGCGGCATTAGTAACTGTCGTGCTGTTTGATGCTGTTGAGCCAGAATTACCGCCTCCAACAAAGTCAACACTGTCGGCATATATGGTCTCATCAATAGCTGCCTCTCCGCTCTTTGTCGTGTAAATAGTTGCCTTGGGCTTTCCCACTACAAAAACTTGTGAACCCTTCTTCATGTATTCTGCCATCTTTACAGCCCTGTCTCCATGCCAAATGACACTTACCCACGTCGTGGTATTCTCACCACCAAAAAATTCATTACTAGCCACTCTCATAGTGACAAACTGTCCTCCATTCTTTGAGGTTTTGAGCTCGGCATCAGCACCGAGTCTTCCAACTAACTCAGTAATTCTCATGTTAAAATTAAATGAATAAAATTAAAAAATTATTGTCTTCACCTAAAGACCACCCAAGAGTCTTGAGGTCTTTTAAAAAATTATCACTAACGTTTACAAGGTCGCTACAATTAATCGTATAGTAGTATTCTTGTGAATCTCTGTCCATTTTTAGTTCGAGAGACGGAACTTCTGACATGATGGTCGCGACTTCACCAGATGTAAGATTTCCTTTTGTCTTTATACTATCTTTAAAAAACTCTTTTAGTTCTGTTTGCGTCATATGTATTAATTTCGATACAAATATATGACATTTTTCTGAAAGAAACAAATTTTATCAAAGAAAAAATCGTGTTTGTTATAATATGCAAGGGAAAATAAGGGACACCAAATAGTGCCCCTTATTCCATCTACAACTTGATGTAGTTCAGAATCTCTTGCGTTAAGACCTTCTCAACCACCTCTTCTGGGGTTAGTTTCTTCAAAGGTTCCTCCGCATCTGGTTCCTCTCCGAGAAGAAGGGTTAATGCACTACCATCGAAACCACTGAAGAACATCATGTTGTTGTCCTTCGACTGACCCTCGAACGTCTGGCGCCTGGATGCACAGTTCCACCAAACAAACTTGAGAGAGGAAACAAAGTCGGAAGGGAATACCTTGCGAAGCTTATCAACAGCCAACTCGTGGTTTGTCATATTAACGGCCCTATACCGATTTGGTGAGAAATAATCGCCAGAAGGGTTGAACTGCATGTCACTGACGACCAAGATAGTTGTTGGATACTCTTCCAGCGGGATTTCTGGGTGATTTGCCCTAATCTTCACAATCTCGTCTATGACGGACTGGAAGTTTGTGCCACCACAAGGAACTCTCGGAAGTTGTCCTACCTTGTCGCAGAAAGAATCTCCGTTCAAGGTAAACGGATATGACTTATCGTCAAACATGACTACCTTGTTGTGAAAAGCTCCAGTATTCAATTCACTGAAGAACAATGCCAATGACGTTGCAATATCACCACAAGTGGTTCCGTTAAGTCCATCAACTTGGCAGTTCATCGACCCACTGGTGTCAAGAGCGCACAGGACATTCTCCTTTATATACCCATCTTTCTTAGCTTGTTCAACTAAGCCAGCAAACTGTGCGTCGAGAGTATACTTTACAGCTATTGGCACATTCTTCATATAGCGATAATAGGCAGTATCCCCATATACCATCGTGCCACCCCTTGCTTCTCTCAGCTTCTTCATCAGCTCGAAGACATATCCAGTGAATTTTGCCACTGGCTGTGCCTTTACCCAATCGACATAGTTATCGGTTAGGTCGTGGTTTTCAAGGAACTTACCAGTTGTCAGCATTGTTAGCGCACGACCAGGAACCTTACCCCAATCGATTTTATCATACTGGCGAGAGCAGATTACCTTCTGGAAATCATGTGCCGTTCCAGTGGTCTTCCAGAGATTGTACTCCGCAAACGTAATACCGACATATTTGGCAAACTCTTTCGCAAGCTTGTTCGTGGTCATTGTCCAATCCGTGGTGCATTTCTTGCTGCTCTTGATTCGTGGCATGAACTTCTTCACGAGGTCCACATGTGTCTCGCATGCGAGACCATGCTTGATGATGTCAAACATGTCATCATGGTTGATTGCGTTCACACCAAGGGTCACATCATAATACATGAGTGTCCAGATGTCCTTCCAGGAACCAATAACTGGAAGAAGCCATATGTTCTTAACAAAAGAATCATAATGGTTCTTGGCAATCCACAGCAGCCTCTTGAAAGATTCGTCACGGGCTCCTTGTCCATTTTGAACCCTGTCAGTCACTTTCGTAGATGTGATTTTGGTCTTCCTTGTTACCATTCGAAGATAGAACGGAAAACGAAGAGCCATAGAAGGATTCTCATCCCAAATAGCACGCTGGTCTTCAAAAACATCATCAATGTCACGACCACGATAATTTCCAGCAAGTCCGAACTGGTCAACGATAAGCGAACCAGTTGTCAAATGTGCTACGGCACCATTCTCGGTTAAAGTCATAACACCGTTGTCCTCAAAACCCATTGCGTTTGTAAACATGTTTTCCATTCTTTTCTTCTCCTGTTTTTTGCGTTAAACATTAATTTCCTTACAAATATATGACATTTTTTTGAAATAACCAAATATTTTTAAAAGAATTTTTTTTATGGTAATATTTATCTATAGTCAAAATTTGTATAATATGAAAAGAAATATAAACACAATTATATCAGAAGAGATAGATAACCAACTGCTGATAACCGAGGACAAATTCTTTGATAAACTCATGAACTTCGTCAAAAAAATCGATTCTAATAGGAAAAAAAAGAAAAACAAGAAAAAAGATGACGAGAAACATGAGATGAGAAAAAAGAAAGTTGTTGGTGGAACCGAAAATTATGACTACACCGATTATCAAAGCAAAAATAAAAAACTGTCAAAATCTGATTACGAAAAAATTGTTAACTCAATTGACCAGGAAAATACAGATATAGCGGCTGTCGCTAGAAAAGTATTTCCAGGGCACACAGAAGAAGGGGCACAGTCTCAATTGCGTAAAATTCTAAATGGTGAAAGACCAATGACAAGACCAGTTGCTAAAAAACTAAAAGTAATGATTTCAAGAGGACAAATCGCAGTGAAATAAAAAACACAAATCCGCAAGAACATGAACAATTCTTGCGGATTTTTTGTGTCAACTGGTATATAATTCCTTTTCTAAATCTTTTCGTGAAGTCTCTTCTTATACTCTTTCCTTATTTTACACAATCCTTCGTTTGCAAGTTGCCTTACACGTTCAGAACTAATTCCAATTTCACTGGCAATTTCCTTGTTATCAAAGCATCTCTTGATACCATTAATCTCATCCAACCCAAATCTGAGTTTTATGATTTTCTGTTCTCTATCTGTTAGACACTTTAATAACGATTCAATGAGTTTTGCATTATATTCATCCGATGATTTAACTTCATACTCATTAATTGATGAGGTTTTTTCGTTAAACTTTGCTGTCTCGTTAAAAGAATATTCTTCATCCTCACAAAAAACCGTATCATCTATGCTTATAGATTGGATATCAATAAGGGAGAATTTATCATTTACGTTTTTATTAAAATCACTGTTAATCAAGTCAAGCAGTTCGTCCTCTGAAGGTTCCCTTTCGTTAAATTGTAAAAACTTATTTCTTGCCTTCGCAATAACATGAAACGTCTTTGATTGATTTGGTTTTCTGACAAGAGGTACTGTTTCATTGTTGTAGTCGTTAATGGCTCTTAGCATGAACCACATTGCGTAGGTACAAAACCTGACACCCCTATTCTCATCGAAACGCTCAATGGCGTTCATTAAACCAATATTCACCTCATTGACATAATCTGTAAGGTTTTCTGCATTCGCCCACTGTTTCGCAACAGAAACAACAAGTCTTTGGTTACAATTAATGATATACTCCCTGGCAACCTTTTTTTCCTCTTCTGTTCCATTGTGCAGTTTTTTGAACCACTCAACTTCATCTTCCCTGGACATTGTCGGGTATTTTGAAATTTCCTTGAAATACCTGGACGTGTTTTCGGTTCTTGTTAACTTGCTGTTATTTGCTCCTATATTTACTATCATTGATAACTTTTTATTTTTTGTTTAACCTTTTCGTTTTAAGATAACCGTGGTTCTATTGCCTTCGTCACGAGGGGTTGACTCTGGCACTGCAACATCCTCCAACATAACAATAAACTCCAATATTGATTTTTTATTTTCTTCCCTTCGGCTAAGTTCTCTACCCTTCATTGATAGGACAACCTTCACCCTGTTACCGTTTTCTATAAATTTTCTGGCATTATTTACCTTCGTCTCCAAATCATGTTTTGCTATGTTAACAGTAAGTTGCACTTCTTTTAGTGGCTTTGAATTGTGTTTGTTTTTCTTTTCAAGTTTTTTCATTTCATAAACCATCTTCTCGAAGTTACATACTTTAACAATTGGAATTGATTGACTATCGTTAATCAATACAAGGTCTAGAGATGCTTCTTTTGCTATTTCCCTTGCTTCATCAATACTAACAACCGAACTATTAATTCCTTCTCCGACGACTCTAACGTTTCCACGGATTCTAATGTCATCGTTAACTTTAAATTTAGAATCTATTTTTTCCTTTCTAAGCTGTTTTGCCATTATCAACAATTATAAGACATTATTTTCGAAAAAACAATTTTTCAACTAAATACATTTTTCCCAAATTAAATCATAACTTTTCGCTTTATATTCACCAGGCTGAATACCTTCCATTACCCTCTGGTGAAGAAGTGTCTCTATGTAATATAGATTGTCCTTTACATAGTTATAGGTTTCAAGTAAATAGTTTTCGATTTCATCTGGATATGCCGCACCTTCAGCATCTTCTGTGGTGCCGTCTATTGCCTTATCCTTGTAACCAAGTATCAATGCAGTATCATCCAAAATACTGTTTCTCATCGTCAACATCCCATTCTTTGGAATGAAAATACCATCTCCGTTGTCTGTCGTGCTCAAAAACTTGACTAACTTCAGGTGGTCTTCTGTTAAATTTAATCGTATAATCATTGTTTCTTGTTTAATTCTTTTTAATATCTTCTGTGTCCGTTCTTTTTAAACCTTTCATTCGCTTTTTCTTTTCGTTCTTTCACCATATTATGAAAAAGGTCATAGTCTTTCTCCCTTGCTTCTTTTTCTTTGTCATAGACATCTTTCATTATTTCAGCCCTTGATTTCTGATAATAATCATATATTGTAAGGTCTATGTTTGTTATGGTTTTATTGAAAATTTCAATGATTTTTTCCCTATCTCCATTTCCATCAAACCTGCTTGCACCAAGTAACGTTGTTGCAACTTTCTTCCCTTTATATAAAATATTGACAAGCTGTAAGCATTTTTCAAGGGATTCATATGATAAAAAATCCTTTTGAAGGTCTGGTCTAAAATTACCACTACATATGAAACACAAACAGAACGTAGGCTCTCCGTCTTTCTTGCACTCAAGGATAGTACCAAGTTTTTTTGGGTCACCATACTTGGTTTCAAGATTCCTATCATACGCATACGGATAATCTAACATAACCTTCAATTGCACACCATGGGGCATTTGTTGGTATATGTTTGTACCTATTAGAATTATGTCATACTCATTGAAGTGGTCAACGATATCAACATCTTTTATAGTTTCAACCATTAAAATTTTCTTTTTTCTTTAATTCGGACAACAATTTTTCTTCATCCTTGTTTAATTTCTTCGGCATGACCAGTTTTACAACACCAATTAGATTTCCATAACCATTTGTACCATATACTGGCATTCCATAACCCTTAAACAAAAGTTTTGTTCCGTCTTCCGTTCCTTGTTTTATTGTGGCAGTTAAAGTTTTGCCATTGATTGTCGTTATCTTAACTTGTGTTCCAAGAATCGCATCAATTACTGGTACGTTGATGGTGGTGTACAAATCAACGCCATTCCTCTTAAATTTGTCGTGTTCCTTTTCACACACCAAAACATGCAGGTCTCCGTTAATTCCGTTTCCGTGAGGTGCAGCATTTCCAAGGTTTTTATATACAACTTCCATGCCACCCATAATACCCTTTTCAAATGTTATCTCGGTTTCGAAGTCTTTTCGTTCTATACCATGTCCTCCGCATCTTTCACACGGATTCTCTGTGAAATAACCCTTTCCACCGCAGGTAGGACATGTCTGATACATTTGCATGAACTGATTACGTGAGAACACCATTCCATTACCGCCACACGTAGGACACGTCTTCTGTTTACTTTTTTCCGTTAGTCCAGTTCCATTGCAAGCTGAACACTTTTCATATCTCTTGTATTTTATCTTTTTCTTAGTTCCATTATACAACTCCTCAAGAGTGAAATCAAGCCTTATTCTTATACTTCCACCCTTTACACCAACATTCCGAGAATCATTAAAACCACCAGTCTCGAAATCAAAACCCATTCCTTCAAAACCATGCATTCCAGCAACGTCTTCGAAATGTCTCCTTACAAATTCCCTAAAGTCTTCGTCTGAGGCAAATCCACTAAACTGGAAACCAGAAGCTGGGTTGTCGTATTCAGAACGTTTCTTTTCATCAGACAAAACATTATAGGCTTCAGAAGCTTCTTTAAATTTCTCCTCCGCCTCCTTCTTTTCTTTCTCTGATTTTCCTTGCTGACGGTCTGGATGGAATTTAAGAGCAATTTGCCTATACTTTTTCTTAAGTAATGAATTGAATTCATCACCTCTTAATTTCTTTTCATCCTCAGTCACGCCAAGAATATCATAATAATTTTTATTCATCGTTTAATGTATATTAAAGTTTGTAAATTCTTAAAAAAAGAATATAAAAGTTTTAAGTCTTCCTTTAAAAACATAATTGGACCGATAATCACTCCAAACATGGCATGTTTTAACTTGCTAGATTGTCTAAACCAATTTATAATCACGATACAAATATAAGATTTTCATTTTAAATAACCAAATGTTTCAGTAAAAAAACTTTATGGGGTACTTGTATTAAGGTACCCCACAAAGTCTAACATGAAAGAATTATTTAACTTCCTCGTAATCAACTTCCTCTACATCGTCGTAAGGTTGTCCAGAAGGCCCGTTATTTGCGCTCTGTTGCGTTGTATTTGTTCCAGTGTTAAATCCTGCACCATCAAACGGATTACCGCCTCCTGCGAAATTAAATGGGTTTGAATTACCTGAATTAGTACTGTACATTCTCATAGAAATCGACTGCCACACGGTATTTATTTGCCCTTCAAGCTCATTAATCTTAGAGACGTTCTTGTCGCTTACGGCTTGTTTCATCTCTTCAAGATAGCCATTAAGTTTCGTCTTCTCATCCTCATTGATGTGTTCTTTTTGCTCTTCCATCATCTTTTCATTCTGGAAGATAATAGAATCACCCTTATTAATGGCATCTGCAAGCTCCTTCGCCTTCTTATCCTCCTCAGCATATTTCTCAGCCTCTGCCTTGATTCTGTCAATTTCATCTTGAGAAAGCTTTCCACTACCTTCAATTCTTATTGATTGCTCCTTTCCAGTTGCCTTATCCTTAGCCGATACGGTCAATATTCCATTTGCGTCAATATCAAATACAACATTCACCTTTGGCACTCCACGCTTTGCTGGCATAATACCATCCAGAATAAAACGGCCAACCTGTTTATTGTCGTTCGCCATTGGACGTTCACCTTGTAAAACCCTGATTTCGACACTGGTTTGATTATCTATCGCAGTGGTAAACTCTTGCTCTCTCTTACACGGTATCGTGGTATTTCCTTCAATCAGCTTTGTCATGACGCCACCAAGGGTCTCTATACCATAACTGATAGGACAAACATCAAGCAGAAGTAGGTCACTGGAACCTTCACCACCTACAATGTTATTGGCTTGTATTGCTGCACCTTCAGCAACCGCCAAATCCATGTTTGAGCTCTTGATAAGATTAACATTGAATTCTTTCGCCAATGCTTCCTGTACGGCTGGAATCCTGCACGAACCACCAATCAAGAGTATACCATCAAGTTCCTTCTTATCGATTCCAGCAAGCTCAACGGCTTTCTTTGCGCAACCGATTAACTTCTTGATGAATGGGTCAATAAGTTGTTCAAACTTTGCTCTCGTGATGCTTGTTGCAAGGTGCTGTGGCACGTTGTCGATAACGGTGATATAAGGCAAGTTGACATCAGCAGATGAACTATTAGTGAGTTCAATCTTCGCCTTCTCAGCTGCCTCAAGAACCCTTGTCATTGCCTGTGCATCCTTTGACAGGTCAGAACCAGTGTCTTTCTTGAACTGTTCTACAATGTAATCAGCTATGGCCTTGTCTAAGTCTGAACCACCAAGATACACGTCACCATTGGTTGCCAGAATCTCGACGACACCATCAGAAATGTCGGCAATCGAGTTATCCAATGTGGCACCACCAAAGTCAACGACCATGTATTTTCCACCCTTCTTCATGTCAATGTTTGATGAAAGAATTGCAGCAGTAGGTTCTGCAATAATTCTCAACACATTAAGACCCGCAAGTTCTCCAGCGACCTTTGTTGCCGTTCTTGCTTTGTCAGAGAAATAGGCTGGTACTGTAATAACAGCATCCTTTACTTCTTCACCCACATAGTCTTCAGCAACTTTCTTCATTTTGGCGAGGATATGTGACGAAATCTCTTCTGGAGAAAAATTCCTTCCATCCAGTTTTACTTTCGGATTTCCGTTATCGTTGACAACATCGTATTGTACATGTTTAATCGCTTCAGAACTTTCATCATATGTAGCACCCATGAAACGTTTGATAAGATATACCGTCTCCTTAGGGTGTACGATTTGCTGTCTCTTTGCAGCAGAACCTACCTTTCTTTCACCATTAATGATTGACACAACGGACGGAGTCATATAGCTTCCATCCTCATTTGCCACAACCTTTGGTTTACCAGTTTCTATAATACTAACCTCAGACTGGGTTGAACCAAGGTCGATTCCTATTACTTTGCCCATTTCCTATTTATTCCTTTCCTTCGTTATTACAATTCTTAGTTTCTAATGCATTGCAAACATCCTTTAACTTATTGCATGTGTTAGTATACACTTCGTTTAGAATAGAATATTTTTGTCGAAGTTCGTCATAGCACTCTTTTAACTGTTCATGTTCCTTCTTTAGTGTATCAAGTTCATCCATTACGTTAACACCAGTTGAAACAATCTTGTTATCCGAGACAAGCTGAAGCTTTGGCTCTTCCTTAATATCCTTTAATACCTTTCCATCCTTAACTTCCTTCTCGGCATGCGAAACACGCTTTCCATCTTTATATTTCTCAGAAATACTGTGGAAGTAACTGTGCATATCTTCATCATTTGTTTCCTTCTCAGTAAAAGGAAAATCAAACAGCCCACAAAAACTGTTACCAAAAAAATCATCAAAAAAACTTTTCATAATATTTGATATTTTTAAAAAATGTTATTTTCTACAAGTTATTTAACAAATACCGTGCCAAAAATTAAAAAGTGACATTTCGTCACTGACATTTTGTCAGTTGTGACAATTTGACATAAAAAAACCACTGACAGTTATTGTGCCAGTGGAAATATTACCTCAACAAATGTTTATTCTGCTGGTATATACTTTTCAAGGTTATTAGAAATAAACTTAAATTTGTTTTCAAGTTCTGCTTCGCAGGCATCTTTTGTCAGCATGGTAACATCATTCGTGTAAACAGTTCCAAGATTAATTCCCTGATTAATTCTTTTCTTTGCCAATTTGATACCATACTCTTCGTCGAACTTGTCACTTGGGGCGCATATTGCCATACCAAGAGTTAACTTTCTTTCAAGTATCTTTCTGGAAAACATCAGTGTACCATCAACGTATTTACCTGGGTAAACATCAACGATAGCGTCTTCTACAATAGTTGTCGGCTTTCTGTCTGTTC
>Ga0256404_1010233_pt1 | contig 13064 bp, 8 predicted proteins | sample RumenRJG_01DNA_FD_185990 | JGI IMG/M metagenome (GOLD analysis project Ga0256404, IMG submission 185990) | Bovine rumen microbial communities from Lethbridge, Alberta, Canada - RJG_01 | ecosystem: Host-associated > Mammals > Digestive system > Stomach > Rumen | place: Canada: Alberta | collected...
CTCCACCGGCACCGGAGAGGAGCAGATCTGGACCCTGAACGACGTGCAGGTCTACGCCCAGAACCACGGCTACTCCCTGGACAACAACTATAACCTGGTGCGGGATCCCTCGGCGCCCTCCGGCGAGGAGGAGGCCTATCCCGTGACCTGGCGGGCCTACCGCACGGCCCAGAAGCTCTCGGGCCCCGGCGCAGCCTTCGTGAGCCTGGAGCACATGACCAGGGAGGTGCTGACCTGCCTCGGCGAGTACTACGCGAGCCTGGACCGCTTCAACACCGGCAATTCCAACCTCTCCTACCTGGTGGAAATCGAGGGGCGGCGCCCCTACACCAACCACCCCGGCATGACGGAGGACTTCGCCCGGTCCATGGGGCGCTACGTCATCCTGGACACGGAGAACCCGCTGCCCGACAACAACCTGGGCCAGTCCCCCAACGAGCTGCGGGACCTGATCCAGAGCGAGGTGGGCTCCTTTGACCTGCAGTACCGGGTGCTGCTGGCGGTAGATACCACCTACCCCCTGAAGGACGCCTTCTACTTCGGCGTGCTGGACTACGCCCGGCAGCGGGAGCTGTACGCCTTCGGCGTGCTCCTCATGCTGGCAGGCGCCGCCGCCATGGCCTTCACCCTGCTCCCGCTCCTGTTCTTCTGCGGAAGGCGGGTCTCCGGGGACGGCACGGTCACCCTGCGCAGGATCGACCGGCGCATGCCCGAGGCCAACGTGCTGCTCTTTGCCTCCGGCTGCATCCTCCTCCTGTTCCTGGCCGACAAGACCGGCGCCCGGCTCATCCACATGCTGCTGCCGGAGCGCTTCTGGGTCTTCGCGGAGAAGATGATGATGTACGTCATCGTCTACCTCACCGCCCTGCCCCTGCTGTTCTCCCTCTGCCGGCAGTACAAGGCGCGGGTTCTCTGGAAGCAGAGCTTCCTGCAGCGCCTCCTGGTGTCCGCCAACGAGTTCGCCCGGGGCGTCACCTTCGCCCGGCGCCTGTTCATCTATTTCGCCGCGTGGCTCTTCGCGAACCTGGCGCTCTGCACCGCCGCCTGCTACCTGGTTCTGGAGGTGCGCTCCCTGGCGGCGGGCCTCACGGCCTTCTTCCTGGTGATCCTCCTGCTCCTCCTGAACGGCTGGTATTTCCGGAAGCTGTACCAGAAGCAGCACCAGTCCGACCTGCTGGCGGAAGCCATACGCAGCATGGGCACCGGCGAGGCCGTGCCCCTGGAGAGCTCCGATTTCTCCGGGCGGGAGGCCGCCCTGGCAGAGACCATCAACAACGTGAACGAGAACCTGCAGAAGGCCCTGGACGACCGGGTGAAGTCCGAGCGCATGAAGGCGGAGCTCATCACCAACGTCTCCCACGACATCAAGACGCCCCTCACCTCCATCATCAACTACGTGGACCTGATGAAGCGCCTGAACCCGGAGGATCCCCGGATCGTGGAGTACCTGAACGTGCTGGACCAGAAATCCCACCACCTGAAGATCCTGACGGAGGACCTGGTAGAGGCCAGCAAGGCCTCCACCGGCAACATCCAGATGACCTTCGCCGACATCGACTTCACGGAGCTGACGGAGCAGACCAACGGGGAGTTCGAGGAGCGCTTCGAGGAGCGGTCCATGCAGCTCATCGCCAACCTGCCGAAGGAGCCCCTCTTCATCCACGCCGACGGCCAGCACCTCTGGCGGGTGCTGGAGAACCTCTACAACAACGCCGTGAAGTACGCGGCCCCCAACTCCCGGGTCTACGTGGACCTGAACCGGGTGGGGCCCATGGCCCGCTTCACCATAAAAAATATCTCCGCGAGCCCGCTGAACATCAGCCCGGAGGAGCTGACAGAGCGCTTCGTGAGAGGAGATGTCTCACGGAGCACCGAGGGCAGCGGTCTCGGCCTCTCCATCGCGAAATCGCTGACGGAGCTGCAGCACGGAGATTTTGCTATCAATATTGACGGAGATTACTTCAAGGCCTCCGTGACCTTCCGGCTGGTGACCCCGGGAGCGGACGCGAACCCGGAGGGCTGAACCCGGCCGGGCCATACATCCCGCCGCGGTTCCACCCGCAGGCCCCGGATGCCGCGCCGGCTTCCGCCGGTCCCGGGCAGTTGCACCCGGCCGGTCACACCGACCACATGGAGACCCCGTCCGTAACCGTCTCCTTCACCAGGCCCCTGTGCTTCATGTAATTCAGGCAGGCGGCCGTCTTGAACCAGATCAGGATGCATGACCGGCGCTCGGCGTCGGTCATTTTTTTGCCCTCCCGCCCGTAGGCCCGCACGGCCACCGCGCGGATGCAGAGGGGCTCCTCCGACTTGCGGATGATGTCGTACATGGCGGAGCACTTCTCCAGGTAGGCGTTCACGGTCTTGTCCACGATCTCCGCCGGGTCCCGGAAGGGCTTCCCGTGGCCCGGGAGGAAGAGGCAGTCGCCGTAGACGTGCTTCACGTCCCGGAGGGAGTCCAGGTAGTCCTCCAGGGCCCCGTGGTAGTCGCCGGTGTCCCCCACGATGGGCGTCACGCCGCGAATCAGCACGTCCCCGCTGAAGAGGATCTGCTTCTCCTTGTCCCAGAGGCCCATGTGGCCCCGGGTGTGGCCCGGCAGCAGCACCAGCCGGAAGTGGTAGTCCCCGTAGCACACCTCGTCGCCGGGGTGAATGGCGTCCCAGTCAAAGATCCAGGAGTCGTGGAAGCCCTCCACGAAATTGTCGGCCGCCCGCCACATGTCCTCGTAGCTCTCCGGGTCGTAGAGCTCCACCCCGATCCGGTGGAAGAGCTTCTTCCGGAGCTCCGGGTGCCCCACGTGGTAGTTGTACTGCTCCTCGCTGGTCTTCATCTCCACGGGATTTATGTAAACCTCTGCCCCCGCGTCGTTCAGGAAATGGGCCAGGCCCACGTGGTCCCGGTGGGCGTGGGTGATGATGCAGTCCAGCCCCTCAAAGGGGATGTGCAGGCCCCGCAGGTCCTTGATCAGCATGTCCTTGCCGAGGGGCGAGACATTCTCCGACAGGCCCGCATCCACCATGAGGCTCCTGTGCCCCGGCTTCCCCGGCACAAAGAAATAGTTCAGGCTGGGAACCCCCACGTACCCCGTCTTCAGGGTGTCCATGAAAATTCCCGGCGCAACTTCGTTCAGCATGTCTGTCTCCTAAGCTTCTCAGAGATCGGGCAGGATCAGGCGCACCGCCCCGTAGATGCCCGCGTCGTTCCCCAGGGAGGCCATCACCACCCGGCCCCGGTTCCTGGAAATCGGCGTAAACTGGTCATAGTATTTCTGCACCTTGTTCCGCAGGTACTCCCCGGCCCTGGAGACGCCGCCCCCAATGACGAACACCTCCGGGTCCAGCGTCAGGGCGATGTGGGAAATGGCGAGGCCCAGGTACCGTCCCACCGTCTCCATCACCCGGTCTGCCAGGGGATCGCCCTCCCGGCCCAGGTCGCACACGTCCCGGGCCGTCAGCCCGTCGCCCTTCTCCCGCATGCGGGAGTGCTCCTCCGTGGAGGCTAAAACCCGCTTCGCCTCGCGGACGATGCCGGTGGCGCTCGCCACCTGCTCCAGGCACCCGTAGCCGCCGCAGTTGCACTGCTCGGCCTCGTCGTCCCGCACGTGCATGTGGCCGATCTCGCCGCCAAGGCCGTGGCGCCCCGGCACAATGTGGCCGTTCATGATGACGCCGCCGCCCACGCCGGTTCCCAGGGTGATCAGCACCGCCTCTTTCGCGCCGGAGCCGCCGCCCCTCCAGGCCTCGCCCAGGGCCGCCGCGTTGGCGTCGTTGGCCAGATAGCAGGGAATCCCGGACAGAAGCTCCGAGAGCTCCCTGGCCGGGTACCGGTTCTTCCAGTGCAGGTTCACGCAGACCTCCACGTAGCCGTCCGCCTGCACCGGTCCGGGAACACCCATGCCGGCCCCCATGAGCCGCTCAAAGCCGATGCCCTCCCGGGAGAGGGTCCCCCGGATACTGGCGGCAATGTCCGGAATCAGGTTGGCGCAGTCGTCCGTGTGGTCCGTGGGGATCTCCCACTTCTTCAGGAGCTCCCCACGCTCGGAGAAGAGCCCAAGCTTCACCGTGGTTCCGCCCACGTCCACCCCGACGCCGATTCTGCTCTCAGTCATCTCTCGCAAACCCCTTTCTGTAAGCTCATAGCGGCACAGTTCCCGCCCCGGGCCCTGTCCCGTCGCGGATCTTTCCACCCAGGCTCTGTCACGCCCGCGGGGAAAGCCGCTGCAATCACCTCAGCCGCACGCCCTTCAGGTTGGTGGGCCCCGCCATCAGGAATTCACCGGGCAGGGTCCCCAGCCGCATGGCGGAGACCGCGAAATCCAGGCGCCCGGAGAACTTGCGCACGCCGGAAAGGTTGTAGATGGCCCCCTGCCCCGAGGAGAAGAGGAACACGCAGTCCCCGTCCAGGGAGGCCGTCAGGAACGTCTCGTCAAAGTACTTCTTCATCACCTGCGTGCCGTCGGCCTTGTACACCTCCAGCCGGTAGTGCTCCTCGGTCTCGGTGTTGTCCAGCACCACGCCCACGTAGTTCCCGGAGTAAAAGAGGGAGCGGATCTCGTCCGTCTCCGGCACCTCCTTCACCAGCTCCGGCGAGGTCAGGTTCCGGGAGGAGAAGAAGTACAGCCCGCTGGTGCCCGCCGCGAAGGACCAGGTCCCGTCCATATAGTGCACGTCCGCCACCAGGGAGTCGCTGAAGGGCTCGTCAAAGCCGCCCACCAGCCGGTTCGGGATGTTCTTCCCGATCTCGGAGAAGTCGTAGAACACCACCCGGCTCCGCATGTCGCCGCCGTTCAGGTAGGCGAAGCTCACCATGAGCCGCTGCCCGTCGGGCGACAGGGCCAGGTCCGTGGGGTAGCCGTCCCCCGAGAGGATGGACTTGATGGTGATATCCATCTCGCTGCCGTCCCGGTTCAGGTACTTGATGTAGCTGGCGGAGGCATCCTCCTCGATGACCGCCGCCACCCCCGTGCCGGCGATATCCGCCCGGGTCAGGGGCAGGATCGTTGTCGCCTGTCCCAGCTTCCCCTCCGGTCCGTAGATGCGGACCTCGTTTCCCTTGCTGTCCGCGATGATGGCGTAGGTCCCGGAGACCGAGGCCTGGGGGCTCTTCATCTCGTAGGTGTCCACCCACTGGACGGTTCCCCGGCCGTTCACGCAGGTCACCCCGTCCCGTGAGACCTTTAAGAAGCCGGTCCCGAAGGGCTCGTAGCTCACCAGGCTCCCCTCGCTTAAGTCCTTCTGCCACACCACCGCGTAGGAATTATAGGTGGCGAAGCGGCGGAACAGGAAGGTGCCGATCAGGATCACAAGGCCCGCAAAAAGAAGCCCGACCAGAATGTTTCTGATCCGGCGTCTCTGCTTTTTCTGTTCTGCGCGGAGGAGCGCCTCCTGGGCCTCAGGGTCGTAGAGGTCCCGGTCCGCGTTCGCCCGGTTTCGGGGATACACCTCCCGGATCCGGGAGGTGTGGTCTTGATTGTTCATGGATTATTTGCCCTGCTGGTTTTTGTACTGCTGGATCGCCTCAGAGAGATTCGCCGCGCTGCCGCTGTCCATGATGGTCTTCAGGGCGTCGATCCGCTCCGGGGTCATGAATTCCTTGCCAAGATAGGTCTCGTAGCCGTCCGACAGGGACAGCCTCCGCTTCTGCCTCGCCTCCGCGGTCTCCGTGAGCCTGCGGGCCGCCACCGCGTGGTCCGAGGTGAGCTGCTCGATCCGGGGCCTTGCGTTCTGGGTCAGCTCGTCCGTCAGGATGGTCTTCGTCACCGTCTCGAACTGGTTCAGGGCCTCCTCCTTTTTCCGGGTGTTCTCCGAGATCTGATGGGTCAGCCGCGCGATCTCGTCGTCAAAGGAGGCCAGGTCGTAGCCCTCGTCGGACCGGTCCCGGCTCACGTTTTTCGTGATGCGGACCACCGCCTTCCGGTTGGCGATGATCTGGTCCCACACGTCCCGCCCCGCCTTCAGGCTCTCCAGGTACTTCACCTTGGAGGAGCTGTTGATGAAGGTGTAAAGGCCTCCGAAGAGGAGGATGCAGGCAATGTAGATTCCAACCAGCACCAGGGTGTGGCGGAACTGCTCCGGCAGGAGGAAGAAGTAAATGCCGCAGGGGATCGCCACGAAGCAGACAGCCACAAACAGGATCATGGTGAGAAAATCACCGAGGTGATGCGGGAAGAAGAGCCGGTAGTACAGGCGGGTCCGGTAGAACCACGGAACCCCCTGCTTCTGGAAGGCCTCCCGGAGCTCCCGCCTCAGGTTCTCGTTCTCCTCCAGCTTTCCCTGGGTCAGCTCCTTTATGCGCTCCTTCACGCCCTGGGTCCTGGCCTTTTCGCGGCGGCTCTTCACCCGGTTCAGCTCGTCCCGGTCCCGGCTGATCTCGCCGTCGTAGTTCTTGTTGATCTCGCTGATCCGCTGCTTCACGTTCAGGTCGATCTCGTCCTTCAGCGCCTTCTGCTCCGCCGCCAGCTCCTTTTTCAGCCGCGCCTCCTCCGTTCTCAGCTGCTCCTCGGAGGAGGTCAGCTGATCCAGCTCGGCCAGGCCCTGCTTCGCCTGGGAAAGAAATTCGCTGTAATCCGTGATGGGCTGCATAAGTCCTCCTTTAAAGGTCCTTTACCATTGCCAGCATCAGTTTTACAAAACGGCTTATGGCCTCGTCCTGGAACTTGTCGTACTGCTCCGGCGCGCTCCCGTCGGCCTGGTCCGACATGGCCCGGACGATCAGGTAGGGCACCCGGTTCAGGTAGGCCGTCTGGGCGATGGCCGCCCCCTCCATCTCGCAGCACAGGGCGTCATACTGCCCGAGAATCCGGGCCTTGGTCTCCGCGCTCGAGACAAACACGTCGCCGCTGGCAACGCGCCCCACGTGCACCGGCACCTCCGGCAGCACCTCCCTGCAGCACTTCTCCGCCAGCTTCACGAGCCGCTCATCCGCGGGGAAGGCGCTGGTCTCCATGCGGGGGATCACCCCCAGCGGGTAGCCGAAGCCCACGCAGTCAAAGTCGTGCTGCACCGCATCGGACGAGAGCACCAGGTCCCCGATCTGGATCCCCGGCTTCAGGGCCCCCGCGATGCCGGTGTTCATCACAATCTCCGCGCCGTACCGGTCGCAGAGAAGCTGTGCGCAGGCCGCGGCGTTCACCTTGCCGATCCCCGAGCACACCAGGCAGCAGTCCTTTCCGGAGAGCTTTCCCAGGAAAAACTGCATTCCCGCGCGGGTCTCCGTGCGCACATCCTCCATGGCGGCCTTTAAGTCCGCCACTTCCTCTTCCATAGCGCCGATAATTCCAATCATTGCAAACATCCCCCTCTACGGATTATACTTAATTATTATATAAACTATAAAGAGGTTCGTCCATGAAAAAAATCATTTTGACCGGCGGGGGAACCGCCGGCCACGTGACGCCGAACATCGCCCTGCTCCCTGACCTGAAGGCCCGGGGCTTTGAGGTTCTCTACGTGGGCTCCTACGAGGGAATCGAGCGGAAGCTGATCGAAAAGGAGGGCGTCCCCTACCGGGGCATCTCCTCCGGAAAGCTGCGCCGCTACTTCTCCCTGAAGAACTTCACCGACCCCTTCCGGGTGATGAAGGGCTTCGCCGAGGCCATGAAGATCGTGCGGGAATTCAAGCCCGACGTGGTCTTCTCCAAGGGCGGCTACGTCTCGGTCCCCGTGGTGCGGGCCGCCGGCGCCATGAAGATCCCTGTGGTGATCCACGAGTCCGACATGACCCCCGGGCTCGCAAACAAGCTCTCCTACGGCGCCGCAACGAAAATCTGCTGCAACTTCCCGGAGACCCTGCCGCTCCTTCCGAAGGACAAGGCGGTCCTGACCGGCTCCCCCATCCGGAGGGAGCTCCTCTCCGGCGACCCGGAAGCGGGCCGCGAAAAAACAGGCCTCCCCGCGGGGAAGCCCGTTCTGCTGGTCATCGGCGGGAGCCTCGGCTCCGTGGCGGTGAACACCGCCGTCCGCTCCGCTCTTCCGGAGCTCCTGAAGGAGTTCTCCGTGCTGCACCTCTGCGGAAAGGGGAACCTGGACGAGTCTCTCTCGGACCTCCCTGATTACCGCCAGTACGAGTACGTCTCCGACGACCTGAAGGATTTCTTCGCCCTGGCAGACATCATGGTGAGCCGGGCCGGGGCCAACGCGATCTGCGAGATCCTGGCCCTTCGGAAGCCCAACATCCTCATTCCTCTCTCGGCAAAGGCCAGCCGGGGAGACCAGATCCTGAACGCCCGTTCCTTCGAGAAGCAGGGCTTCTCCTGCGTGCTGGAGGAGGAAAGCCTGACGAAGGAGAGCCTCCTCTCCGCGGTCCGGGACACCTGGACCAGCCGGAAGAACTACATCGAGGCCATGGAGAAGAGCGACGCCGCCGACGGCGTGGCCGCCGTCATGGCCCAGATCCTCGGGGTGCTGGGAGAGAACTGACCGCCGGCGCCCTCAGGCGCTGGCAGAGCTGCTAACTGTCCCCAGGGCCCCTCAGGCCCTGGCATAGCTGTCGATCCGGCGCCCTCATGTACTGACTAACCGTTCCACTCTACTAGCCCCTTCTGCGATACAGGATCATGGCCAGCAAAAATCCAAACACCAGGCCCGAGAAGTGGGCCATGTTGTCCACATTGGCGCCGGCGGCGCTGTAGTAGAGGGACAGGCCCGCGAAAAAGAGCAGCTGCTTTGTGGACAGGCCCTCCAGCCGCCCCCGGTTCCGGATCACCACCGCGATCAGCCCGCCGATCACGCCGAAGACCGCCCCCGAGGCGCCGGCGCTCACGGTGAAGGGCAGGTCCTCCGCCGGTGACAGGTACAGGGACGCCGCGTTCGACAGCACGGCGGAGAGCAGGTACAGGACCAGGAAGCGGAGCGTGCCCATGGCCCGCTCCAGCCGGTGCCCCATCAGGGCCAGGATCAGCATGTTGTTGGCGATGTGGTCCAGCCCGAAGTGCAGGAAGGCCGCCGTGAGCAGCCGCCAGTACTCCCCGTCCCCCATGATCTTCGGCCAGAAGACCGCCCCCATGCGGAGCAGGGTCCAGGTGTTCTGGCTTCCCCCGTGGGTCTCCGCCCAGAGAAACAGAATCACGTTCACAAAAATCAGCCCCAGGGTCCCTGGGGCATTATTTTCGATCTGATTCAGCGTCTGTCTAAGGTCCTCGCGAAAGCCGCCGCTCCGGAAGCCGTCATTCTCCGGGGAATTCCCGTCCCGCCAGCTTCCGTCCTCCGGGGCGTCCTCGTCCCGCCAGCCGCTCACAGCGCCGCCCGGATGGCCTCCGCGGTCTTGTTCCGGGCATCCTCCTCCTGGCTTCCCGGCTTCCAGGCCACCATCTCTTCACCGCCATCGTAGCGCGGAATCACGTGGATGTGGAAGTGGAACACGGTCTGTCCCGCGGCGGTGCCGTTGTTCTGCACCACGTTGAAGCCCGCGGCCTTAAGCCCCTTCTTCTGGGCCTCTCCGATCTTTCCAGCCAGGGCGAAGGCTCTGCCGAGCAGCGCCGTATCCTCCTTCATCTCCAGAATATCAGCCGCGTGGCCCTTCGGCAGGATCAGGGTGTGGCCCACAGAGGCCGGCCCCAGGTCCAGAATGGCCCGGAACTCCTCGTCCTCGTACACCGTGGCCGAGTGGATTTCGCCGTTGGCAATTTTGCAGAAAATGCAGTTGTCGTCCTTTTTCATTTCTTGGTTCCTCCTTAGTCAAGTCCAACCCGGCGGGAGATCTCCCCGCCGGAAATACATCCTTTCAGTCCCGTCCGATTCCGCGGCGCCTAACGGCGCCGGGAGCTTATTTTTTCGCGCCCTGGCCGATCAGGCTCTCCAGGGTCCCGAACAGCGCCTCCGGCTCCACCGGCTTCGAGAGGTGGGCGTTCAGGCCCGCCTGCATGCTGCGCTGCACGTCCTCGTCGAAGGCGTTTGCCGTGAGGGCGATAATGGGAACGGTCTTCGCGTCCGGCCGGTCCAGCTCCCGGATTCTCCGGGTGGCCTCCAGGCCGTCCATCTCCGGCATGCGCATATCCATCAGCACCGCGTCGTAGTAGCCGACGGCGTGCTTCTCAAACAGCTCCAGGGCGATCCTGCCATTCACCGCCAGGTCCACCTTCATCTCCCGCATGGAGAGCACCATCATCATGATCTCGGCGTTCACGTCCACATCCTCCGCCAGAAGGACCCGGCGTCCCTTGAGGTCCGCGGTCTCGGCCTCCAGGCGGGAGTTCTTCTTCCGGAATGCCTCCCGGAACTCGTCCATCACCGTCCCCGCGAACAGGGGCTTGGCGGCAAAGGTGTCCACCCCGGCCGCCCGGGCATCCTCCTCGATGTCCTCCCAGCTGTAGGAGGTGAGGATGATGATGGGCGTCTCGGTTCCCACGGCGGCCCGGATGCGGCGGGTGGTCTCCAGCCCGTCCATGCCCGGCATCTTCCAGTCCACCAGGATCAGGTTGTAGGGATCTCTCCGGGCGTGCCGGAGCAGCACCATTTCCAGGCCCTGCTCGCCGCTCTCCGCCTTCTCGCAGGCCACGCCCACCTGTCCCAGGATCACCTCGGCGTGTTCCCGGGCCACCGGGTCGTCGTCGATCACCAGGACACACATCTCGTGGGGATGGATCAGATAGTCCTCATCCGCCCCCAGCTGGTGCTCCGAGGCCGTCATGGTGATGGTCACCGTGAAGGTGGTGCCCTTCCCCTGCTCGCTCTCCACCGCGATCGTGCCGTTCATGAGCTCCACGATACTCTTCGTGATGGGCATGCCGAGCCCTGTGCTGCCGTAGCGGGTGGTGCTGGAGCTGTCCTCCTGGCTGAAGGGGTCGAAGAGCTTCGGCAGGAACTCCCTGCTCATGCCGATTCCGTCGTCGGAAATGGTGAATTTCAGGGTGGACTTTCCGTCAAACCTGGCGGCCTCCTCCACCGTGAACCGCACATGGCCCCCCGCCGGGGTAAACTTCACCGCGTTCCCCAGGATGTTGATCATCACCTGGCGCAGCTTCATGTCGTCGCCGATGTAGTAATCCGCCACCCTGCCGTCGGTGCGGCAGGTGTAGGACAGGCCCTTCTCCCGGCACTGCCCGCTGATAATGATGTTCACCTGCTCCAGGGCCCTGGCGAAGGAAAACTCCTCGTTCCGGATCACCATGCGCCCCGACTCGATGCGGGACATGTCCAGGATGTCGTTGATGATTCCCAGCAGGTGATGGGCGGAGACGCCGATCTTCTCCAGGTACTCCCGGGTGCTGTCAGAGATGGACTCATCTGCCAGGGCGATGTTGTCCAGGCCGATGATGGCGTTCATGGGGGTCCGGATCTCGTGGCTCATGTTGGAGAGGAAGATGGTCTTCGCCCGGTTGGCCTCCTCGGCCGCCGACAGGGCCTCCGCCAGGGCCTGGTTCCTCGCCAGGGACTCCCGCATCTCCGCGTCGATCACCGTGAAGCCCACGCCCACGGCGTGAACCTTTCCATCCTCCCGGTCCCCGGGGTGCCGCACGCCCGCCATGCGGAGCATCTCGTAGTAGTCCGTCCCGTCCCGGTGCGCCAGGTACCGGTAAGCGATGATCGGCTCCTTCTCCAGCCGCTGCCGCACATTATCCGGGTCGATAAAGTTCAGGAACCCCTCCCGGTACGACTCGTCCACAAACATGGCGCAGTACCCGGAAAAGCCGTCCAGGTACGGGAAATGCACGCCCTCCGGCGTGTAACCCGCGTCTTTCTCGTGGGCCCGGTAGCAGACCGCGTCGTCCTGGTCCAGGTCCACGTGGTAGACGCTGCGGTAGTCCGAGGCCATGGCCGTGATCATGCTGTTCAGTTCCTTCTGCTGCAGATCCTGGGCCAGCAGCTGCTCCTTCTGGGTCAGCAGCTGCTTCTGCTGGGTCAAAAGCTGCTTCTGCTGGACCAGCAGCTGCTCCTGCAGCGCCAGCCGCTCCTCCAGCTCCTGCTGCCTGGCCCTGGCCTCAGCCTCTGCGGCCTTGTCCCGGGCCATCTCCGTCACGTCCACGCACATGCCGAGAAGGCAGAGCCGTCCCACCCCGTCCGTGAACTTGGTCTTGGTGGTCTGGAGGTTCCGGAACTGGGTGCCGGTGGCATCCGGCACGTCCTCAAAGAACACGTAGGCCTTTTCCATGGCGATGGCCTTCCGGTCATCCTCCACGAAGTGGTCCGCCGTGTCCCTGTCGAAAATCTGGTGGTCGGTGAGGCCCACCACCTCCTCCGGCTTCGTCTTTCCCGCGTATTCCGCGAAGGCCTGGTTGCAGGCCAGGTACTTGCCGGTGGCAATATCCTTGGAAAAGCTCATGGCGGGCATGTTGGTGAGCAGCGAGGACACAGATCCCATGAACTCAGCAAGCTTCGCCACCGCCTGCGCCTCCCGGGAGAGCCGCTTGTTCTCTGCCTCCGTCCTCCTGGCGTTCTCCAGGGCCACCTTCGCGGCCCGGTCCTGCCGCACCTCGTCGTCCACGTCCTTGAAGCCCATGGTGACGCCGATCTTCCCGCCGGGCATGCAGACCTTCCCGAAGTCCACCCGGTAGTGCCGGGGGCCGGCCTCCAGCGCCCGCACAAAGTTCACGGAGAACTGGTCCCGGGTCTCAAACTGGCGGAGGATGTAGGGCAGCCCGATCTGCTCCTGCATGCGCTCCTGGTCCTCTTCCGCCACCATGGTGGCCACGTACTCGGTCTTGGTGTCGGTGTATTTCGCGTGGCTCAGGGCATTGCTGATGGCCTCCGCGTGGGCGGCGTCCATGTCGGTGTGGTACAGGGAGCAGCGCTCCGTCTCCACGTCGTTGATGAGCCAGACCGTGTTGTAGGTGTTGGTCAGGGCCTGGATCACCGCCTGCCCGACCGCAGTGTCATCCTCCTGCTTCGCCCGGAGCTCCGTGATGTCCGAGAGGAAGGCCGTGAAAATGCCCCCGTAATTTTTCGTCGCGACGTAGTGGCCGTAGTCCTCGATCCAGCGCACCGCCCCGTCCTTCCGGGTGATCCGGTACTCCACCCGCTCACCGGCTCCGGGCTCCGCACTGTCAACGCGGCTGATGCCGGGCTCCGCCGCTTCCCCGCTGCCGGCTCCGGGCTCCGCGCCCTCCGCGCGGCTCACGCCGGGCTCC
>Ga0256404_1010234_pt1 | contig 13063 bp, 12 predicted proteins | sample RumenRJG_01DNA_FD_185990 | JGI IMG/M metagenome (GOLD analysis project Ga0256404, IMG submission 185990) | Bovine rumen microbial communities from Lethbridge, Alberta, Canada - RJG_01 | ecosystem: Host-associated > Mammals > Digestive system > Stomach > Rumen | place: Canada: Alberta | collected...
TTCCTCTGTCCTGACCTGCGATCCGCCGGAGGCTCAACTCAGTGGGGGATTGTCACCCGCCACTGAGTCAAGCTTGTTTCTTGTACCCACCGCCTATAGAGGCGGGGGACTCCCCCACTGAGTTGAAAGAGAGCCGCATCCCCGGAATCCCGGATTCCTGGAGGATGCGGTTCTTTTTGCGCTTCCCGGAATTTCGGGCGCGCTTCGCGGGCATGACATTTCTTGCGGAACTTTGACGAAACGTGTATACTATGATATCAGGGTCAAAAGCCTTCTCCCACGGCAGGCTTGCCTGCCGGTGGGTGTAAGGCTTAATGACCCGCCCCACATGACGCGCGAAGCGGTGCACAAGCTTGCACCGCGGGAGTGCGGAATGTGGGGTGCCAAGCGCCAGTGGCGCTTGTTTGGCACCGACCGGAGCGGAGCGTAGACGAGCGTGGGAGCGCGCAGTGCGGAACGCTCCGGATATCATCTTTTCAGCATACTAAATAAGAACGCACAGGGCCGGCCAGGCCCGCACAGATAATCCAGAGACAGAGGAACGAACATGGGACAGATCAAGGTGACAAAATGCCCGATCGAGGGGCTTTATCTCATTGAGCCGACGGTGCACGGCGACGCCCGCGGCTACTTTACGGAGACCTACAACCAGAGGGACATGCACGAGGCGGGCCTGGACATGGTCTTTGTGCAGGACAACCAGAGCATGAGCAAGAAGGGCGTGCTCCGCGGCCTGCACTTCCAGAAGCAGTTCCCCCAGGGAAAGCTGGTCCGGGTGATTAAGGGCGCCGTCTTTGACGTGGCGGTGGATCTGCGGAAGGGCAGCAGCACCTTCGGAAAGTGGTACGGCGTGACTCTGACCGAGGAGAACCACCTGCAGTTCTACATCTCCGAGGGCTTTGCCCACGGCTTCCTGGTGCTCTCCGACACCGCGGAGTTCTGCTACAAGGTGACGGACTTCTACCACCCCGGCGACGAGGGCGGCCTGGCCTGGAACGACCCGGAGATCGGGATCCAGTGGCCGGAGCTGAAAGGCGCGTACCCGGGATCGGCCGATGCCTCCGGCTACTGCCTGGAGGACGGCACGCCGCTGAACCTGAGCGACAAGGACCAGAAGTGGCTGGGGCTGAAGGACACCTGGCAGTTCTGAGACATGGGTGCTGAATAGTTACCGTCATTTACCTGATTCAGGGGGTTTTTGTGTCAGACAGTCATTCGGGACAGGCAAGGCGGCAGGAGCGCATGCTGAACGAGCCGGTGCAGAACATCATTCCGCGTCTGGCAGGACCGTCGATCCTGTCCATGCTGGTGACCGCCATCTACAACATGGCGGACACCTTTTTTGTATCACAGATCAACACCTCGGCCTCTGCCGCGGTGGGCATTATCTTTTCTCTGATGGCGATGTTCCAGGCCATGGCCTTCACCATCGGCATGGGCGCCGGCAACAACATCGCCCGCCTCCTGGGCCAGGGACAGGACGAGGAGGCCGCACGCTTCGCGGCCACCGGCTACTTCACGGAGCTGATCGTGGGCTCCCTGATCGCGGTCCTGGGACTCCTGAACCTTGAGAAACTGGTCTACCTCCTGGGGGCCACCGACACCATCGCGCCCTACGCCATGAGCTACGCGTCCTACATCCTCTTCGGGACGCCCTTCATCATGGCCTCCTTCGGCATGAACAACATGCTGCGCTTCCAGGGCAACTCCTTTTACTCCATGATCGGCATCACCGCGGGCGGCGTCCTGAACATGATCCTGGACCCGATCCTGATCTACGGACTGAAGCTGGGCATTGCCGGGGCGGCCATCGCCACGGCCTTCAGCCAGTTTGTGTCCTTCGTGATCCTGACCTGCCAGTGCAATTTCATGCCAGCCTGCATCACCATCCGGTTTCGGAATTTCACGCCGCGGCTCTCCGTCTACCGGAGAATCCTCTACATCGGCATGCCCTCCATGGCCCGGCAGGGGGTGGCGTCACTCGCCTCGGTGGTCATGAACCATGCGGCGCACCCCTACGGGGACGCGGCCATCGCAGCCATTGCCATCGTGAACCGCTTCGCCATGTTCGTGAACTCGGCGGTGATCGGCTTCGGCCAGGGCTTCCAGCCGGTCTGCGGCTTCAACTTCGGCGCGAAGAAGTACCGGCGTGTGAAGGAGGCCTACTACTTCACCCTGAAGGTGATGACGGCGATCCTAGTCACCTACGGGATTATCTCCTTTGTCTTCGCCAGGCCCATTGTGACCCAGTTCCGCAGGGAGGACCCGGTGGTGATCGAGATCGGCACCCTGGCGCTCCGGCTCCAGGCCCTGACCATGCCGCTCGTCGCCCAGATCACCCTCGCTAACATGTTCACCCAGACCACGGGCTACGGCCTCCGGGCGACCTTTGTGGCGGCCCTGAGGCAGGGCATCGGCCTCATGCTGTTCCTTCTGACCCTGCCGCCGGTCTTTGGCCTTTTAGGGCTTCAGATGGCGCAGCCGGCCAGCGACATTCTGTCGGCGGTGCTGTCCTTCCTGATTGTGAGGGGAATCTTAAAGGAACTGGACCAGAAGCAGAGAGAGGCCGACGCGGCGGAACAATCGCCAGGCGGCGCCTGAACTGCGCTTTTACCTCAGTGGGAGAAGCCCCCCACCTCTACAGGTGGTGGGTTAAATCAAACTTGTCTCAGTGGGGGGCCAATCTCCCACTGAGATAACGCTCCGCGGGGATGCGCAGGCGCGCGGAAATGTAATTGTTGCCTGGCGGCAACCCGCGCGCCGCGCTTTCGTCCCGCAGAGCGGGACTTGAATGGGCGGAGCAGGCAGTATGAAAGAAACAGCCGGGAAGGAATGACCGGAACAAAGCAGCCGGAAAGAAGATCAGAAAGGATTCAGTTATGTACGGATTTGACGGCAGGGTGCGGTACAGCGAGACGGACGAGCGCTGCAGGCTCTCGGTGACGGCCCTCATCAACTACTTTCAGGACGCCTCTACCTTTCACGGGGAGGATGTAGGCACGGGCGTGCGGTACTTCGAGGGGAAAAACCGGGCCTGGTTCCTGGCCGCCTGGGAGATCCTGATTCACCGCCTGCCGAAGCTGGGGGAGGAGATCCAGGTGCGCACCTGGCCCTACCAGTTCCGCGGAATCTACGGCTTCCGGAACTTCCGCCTGCAGAGCCCATCTGGCGAGGTCTTCGCGGAGGCGGACTCCCTGTGGTTCCTCTTTGACACGGCGGAGAACCGGCCGGTGAAGGCGGACCCGGAGGACATCAGCGGCTATCAGAAGGACGCGGGAGAGCGCCTGCCCATGCCGCCCTTAAACCGGAAGATCGCGGTGCCGGAGGGCGGCGTGACCGGAACCTCCATTCCCATCGGGAAGCACCATCTGGACACCAACCACCACGTGAACAATGCCCAGTACGTGGAGATCGCCCGGGAAGCGGCGGAGGCACTGGGAGAGCAGGGCGCCATGGAGCTGTTTTCCGACCCGGCGCGGATCGACGTGCAGTATAAGAAGGCCGTGGGCCTGGGAGAGACCCTGACACCGGTGATTCACCTGCCGGAGGCGGAGCCGGTGTGCCTGGTGGACCTGAAGGACCGGGCCGGGGAGAGCTGCGCGGTGGTCCGGGTCGAGGGAAGGACCGCCCAGTGACAGCCCGCCGCTTTGTAAACGGCAGGATTTTCACCTCCCGGGGGTACCGCCCCGGGTCCTTCACCGTCCGGGACGGGCGGTTTTCGGAACTCGTGTTCAGCGATAACGCGGAGCCGGTTGACAGCGCATCGACGGAAACCGGGCAGTCAGAAGCCGGGGGATCGGAAGCCGAGCCGGGACAGTTCTCTGCAGCGGAGCGCTGCCAGGCCCCCGTCATGGACTTGGGCGGCGCGAAGGTCCTGCCCGGCCTCGTGGATCTCCACGTCCACGGTGCTGCCGGGGCGGATTTCACGGACGGCACGGAGGAGAGCCTCTCCCGCATGGCGGAGGCGCTGCTTTGCCGGGGCACCACCACCTTCCTTCCCACGGCGGTAACCAGCCCGGAAGAGAGACTTCGTACAGCGCTCAGAACAGCGCGGGCGCTTTCAGACCGGAGCCCGGGGGCCAGAATCCCCGGCGCGCGGCTGGAGGGGCCCTTTCTTTCTCCCAAAAGGTGCGGCTCCCAGAACCCCGCCTTCCTGAGACCGCCGGATTCCGGGCTGCTCTTAAGGCTCTGGCGGGAATCCGGGGAGCTGGTTCGCATGGTGGACATAGCCCCGGAGCTTCCCGGGGCGGAAGCCCTGGCGCGGGAGATGTCCGGCTTCATGAAGGTCTCCGCGGCCCACACGGACGCGGACTACGACACCGCATCGGCCTTCTTCGATGCGGGCGCCTCCCACCTCACCCACCTCTTCAACGCCATGCGGCCCCTGCACCACCGGGATCCCGGCGTCATCGCTGCGGCGGCGGAGCGGGAGCATGTGACCGCCGAGCTGATCTGCGACGGGCTCCACGTGCACCCGGCGGCGGTCCGGTTGGCCTTCCGCCTGTTTCCGGGGCGGCTCTGCCTGGTCTCGGACGCTCTGCGCTGCGCCGGCATGCCGGAGGGAAGCTATGACCTTGGCGGCCAGCAGGTCTTCCTCAGGGACGGGGCGGCCAGGCTTTCGGACGGGACCCTGGCCGGGTCTGCCGTATTCCTTCTGGACTGCCTCAGAAACGCGGTGCGCTTCGGCGTGCCGGAGACAGAGGCGGTGCGCGCGGCCACGGAAATCCCGGCGGGCGTCGCGGGAATTCAGGACCTGGCCGGCAGCATCCGGGAGGGCGCCCCGGCGGACTTCCTGGTGACGGATGAGCAGCTGGGACTCAGGCAGGTGTACCTGGGCGGCAGACCGGTCCTGGCAGGCCGGGCCTGATGGAAGAGAAATTGAAAGTCAATCACAAAGTTTCACCATCAATCCAGAGAGGAGGAACCCAGATGGCACTGTTTCGGGACGACCCGCAGGACGAGCTGTTTCTGATTGAGAACCCCGGCGCTGACAAAAAGGAGGGAACCCGCATTGAGCAGTTCCGCGGGGAATGCTATACTCAGAGCAGGTAACTGTCTGACAGAAGCAGACAACACCATGCGATAGGGTCCGGTTCTGTCAGCGGGCTGTGAAAACGAAGGGAGAGGGTATGATGAGAGGAATCAGACGGTCTTTGCTTTCTTTGCTTGTCGCACTGGCGATGCTTTGCTGCAGCGCGCTGACCGCGGCTGCAGCCCCGGTCAGTCCCGGCGACTACCTGCTGCCCTACGGAGATTCCAGGGTTTACGCGGAGAGCGAGCTCAACTGGATGAACGACGCGCAGCTCCGCCTCGCCATAAACGAGTTCTATGCCCGGCACGGCCGGATCTTCCAGGCATCGGACCTGCAGAACTACTTTAATTCAAAGAGCTGGTACCGGGGCACGGTTTCCGCGTCCGCCTTCAACGAGAGCGTGTTTAATGCCTACGAGCAGAAGAACATCGCCACGCTGACGGCCATTCAGAACAAGAGGAAGCAGGGGGCAGCGGCCCAGCCCGGCGGCAGCGGGGGCTACAGCTCCCCGGGCAGGACGCCGTCGGCCGCGCCGGCCGGAGGGGATTACATCCTCTCTGCCAGCGACACCCGTTACTACACGGAGGCAGAGCTCTCGAGCCTTGGGGACGAACGGCTCCGCCTGGCCCTTAATGAGATCTATGCCCGCAGGGGCCGCACCTTCCAGGCGGCGGACCTGCAGAACTACTTCAATTCGAAGAGCTGGTACCGGGGCACGGTTTCCCCCGCCGCCTTTGACGAGAAGGTGTTCAACAGCTACGAGAAGAAGAATATCCAGACTATCACGAAGATCCAGAACGACCGGAAGGCGGGAAAGACTTCCTCCGGCCCGGCAAAGTCCGCCTCCTCCGGGGCCCGGACGAACGCCTCCGCGGACTATGTCCTCCCCTATGTGGACAGCCGCTACTACTCGGAGGCGGAGCTTCAGGCTCTGGACGACGGGGCGCTGCGCCTCGCCATCAATGAGATCTACGCCCGGCACGGCCGCATTTTCCAGGCTTCGGACCTTCGGAATTACTTCAACTCAAAGAGCTGGTACCGTGGAACCGTCCCCGGGAACCGCTTTGACGAGAAGGTCTTCAACAGCTACGAGAAGAAGAACATGGAAACCCTGATCCGGATCCAGAACAGGAGGAAACGGCAGTAATCCTCTGCATTGTCAATGACCTGCCGGCGGAAACAGCGCCGGAAGCCCGAATTTCCGATACAATGGATAAAAACCAATCGGAGGAAGGAGGACTCAGCATGTTTTGTCCGAATTGCGGCAGTGAAGTGGAAGACGGAGCCAGGTTCTGCGGAAAGTGCGGCGCGGCGATTCTGACGGAGGCCCAGGCGGCGAATGCGGTCAAGCTGGGGACAGCCCCCCGGACCGCGGAAGCCGGGACTATCCCCGAGGCGCCGGAGCCTCTGAAGGATCAGGCAGTCCCGGGTGTGGCACCCCAGCCAGGCACAGCAGCCCAGCCAGGCGCGACGGCCCAGCCAGGCGCGGCAGTCCCGCCCACGCCGAACATCCGCCTCTGCCCCGACGGTGTGTACCGTTGGGTCTATGAGCTGCATCTCATGCGGAACCCGGTGATCCTGGGCACCCTGTGCAAGGTGATGGGTGTGATCACCCTGCTGCTCTATCTGTTCATGGCGATCCTGGGCATCGTTGAGGGAAATGCCGGGGCATTGGTGGAGATGCTGCCGGCGGTCCTGGGCTTTTTCGCGCTTATGATGGCCCTCTGCGGCCTCGGCTATCTGATCTATGCCGCCATGAACGGCTGGAAGTACATTGTGCTGTTCGAGATGGATGAAGCCGGCGTGCGGCACATCCAGCAGCCGGCGCAGTTCGACAAGGCCCAGGGCGTGGCCTGGCTGCTGGCGCTGGCGGGCCTGGCGACGGGCAATCCGGGCCGGGTCGGGCAGGCGATGGTCCTGGGAAGCAAAGGCTCCTCTTACACGGAGTTCGCCAGGGCGAAGGGCATGAAGGTGCTGCGGAGCCAGAACACCATCAAGATCAACGAGACCCTGGAGCACAACATGGTGTACGCGGAGCCGGAGGATTTTGATTTTGTGCTGAACTATATCAGGGAGCGCGTCCCGGAGAACGTGAAGGGACGCTGACAGGAGGAAAAATGATTTCGATTTCCGACATCAGGGAAGCAGCAGACAGGATCAATCCATATATTGTGAAGACACCGCTGGTGCGGCTCGCGAACCTGGATCCTTACCTTGGCTGCCAGGTCTACGGAAAGCTTGAAAATCTGCAGGTCACCGGGGCCTTCAAGCTCCGGGGCGCGGTGAACAAGATCCTCTCCCTGCCGCAGGAGCAGCTGGAGAAGGGCGTGGTCTGCGCCTCCTCCGGCAACCACGGCAAGGCGGTGGCCTACAGCGCGAAGCGGCTGGGCATTCCCGCCACGGTGGTGATTCCCCTGACCGCGCCGGCAATCAAGGTGGAGGCCATCAGGGCCCTGGGGGCAGATGTGGTGCAGTGCGAGGTTTCCGAGCGCTTCCGTGTGGCGGCTGAGATCCGGGACCAGAAGGGCGCTGCCCTGATTCCGCCCTACGACGACGAGCTGATCATGGCGGGCCAGGGAACCGCTGGCCTGGAGATCGCGGAGCAGCAGCCGGACCTGGACGCGGTCATTGTTCCTGTCAGCGGCGGCGGGCTGATCGGCGGCGTCTCCACAGCCATCAAGGCAGCGGCCCCTGATATGAAGGTCTGGGGCGCCGAGCCCGCGGTCCTGCCCCGCTACACCGAGAGCCTGAAAAAGGGAGAGCGTGTACAGGTCCCGGCCACGAAGACCATCGCCGACGCCCTGGTCTCCAACATGCCGGGCGAGCGCTGCTTCCCCGTGGTGCAGAAAAACGTGGACCAGGTGTTTGATATCCCGGAGGATGCGGTCCTGAAGGGCATGAAGCTCCTCCTCACCGAGGGCAAGATCCTGGCGGAGCCCTCCTCCTGCATCGGAATCGCCGGTGTGCTCACCGGCATCATCCCCGTGACCCCGGAGCAGAAGATCTGCTTCCTGATCTCCGGCGGCAGCGTTGGCCTGAACCAGATCGCGCAGCTGGAAAATGTGGAACTGCCGAAGCTTTCCTGAAAACAGACCACTGAGACCAGACCACTGAAATCAGATCACTGGGACCAGATCACTGAGGCCTGACCACTGAAACCAGAGAACCCCCGCCTTGAACGGCGGGGGTTTTGTAGTAGGCATTTCAGATCAAGGCGAGGGCGTGTTTGGATATTCCGGAAAAATTCGTACCCCCAGGAGCCGGTTTCCTGCTTTCTGAGACGGAGTCGTGGGCGCGACACCGGACACCTTGGGAACGTGGCGGGAATCCTTATGACGCGGGGAGCCCCGGTCTTGCGTTCTGACGAGGCGGCTGATAAAATGAAGCTGTTGTAGAGTGTTTCTGCAGAGTCTGGTGCGTTTCCGGGCTCTGATGCGGTACTTTGATCACAGCGGAGATGCCGCTGTCATTTTTTCAGGAGGTCTGATTTATGGATTACGCGAAGGAATCCCTGCGTCTGCACGGGGAGTGGAAGGGAAAAATCGAGGTGGTTTCCACCGTTAAGACCGACACCAAGGACGATCTGTCCCTGGCCTATACGCCCGGCGTGGCTGCGCCCTGCCTGGCGATTCAGGAGGACCCGGAGAAGAGCTACGAGCTCACCAGAAGGCACAATCTCTGCGCGGTCATCACGGACGGCTCCGCGGTGCTGGGCCTGGGAGATATCGGCCCGGAGGCCGGCATGCCGGTGATGGAGGGCAAGTGCGTGCTCTTCAAGAACTTCGCTGGGGTGGATGCCTTCCCGCTGTGCGTGAAGACCAAGGACGTGGACGAGTTCGTCAACGCCGTGTATCTCATTTCCGGCTCCTTCGGCGGCATCAACCTGGAGGACATTGCGGCGCCCCGCTGCTTTGAAATCGAGCGGAAGCTGAAGGAGAAGTGCGACATCCCGATCTTCCACGACGACCAGCACGGCACGGCGGTCATCACCCTGGCGGGCCTGACCAACGCCCTGAAGGTGGTGGGAAAGAAGAAGGAGGAGGTCAAGGTGGTGACCTCCGGCGCCGGCGCGGCCGCGATTTCCATCGTGAAGCTGCTGCTCAGCGCGGGCTTTAAGAACGTGGTGATGACGGACCGGAAGGGCGCCATCTACAAGGGCAGAGAGGGCCTGAACTGGATCAAGGAGGAGATGGCCGAGGTCACGAACCTGGGCCTGGAGAAGGGCAAGCTCGCCGACGTGATCAAGGGCACCGACGTGTTCATCGGTGTCTCCGCTCCCGGCACCCTGACCACGGAGATGGTTTCCACCATGAACCGGGACGCCATCGTGTTCGCCTGCGCGAATCCCACCCCGGAAATCTTCCCGGAGGACGCGAAAAAGGGCGGCGCGAAGGTGGTGTCCACTGGCCGCAGCGACTACCCGAACCAGATCAACAACGTGCTGGCGTTCCCGGGCATTTTCCGCGGCACCTTCGACGTGCGGGCCAGCGACATCAACGAGGAGATGAAGATGGCGGCGGCACAGGCCCTGGCTGGACTCATCAGCGACGAGGAGCTTTCCGAGGACTACATTATCCCGAAGGCCTTTGATCCCCGGGTGGGCCCGGCGGTGGCGAAGGCCGTGGCCGAGGCGGCCAGAAAGTCCGGCGTGGCCAGGATCTGAACCATTTATACCAGAAAAAGAGGAGATCCCCGGGAAGAACGGGGATCTCTGTGTTTGCGGAAAACAGGTCCCGCTCCGGGGACGAAGAGGGCGGGCAGATCTCGCCAAGAAATTAGGTTGACATGGATAAGACGGAACCCAGCCAGGAAACGACGGAATATCAGAAGGACAGGCACAGAAAAACAAAAAAGGGCAGGCAGATCGACCTGGTGAGGGAGCCGATTCTGCCTGCCCTTGTGCGGCTTTCTGTGCCGATTATGGCGTCCGCGTTCCTGGGAACCGCCTACAATCTCACGGACATGGCCTGGGTGGGGACCCTGGGCTCAGGGGCGGTGGCCTCAGTGGGCGTGGGGGGCATGTATCACTGGCTCTCCGGCGGCCTGATCATGCTGGCCCGGATGGGTGGACAGGTGCTGACGGGGCAGTCCCTTGGGGCGGGAGACCGGGAACAGGCCGGGAGAAACGCCAGGGCGGCGGTGCAGCTGGGTGTGCTTCTGGGTGTCCTGTACGGGCTTCTCTGTTTCGTGTTCGCCCGGCCCCTGGTGGCCTATTTCCGCCTCTCCGGCGAGACGGCGGTCCGGGACGCGGAGACCTATCTCAGGATCACCGGCGGCCTGGTTCTGTTTTTCTTCATGAGCTACCTTCTCACCGGGCTGTTCAACGCCCAGGGAGATTCCCGGACCCCATTCCGGGCGAACCTGACCGGTCTTGTGTTCAACATGGTGCTGGATCCCTTCCTGATCCGGGGCATTGGCCCGGCGCCCCGCCTGGGAGTGGCCGGCGCCGCCTGGGCCACGGTGATCTCCCAGGGGCTGGTGCTTCTCTGCCTGGTGCAGAATATTTTCTCCCGGGCGGGAGAGGAAAACGTGCTGCGGGGAGGTAGCCTCTTTACAATCGAAGATCCCGGGGTGTACAGGGAAATTGTGAGAATCGGTCTTCCTGCCTCGGTCCAGAACATGATCTACACCGGGATCTCCTTTGTCCTGGGACGCCTGGTGGCTCTCTGGGGCGACCACGCCCTGGCGGCCCAGCGGCTGTGCAACCAGATCGAGTCCCTGGCCTGGAATATCTCCGACGGCTTCGCGGCGGCGATCAACGCCTTCTCGGCCCAGAACTTCGGGGCGAAGCAGTACCGGAGAATCCGGGAGGGGTACTGGATCTCGTTCCGGTTCCTCGGGACCTGGGGGCTTTTTATCACGGCCCTGTTCCTCCTGGCGGCGGAGCCCATGGCGGGGATTTTCTTCCACGAGCCGGAGGCCTTTTCCGTCACTGTGAGCTATCTGCACATCATCGCGGTGTGCGAGGCCTTCATGTGTATCGAGGTCATGACCGTGGGGGCCCTCTCCGGACTTGGTCTAACCAGGCTCTGCAGCAAGGTCAGCATTCTTCTGACCGGCGCCCGGATCCCCTTAGCCTACCTGCTCTGTCGCACATCCCTGGGGCTGGACGGCATCTGGTGGGCCTACTCTGTAAGCTCCGTGGCCAAGGGGACCGTGTTTTTCCTGCTGTTCCGGAAAATCGCGGGAGAGCAGCTGAGGGGACCGGAGTGAAGCATTGCTGCAATTTCGGACGGGAGATGACAGAGCAGCCGCTTCCCTTTCACGGGTGAGAGGGGACAGAGCATTCGCTTCGCTTTCGATCAGGAGCAGGCTCCTGCTGTAAGATGTCCGGCCATCTGTGCCAGCGGCGTCCGCGTGCTCGATGTCCGGCCATCAACAGCAGAATGCCTGCTCCTTCTATGAAAGCTCAGCGAACGCTTCCGCCCCCTGCATCTCAACCACCCCCCAAGAAGATTCGATAAACCCGTTGCCGCGACACACGGATGCTGCGACACACAGATGCACGTGACACACGGATGCTGCGACATATGGATGCTCGCGACACTGCACACCCCGCTGATATTCCCCAGGTGTCCGGCTCTGCAGCGACACGTCCGCAATCAGACAGACACCCCCGGACCGGCAGTTTATTTGCCGGTACCGGGGGTGTCTGAATGAGGCGGACAGTGTCGAATGCAGCGCCCGAACACCGGGGAATACAGCGGGATTTATTCGAATTTCTTCCGCACCTCACTGTAAGTCCTCACCAGCCCCTCCACCTCCTGCGGATGGTCGAAATCCTTCAGGTGCACCAGGTTGATTTCCCGGATCATGCTGAGGTTCTCGATGGGCAGGGCGATGATCTTTTTCTTCTTCATCTCGTCCAGGCAGGTGCTGCGGGCCAGGACGGAGACCCCGAGATCTGCCCGGACCAGGTCCTTGATGGTGGCGATGTTGTTGATCTCCAGGGTGACGTCGAAGTCGTCGATGGACATACTCTGGCTCTGCAGAGCTGATTCGAAGAGCTTCCGGGTGCTGGAATCCGGGAGCCGGAGGATCAGCTTTTCCTTTTTCAGCTGATTGATGGTGATGAGCTCGGCCCCGGCGAGGGGATGGTTCGGGGACACGGCGGTGATCAGGTAGTCGCTGTCCAGCTGGTGGTAGACCAGCTCCGGGTCTGTGGTGCGGCCCTCCACCACCGCCAGGTCGATCTCGTAATTCTTCAGCTTGTCGTAGAGGTTCGGCACGGTGTCCGTGAGAACCCGGATGTTGACGGCGCCGTCCTTGCTGAGCATGCCGTAGGTGGCGAAGGCCTCCACGATGGCGTTGCTCTCCGCCGTGTGGGTGATGCCGACGGTGAGGGACTTCAGTCTCAGCCGCTCGTTGTCGAGCTGCTGCCTGAGATCTGCCTCCAGGGCGGCCATGCGCTTGGCGTATTTCAGCGCCAGCTCCCCCTCCCTTGTGATGTGGAGACGGTTCTTGCTGCGCTCAAAGATGTGGATGCCGAGCTCCGACTCCAGAGCCCGGATGTGCTGGCTGATGGAGGGCTGGGTGAGGGAGAGGGCTTCGGCCGCACGGGTGTAGTTTCCGGTCTCAGCAACCTTTAGGAGCGAGTAGACCTTCGAATCAATCATCTGTGTGCACCTCCTGTCCAAGTAGTCTGCCGGTGTGGGGAAAGGCGAGGGAACGCGTCGGTTCTCCTCTGCATATAGAGGAACTCCCGGAAAAGGAGCACTGCGCAGAGACAGCAGAAGGCGTCGGCCAGGGGCGTGGCAGCCACGGGCCCGGCGACAGGCAGCCTCCGGGAGAGAATGATCATCAGGGGAATGTCCACCAGTCCCTTCCGGAGAAGGGCCAGGATAAAGGAGCGGAAGCCCTGGCCCACCGCCTGGAAGAATGAGATGAACGTGTAGGCGCAGGCAGAGAAGGGACCGCCGAGGCAGAGGATCCTGAGAAACAGCACGCCGTTTTCCAGGGAGCTGCCGCTGTTCTGGATGAAGAGGCCGATCAGGGGGCGGGCCGCCGCGAGACTGAAGGCCGTCCAAAGGG
>Ga0256404_1010235_pt1 | contig 13062 bp, 11 predicted proteins | sample RumenRJG_01DNA_FD_185990 | JGI IMG/M metagenome (GOLD analysis project Ga0256404, IMG submission 185990) | Bovine rumen microbial communities from Lethbridge, Alberta, Canada - RJG_01 | ecosystem: Host-associated > Mammals > Digestive system > Stomach > Rumen | place: Canada: Alberta | collected...
AAAGCAGAAGTAGAAGTGTCTTTCAAAGCCGTGGCAGCGGAGCGGGTAGCATTTGACGAGGCTTTCAACGCGCGTGTCGCCCTGAATGTATCCGTACGGGCAGACCATCACGGCGTTGAGCCGCGCGGTGATCTGCTTGGCAGCTTCCATGTTGAACAGTTCGAGCAGCACCCGCGGTTCCATCTGGCACAGTTCGGCCAGATGGTTCTGAATGTTGCGCACACTGTGGCCGGGCGTGAGGTTGATAAATGCTTCTTCGCGCGCTTCTGACAGTTCGATTTCCGTCCCCTGCCCGATGCGCCGCGACAGGGCAGTCTGTTTTGAGGCCATCAGGACGATCTGTTCGTTTTCAACAAGGCGGTATTCCAGGTCGTTCTGCTTTGTGCTTGTCGTGATGAACGCCACGTCGCACCCGCCCTTGCTCAGAAGTTCCTCAAGCCGCACCGAGGGCAGTTCCTTGAGTTCAATGGTGACCAGCGGGTATTTCATGATGAATTCCGGCAGAATCTGAGGCAGCAGGGCAATGCTGCGCTGCGTGGAAATGCCGATGCGCAGTTTGGCACGGTGTTCGTGCTTCATCTCGGCGATCTCGTTCTGCAGGTTTTTCTCAACAGTCATGATCTCGCGCATGCTCTCTATGTACTTTTCCCCGGCCAGCGTGAGTTTCAGCTGCTTGGTGCTGCGGTCGAATATGGCTGTGCCCAGCTCATCCTCAACAGCTTTGACGGTCTGTGAAAGAGACGGCTGCGAAATGAAGAGTTTTTTTGCCGCGGCCGTGATGCTGCCTTCTTCCAGAATTGTGATGATGTAGTTAGCATGCTTTAAATTCAAGGCCCGCTGCCTCCTATAATGTATACTGTATAATAAAATCGATTTATATAATTTGCAACCTATGTGCACATAGATTATTTTGTATTTGCAGATGAAGAAAAGATGTTCGATAATAAAAGCAGCTGAAGCAAAGATGCTGTAAATAAAGCAATATCAATGAAGGAGGAGTTACGAGTGAAAAAGTTTGCATATGCGGTACTTGCAGTTGCGCTTCTCGGTGCAGCGGCTGCGTCGGCGGGTGCGGAAGAGTGGAAGTTTACCCGCAAGGTTGACATCGTCTGCCCCTGGGGTGTCGGCGGCGGCGCTGACAGCACGGCCCGTCCGATGGCAAAGCTTCTGACTGATATTCTCGGCGTTCCTGTGGAAGTCGAGAACGTTTCCGGCGGTTCAGGCGTCAACGGCGTTGAATACACCTATAAGCAGCCCGCTGACGGCTACACGTTCATGCTTGGCACCCAGAGCCTGATTATGCAGGACCTTCAGGGCGCAACTTCAATGGATTTCCGCAGCGAGTTCATTCCCGTGGCGAAACTGGTTCATTCGATCAACATCATCGCCGGTTCCAAGAAAGCCATGGATGAAAAAGGCTATCACACCTTCTCCGAAATGATGAAGTATGTCAAGGAGCACCCCTTTGAGGTCAACGTGGGCATGCTGACTGCCACCGGCGCTGACGGCGCTTCTCTGCGCCAGACGCTTGCAGGCCTTGACGTGAACGAAGTGCCCTATTCCGACGGCGCTGAAATGAACTCCGCGCTGGTAGGCGGCCACATCGACATGATGATCACCGGCACTGATGAAATCGCCGGGCTGATCAAGTCAGGCGACATTATCCCTCTGTGCGCCATCGCTGAAAAGCGCATGAAACTCTATCCTGACATGCAGTGCACGGGCGAGCTGGGCATCAATTCCTTCATCGGAACCTGGCGCGGACTTTTTGCCAAGAAGGGCACGCCCCAGGCCGCGATTGACGCGCTGGTTGCCGCCGTTGAGAAAGCTGTCCAGACTCAGGAGTGGCAGGATTTCCTGAAGGCCGGTGCCTATGACGAGCGTCCCGGCTACGCGGCTCCCGCCGAGTTTGCTCAGCTGTTTGAGAGCGAGTACAAGACCTTCACTGATTATCTGAGAGAAGAAAAAGTTCTCAAGAAAGATTACTACGCAAAGTAGCTTTTCATCGCTTTTTCTGCTTGATTTGGAAAAGAGGGGGCGGCCTGCGCCCCCCTTTTTCTATGTCTGTATATATTGTAACACAGCGTCCGCGCGCCCGCTTCTAAATCTGAAAGGTGGTGTCGTCAGTGTTCGAACTGATCTGCAATGTCCTGCTTTTTGCCGGACTTGTATACACGTACATGTTCCACGTAACTGAGGCCCCAATCCCTGCAAAAGTGCTCCGCAATCCCTATGCCCTGAACCCGGATGTGTGGCCTAAAGTCATTATTATCCTTCTTCTGATCCTTCTTGCCGTAAATATTATCCGCATCATCGCAAAGAAACACGGTGACCCCGATTTTTCACTGTCGAAGTTCTTTTCTTCTGCGGCATCATTCTTTAAAAGCCGCCTGTTCCTCGGCATCGTGATTGTTGTGGTTTCATGCTTTATCCTTGAGCCTCTGGGCTATATGGGCACTTGCTTCCTGACTCTGTTCTTCTACGGTCTGCTGCTGGGGGAGCGCCATATTGTGAGGCTGTTCGTGCTTTCGGTGCTGATCACGGTGTTCCTCTATATTCTGTTCAGCGTGTTCCTTTCGGTCAATCTGCCGCGCGGCACGATTCCGCAGGCCCGTAACTTCGCGCTGTATGTTGAGTCGCTGGTCGCGAAGGCCAGTGCGATTTTCTAAGGAGGGGTCACAATGTCTGCATGGCAGATGCTCTGCAGCGGTTTCAGCGTTCTTCTGGCTCCTAAAGTGTTCCTGATGGTGGTGTTTGCCATTGTCATGGGAACGATTTTCGGCGCCCTTCCGGGCGTCAGCTCCACCATGGCGGTGGCTCTGGCGCTGCCCTTTACCTACACGATGGAGCCGGTCTCAGCCATTGTGTTCCTCGTGGCAGTGTACTGCTCGTCCATCACGGGCGGTTCCATCACGGCGATTCTGTTCAAGATTCCCGGCGTGCCTTCCAGTGCGCCGACGACCTTTGACGGCTATCCCATGGCGCAGCGCGGCGAGGCCGGCAAGGCCCTGGGCGTTGCGCTGGGCGCTTCGGCCGTGGGCGGTCTTGTTTCTGCGTTCTGCATGCTGCTTCTTTCCCCCCAGCTGACAGCGGCAGCCCTGAAATTCGGCCCTTCTGACCTGTTTGCTATTACGTTCATGGGGCTGTCGATACTGACCTGCCTTGACTCAAGCAACATTCTGCGCACGACGATTTCCGGCCTGATCGGCCTGCTTCTTGCCTGCATCGGCCAGGATAAAATGTACGCAGTGCAGCGCATGACCTACGGTTCGCGCGAACTGCTCGCCGGACTGGAAATGATCCCCGTGCTGATCGGCATTTTCGCAGTCACCGAGGTGCTCAAGCAGACCCGCAGAAACGACCGTCTCAACGCTGCTGACGGCATCGGCGGCGGCAAGGTGAACACAAAAATGCCAACGCTTGCCGAGTGGCTTTCCATCAAATGGGTCGTGCTGCGCTGCTCGATCATCGGCACACTGATCGGCATTCTTCCCGGCGCAGGCGCCACAATTGCCTCGTTCCTGTGCTATTCAACCGAGACGAAGATCTCCAAGCACCCCGAGAAGTTCGGCACCGGCATCATCGACGGCATTGCCGCTTCTGAATCGGCCAACAACGCAGCTACCGGCGGCGCCATGGTGCCGCTGCTTTCGCTGGGCATTCCCGGCGGCAACGCCGCAGCCGTCATGATGAGCGCGCTGGTGCTCAAGGGCGTTCAGCTCGGGCCTCTTCTTCTCACCAATCAGCCCCAGTATCTGACAGCGACCTTTGCCTCCATGTTTGTCACCAACATTCTGATGGTCATTGTAGCCATCGGCATTGCCAAAGTGTTTGCGCGCATTCTGGCCATTCCCTACAGCTACCTCGGCCCCATCATTGTCATGCTTGCCATGATCGGGTCGTATGCCACCAACATGAGCATCGCCGACGTGAAAATCATGGCGATTGCGGGCATTGCGGGACTTGTGTTCTCAGTGTGCCATTTCAACAGCGCCGCGATGATCCTCGGCCTTGTGCTCGGCGAAATCTGCGAGAGCAACTTCAGCCGCGCCTACACCATGGCTCATGCCAGCCTGACGACCATGTTCAAGCGTCCCATCGCGGGCACCCTGATGGCTGTCAGCATCGCACTGCTGGTGTATCCCGTCATCGCCCAGATGTTCAGGAAGAAAAAGACCGTTCAGGGTTAAGCAGGGTATCAATCAGGCGCGGCCCCGGCGCCGCGCCTCTTTCTGACAGAGAGGAGTCGTGAGGTTATGGAGCTGGTAACCACCGGAGTGGCCGGCACGCTGGAATCAAGCGACGTGATGATCACTCTCGAACCCGCGGCAGCGGGAATCAATCTTGACCTTCAGAGCACCGTCATTAATCAGTATGGGCGGCAGATCAGGGAAACAGTGCTTGAGACTCTGAAGCGCCTCGGCGTAAAGAACGCCAATGTGACTGTGAATGACCACGGCGCGCTGGACTGCACCATCAAGGCCCGTGTAGAGTGCGCCTTTTACCGCGGCTGCAAGTATGACGCCGACGGAAAATATCCCTGGGGAGGCGTGATCAAATGATTCCCCGTCCGAAGCCTGAAAAGTTCCGCCTGCGCCGCACCATGATGTTCATGAACGCGCAGAAGCCCGGGCTTATCAAAGACGCTTACATTTACGGCGCCGATTCCATCATGCTTGACCTTGAGGACGCCGTTGCAGAAAACCAGAAGGATTCGGCGCGCTTCTCGCTGTATCATGCCCTTAAAACCATCGACTACGGCGACACCGAAGTGATTGTGCGCATCAACGGACTTGACACGCCTCACTGGAAAGAGGACATCCGCGTGGCCGTTGCCGGCGGCGCGGACGGCATCCGTATCGCCAAGACCGAATCCGCGCAGGATGTGAAGACAGTTGATGAGGCCGTGACCGCGGCAGAAGAGGAGTTCGGCGTTGAAAAAGGACGCACGCTTCTCATGGCCGCCATCGAAAGCCCCAAAGGCGTTCTGAACGCGTACGAAATCTGCACCGCCTCGCCGCGTTTGTTCGGCATTGCCCTTTCCGGCGGCGACTACCGCAAGTGCATGCAGGTCAAGCCCGTTGCCGGCGGGATCGAAATGCTGGCCGCCCGCGGACAGATGCTCATAGCCGCGCGCGCTGCGGGCGTTCAGTGCTTCGATACCGTGTTCACCGACCTGGACGATGAAGCGGGCTTCCGCGCTGAAATGCAGCAGAACAAAGACATGGGATTTGACGGCAAATCGCTGATCAATCCCCGCCAGATCCCCATCGTTCATGAAATGATGGCGCCCACTCAGAAAGAAATCGCAGCCGCCGAAGCCATCGTCCGCGTTTACCGCGAACAGTCGGCCAAAGGCGTCGGCGTTTTCACCATCAACGGCAAAATGATTGACATCGCCTTCGTGCCCGGCGCCGAACGCGTCATTGCGCTCGCCAAGGCAAGCGGCGTCTACAAGGGGGATCTGTAAACATGATAAACTCAGTCGGCAGAGATATACCTGATTATCTCCTTGTGAACGGCAGAGAAGCCTACAAAGGCGCATGCGCCCGCGACGGCCGGTACATTAAGAAACAGGGCCCCCACACCCGCATCTGCCAGAAGCCCGAGGACAGCAAGATCGTTCCGTCAATCCGCGACGCCATCGTCAAATGCGGCCTGAAAGACGGCATGACAATTTCATTCCATCATCATTTCCGCGACGGCGACTACATCGTCAACATGGTGATGAAGGAAATCGCCGCGCTCGGCATCAGGAACATCACCATTGCCGCGTCAAGCCTCGGCGCCGCTCACGACCCCGTGGCCCAGTACATTGAAGACGGCATCGTCACCGGCCTGCAGACTAGCGGAATCCGCGGAAAGATCGGCGAAGTGGTCAGCCATGGCAAACTGAAGACGCCGGCAATTCTGCGCAGCCACGGCGGCCGCGTGCGTGCCGTTGAAGAGGGCGAAGTCCATATCGACGTGGCGTTCATTGGCGCCCCCACAAGCGATGAATACGGCAACTGCCGCGCCGTCGGCGGCAAGAGCGACTGCGGCGTGCTTTCTTACGCCGTTGTTGATTCCGAGTACGCCGACAAAGTCGTCGTCATCACCGACACCATCGTGCCGTTTCCCAATTTCCCCGCGTCCGTAAAAGGCATCAACGTCGATTACGTTGTGAAAGTTGACGAAATCGGCAACCCGAAGAAAATCGCCTCGGCAGCCGCCCGCATGACTCAGAACCCCCGCGACCTCATGATGGCCGAGAACTGCGCAAAAATCATGGCAGCGACCCCCTGGTTCAAGGACGGATTCAGCTTCCAGACCGGCGTCGGCGGCCCGTCGTTGGCCGTGACCCGGTTCCTTGAGCCGCTCATGCGCGAGCGCAATATCAAAATGAGCTTTGCCGTCGGCGGCATGGCCGGCCCCATCTGCGAACTCCAGCACAAAGGCCTTGTCGGCGCCATCCTTGACACCCAGTGCTTTGACACAGCCGCCATTGAAGACATCCGCACCAATCCGAAGCATTACGAAATCACCGGCAGTGAGTATGCGAACCCCGCCAACAAAGGCGCGTTCATCAACAAGCTCGACTATGTCATCCTTGCTGCTCTCGAAGTTGACACCGATTTCAACGTCAACGTCATCACCGGTTCCGACGGCGTGCTCCGCGGCGCTCCCGGCGGACACCCCGACACAGCCGAGGCAGCGAAGTGCTGCATCATCGTCACCCCGCTGACCCGCGGCCGCATGGCCACCATCTGCGAGAAAGTCGTCACCGTCACAACCCCCGGCGAGTGCGTCGACGTCGTCGTCACCGATTACGGCGTGGCCGTAAACCCGCGGCGGCAGGACATCATCGACTGCCTCGACAAGGCCGGCATCAGACATGTGACCATCAAACAGCTGCAGGAAAAAGCCTACAGCCTCGTCGGCCGCCCCGATCCGCTCCAGTGGAACGAGAAAGTCGTGGCCGTCCTCGAAGCCCGCGACGGCAGTATCCTCGACGTGGTTAGAGAAATCAAGCCGTATGAACTGTAGAGACAAAGTTCAGACCATACAGAAAACCCCGTGTTTCCATGCCGGAAGCACGGGGTTTTTGCAGAACAAAAGCTGCCGCCCGGCTGGTGGTGATGTTATGCTCACCGCAGCCGCCCGAAGGCAGTATAATTGAAACAGACCAGACTTTAACCAGAGAGGTGACCCTTTTTATGAACATCAGCGTGCTTCTGTTTGACGGTTTTGAGGCGCTTGACGCCTTCGGCCCCGTTGAGGTCTTCAGCAAGGCCGGCGGATGGAACATCGGCTTTTATTCTTTTACCGGCGGCATAGTGACGTGCGCGCAGGGGATAAAAGTTCAGACAGAGCCTTTCAGTTCTGCTGATAAAAGCGGAGTGCTGCTGGTGCCGGGCGGCATGGGCACGCGGCGCCTCGTCGGCGATGCGGCATTCCTTGAACAGCTGAAATCAGCTGCTGATAAAGCGTCATACTGCCTTTCAGTCTGCACAGGCAGTGCGCTGCTTGCCCGCTGCGGCGTGCTTGACGGGCGGCATGCCACGTCAAACAAGCGGGCCATGACGTGGGTAAAAGAACAGGGACCGGATGTTCTCTGGGAAAACCGTGCGCGCTGGGTCGCCGACGGAAAGTTTTTCACGTCGTCCGGCATTTCGGCAGGCATTGACATGGCGCTTGATTTTGTGCGCGCCCGCCTGGGCGAGCCGGCGGCGCTTGAAATTGCCGAACGCATGGAATACCTCTGGAACAGCGAAAGTACAAACGACCCGTACGCACGGGACTGACCGCGGAGGGCCGGGCTATGCGTTGCCTGCTGTTTCTCCGGAAGAAATTTTTTTATGCCAGCCCGCGCAGAAACATCAGAGACTGCAGGCGAAAATGCAGTGAGCGGCCTTGCCCCCCTCTCACCTCAGAAAGGAACACCGCTGAAGATCTGCAGTTCCATGGGAGCCTGCATCCAGAAACATTTTGTCAGCAGAAAAAGTGCTTCAGTTGGTGAGAAGTATCAGCTGCTTACTATAATTCTAATTCCAATAGCCGCCGTCCTGAGGGCTGTCATTGTCTTTCAGGGTTGAAAAACTCCTGCCGTTTCTTACGGCAGGAGTTTTTGTTTTAGGTAAATTGAAAGAAACGCAGGATAACTGCTGTGAATGTTCTCTGCCGGGCGCCATACATGAGGAAACAAGCTGTATGAGCAGCAGATGAAAGAGTAGGCAGTGTAAAGAAAATCTCAAGCTTCTTTAACGTAAACGCGGAAATTTTCAATGTCAGAGAAGTTCTTGGGAAATTTTTTCAGCGGTGTTTTTTATAAGCTGGATGTTCTTTTTCAGGCTGCGCTTCATGCGGTCAACGGGGCCGGAAATGCTGACTGCTGCAAGGGCTTGGTTGTTTGCATCAAGAACCGGAGCTGCCACGCAGAAAAGTCCGGCCTCGCTCTCCTCGTTGTCAACGGAGTATCCATCGCGGCGTATTCTTTCCAAGTCTTTTTTTAATTCTTCGGGGGAGGTAATGCTGTTAGGCGTGAGCGCAGAAAAATCGGCAAGCTTCATATAGGCGTCGAGATATGCTTCTGATTGATAGGCAAGAATAGCTTTTCCGCAGCCGACGACATGCGCCTTGCGGCGGAATCCTACCAGAGAATCCATATGAATGCTTGAGCTGCTTACAACCTTATCGACGAAGAGAAGATCAACGGCACCATCTAAAACACCCATGTGTGAAGTTTCCCCGCTCTCTGCGGTGAGTTCCATCAGATAGGGATGCGCTGCGCGCTCAATACCCATTTTGCGGATAACTGCGTTGCCAAGTGAAATAAATTTCAGTCCGAGATTATAGCGGGCATGGAGTGTTTTAGTTACGAATTTTTTTGATTCCAGCGTTGCAAGAATTCGGAAAAGTGAACTTTTCCCTATTCCTGTTTTTTCTGAAATTTCAGGGATACTGAGTTCCCCCTCTTTCCCCAACTCATCAATAACTTCGAGAGCATTGGAAAGGGAAGAAAGTATATATTTACTGTATGATTCTTTTTCGTCCATACTGGGTTCTCCTGACGCGCGTGATATGCTTTTGCTTCATTTACAGGCAGTCGAAAGTCTTTCGTTCAGTGAATGTACTGATTATAGCATAAAAAGCTGTACAGAATTTCGCTCTTTCGATGAAGGCAGGATTTTGTAAAACATAAGATGATTTCAAAATCAGGAAAAAGCTTGACAGTTAATGCATGTGGTGCTATGTTTCTTTATGTGAAGTTTGATTTCGCATAAAGAATTATTTTATGAAAGTTTTTTCATGAAATTAATGAAAGGGGGATTTTTAAATGCAGAAGATCAAGTTTTATGGAATAGGAGGACAAGGTGCGGTTACTGCGGCAAAAATTCTTTCGATCGCTGTGTCAGTGCATCAGAACGAATATGCCATTACGGTTCCGGCCTATGGCCATGAGCGGAGAGGAGCGCCGGTTTATGCGCACATCATAGTTGATAAAAAGCCTGTTCTGCTGAACTGCTATGTCTATGAGCCCGACATGATTGCGATTTTTGACGACAAACTCATTGACATGGGGGTCAACCTGGGTGAGGGCTGCAGTGAAAAGACTGTCTGCGTACTGAATACCGGCAGCCGCGAAATGGCAGATCGATATCGCAGAACATACGGACTGAAGAAGATTTTTATTTGTGATGCCACGGCAGCGGCACTAAGAAATATCAAACTGAACATACCCAATAGCGCTATGCTGGGTGCCATTGCAAAAACAGGCCTGGTTACAATTGACGCAGTGGCGGCAGCGCTTCGTGAAAGTTTTGGAAAAGGAGGAGAGAAAAATGTCAATGCCGCAGAAGATGCCTTCAAAAACACCTGTGAAGCGTAGAGTTCTTGGCCCCTGCTCTTATATCCTTTCTGCCGCGCATACTGGAACGTGGCGGTTAGAACGTCCTTCAGTTGATAAAAATCTCTGCATTCGCTGTGGAACATGCGCCAGGTATTGTCCAACTGCTTGTATAACAGTGACAAAAAACGAGAATCCGTTGATTTTTGACTGGGAATACTGCAAGGGATGCGGTATCTGTGCCAACGAATGTCCGAAGCAGGCTCTGAAAATGGTTCCTGAAGGGAGCGATGACTGATGGCTGTAAAAATGTTTGACGGCAACGGTGCTGCAGTTGAGGCAATCCGCCTGGCCCGTCCGAAGGTGATAGCAGCTTATCCTATTACGCCTCAGAGCTCTGTTGCTGAACACCTGTCCGAAGAAGTCGCTGACGGCAGAATCAAAGCCAACTATGTGCGGGTCGAATCGGAGCACACTGCTATGTCAGTAAGTATCGGTGCACAGCTGACGGGTGTCAGAGTGGCCACTGCAACGTCGTCTGTGGGACTTGCACTAATGCACGAAGTTTGCGGTGTGGCAGCCGGCTGCCGTGTTCCCATTGTGATGCCTGTAGTCAACCGTTCGCTGGTAGCTCCATGGTCACTGTGGTGTGATCATTCTGACACCATGGCTGAGCGCGATACTGGCTGGCTTCAGTATTACTGCGCCAATGTACAGGAGATTCTTGACCTGATTCTCTGCGCATACCGTATCGCCGAACACGAAGACGTAATGACACCTGCAATGGTCTGTTACGACGGATTTTATCTGTCCCATTCCATGCAGCGCGTGGACACTCCTTCTGACGAAGAAGCGTGGGATTTTGTGAAACCCTATGTCCGTAAAAATATGTATCTTGATCCGGACGATGTGATGTTCATTAACGATCTGTGCCCTACGTCCGAGCATACAGAAATGAAATATCAGCAGATGGTGGGGTTCAGAAAGGCTGCTGAAGTGACAAAATCTGTTTTTGCTGAATATGAGAAACGTTTTGGCAGAAAAATGTACACTGTCGAGCCTTACTGCCTTGAAGACGCAGAGGTAGCGGTAGTGACAATCGGCTCTATGGCAGGCACATGTAAGTACGTTGTCAATCAGCTGCGGGAAAAAGGGATCAGGGCTGGTGCATTGAGGATCTGTATGTTTAGACCTTTCCCCGCTGAAGAGGTCGCCGAGGCGCTGAAAAATGTCAGGGTGATTGGCGTTGTTGACCGTTCCAGCGGTCTTGGAGCAGCACAGGGCCCGGTTTGCTCTGAAGTGAAGGCAGCGCTTTATGATGCCGGCTGTAGGGCGAGAGTATTTCCGTTTGTGGGCGGCATTGCCGGAAGAGATATCTCTGACGGCTCTTTCCGTAAAATTTTCGGCCAGCTGCTTGATGTAAAAGATGGAAAGTCAGATAAATGCGATGTCTGGTTTGACGTCCGCAGCGACGCAATGACGATCAGGGAGGTTGAAGCATCATGCTGATCTGCAAAGTCCAGCCTAAAGGATGTGTTTCCCAGGGAATCAGCACGTGTCAGGGCTGTATGATTGACGTGATTTTCCGCAACGTGCTGGAGATTATGGGGAAAGATACCGTGCTTGTGATCCCTCCAGGGTGTGCAGCGCAGTTTTCAGGTACTGGCCCGGAGGCGTCCGTGACCGTGGCCGGCATTCAGGGAAATCTGGAGAACTCAGCGGCTATTGCCAGCGGAATATCAGAAGGGTTCAAAGCCCAGGGCAACGACCATACCAGAGTTGTTGTGCTTGCCGGCGACGGTGCGACAGTGGACATTGGCATACAGTCTCTCAGCGGCGCTATGGAACGCAACGAAGATATTCTTTATATCTGCTACGACAATGAAGCCTACATGAATACTGGTATTCAGGGATCCAGTTCCACGCCCTACGGCGCCTCCACAACTACAACACCAGCCGGAAAACCGGTGAACAGCAAAGATCTGATTCAGATCGTCATGGCTCATCACGTTCCTTATGCGGCCACTGCTTCCATAGCCAATATTCCTGACCTGAGAAGAAAGGTCCAGAAGGCGAAAGACATCAGAGGCTGCCGTGTGATTCATGTTATGAGTCCCTGTCCGACGGGCTGGGGATATAAATCAGCTAAAACAGTTGAAGTTGCTCGTGATGCCATTAATTCAGGTGCGTGGGTGCTTCTTGAATATGAAGACGGCAAAGTAACGCTTGGCGCAAAACCTTCCAATCTCGGGCACATGGAAAAATACATCGGAGAGCAGAAACGTTTCAGCGGCGTCAGTGAAGAACAGCTGAAATGCATGAACGAACATGTCACAGCCCGTTACGAATATCTCTCAAAACTGTCAGCTCTGTAAAACAGTGCGGGGGCGATGATAAATGGATAGCACAAAAAAAGGTAATGCAAAAAAGACTTATATTGAACTGGCTGTTGCGGTCCTGTTCTATCTGATATTTTCAAGGATCGTGCCGCCTCAGGGACTTTCTCCTGAAGGCTGGAAAGCCATTCTGTTTATGATTGTCTGCGTCTTTGTCTGGTGTACGGAAATTGTCCCCATCGGCATTTCTTCGTGTTTTCTGATGTTTATTCCGGCATTTCTGGGGATACAGAAAACATCAAATGTCCTTGCGAATTTTGGTATTGCGACGATGTTTTTTGTTCTTGGAGCGCTGGTGATTGCAAAAGTGTTTATTGACACCGGACTCGGATACCGTTTTTCCCTGTACATTACCCCCATGTTCGGGAGCAGGAGCAGTATGGTGCTCCTGGCATTCATGCTTTGCGGCTGTCTGATTTCCAGCGTACTCGTTGATATTCCCACGGCAATTATTCTGGCCGGCATTGCCTATCCTCTTTTAAAGGACAGCGGATGTGAGCCAGGCAGAAGCAATTTCGGCAAAGCTATTATGATGGGTATTCCCATAGCAACAGCGATCGGCGGAATTGCCACGCCCGCGGGCTCAGGATTGAATATACTGACCATTAACCTTCTCAACAATATTGCCGGAGCAAATATCAGCTTCATGCAGTGGACAAAAATAGGATTCCCGATGGCGCTGATCCTGTTGGTAATCGCATGGATTGTTATCTGTCTCATTTTCAGGCCGGAGATCAGTGAAGTCAGCGGGTTGTCAAATATCAGGAAAAAGAGACAGGAACTCGGCCCCATGACAAAAGACGAAAAGAAATTTCTTTTCATCTTTGTCTGCGTGATGAT